>Ga0209566_100087_pt1 | contig 144946 bp, 97 predicted proteins | sample Araplavi_mTSA_r2_2_FD_184287 | JGI IMG/M metagenome (GOLD analysis project Ga0209566, IMG submission 184287) | Arabidopsis root microbial communities from North Carolina, USA - plate scrape CL_Cvi_mTSA_r2 (SPAdes) (version 2) | ecosystem: Host-associated > Plants > Roots > Endosphere | place... | reverse complement strand
GGATAAATGAATGAGCAGATCGGACAACCGAAGACGGCTGAGCTTGTTAGTCATCTGCGTCCCCTCCTAGAACAGGCCGGAGCCGTTCTGATATTTGTTGGCCCATCGGTTGCAGGCGAGCACGAGGACAAATGCGATGATCGATTGATAGAAGCTGGCCGCGGAAGCCATGCCGACGTCGCCGATAACCCGGAGATTGCGGAAGATGAAAGTATCTAGCACGTCGGTCGTAGCGTACAGGTTCGGGTTGTCGCCGATGATCCCGTAGAACATCCCGAAGTCCGCGTTCATGATGCGTCCGATCGCCAGCAGGACCAGGATGATGATCGTCGGCTTCAGCATCGGCAGGCTGATATAGCGCATCTGCTTGAACCGCGTGGCGCCGTCGATCTGCGCCGCCTCGTAGTAGCTCGTATCGACCCCGGACAGGGTCGCGATGTACAGGATGGAATTGTAGCCTGCGCTCTTCCAGACCATGATCAGCATCAGGATGACGGGCCACGCCTGGGGCGTGTTGTACCAGTTGACTCTGGAAAGTCCGAACCACTGCAGCAGCTGATTGAGCATGCCCTGGTCGAACGCGAAGATGCTGTAGGCGAACACGCTGACGACGATCCATGACACGAAGAAAGGCAGCAGCGTAAAGGACTGCACGAACTTTTTGAACAACTTGCGCCTGACTTCGTTCAGGAGGAGCGCCAAGCCGATCGCGACGACCGTGCTGCTGGCGATGAACAGGATGTTCAGCAGAATCGTATTGCGCGTCGCCCGGAACGTCTGCTCCGAGGTGAACAGGAAGTCGAAGTTGTTGTAGATCGGGCGCGCCCATTCGCTTCCGAAGATCCCTTTGGAGAAGTCGAAGTTTTTGAAGGCGATCAGCACGCCCGCCATGGGCAGATAATTGAACAGGAACAGCAGGACGATGCCGGGCACGGCCATGAGGTACAAGAAGGCGTTTCGGTTAAGCTCGAAGGCGATGCCCTTCGCCCTGCCGCGCTGCCGGTTTGCATTCATACGGATCATCTCGCTTCTATTGGATTGCAAGCGCTGTCATTAAGCGCTTTCAGCATGGTCCCATTGTGGGACCGGACGGGCGGGATGTCCCCCGACCCTCGTGATGTCGGTTTCGCACTGCAAAGTTGTTATATTTGTAATATACTTATATCTTGGTTGTTTATTAGAATTATACGTTTAGCACAATAGGTTGTAAAGGATTATTTTACCGCTTACAACCCTTCACTCGATTCCGAGCGTGACGATTTTCTTCCGATCGAGCGACAGAACGGCGCGGCCTTCCGAAGCGGCGATCTCGCCCAGCGGCTTTTCGTTCAGGAGCAGCGACTTAATGGCGGATGCGCGCCTGAACAGCTCTCCCGACGCTTCGACCGTCTCTGTCTCCTCGCCGAGCTGGACGAGGCGAAGCAGGATGCCGCTTGAGCGATCCGCTTGCGCGAGGGCGGTCATCGCTACGGCTCCCGAGGGAGATTCGATCGTCGCCCAGGACAATGCGGCCGGCAGCGTGCCGCCATGCAAGCCGGTCGGGACCGCGCGCAGCGGCGCATTGAACGCCTGCGCTTCCCGTACGACCGGACGATAGTCTCCCCGGTGCGGCACGATCGCGAACCGGCAGCTGTAGGGGCCGATGCACTGCGCGCCGGGCGTCGGGAAGTAGTTCCAGTCGCCCAGCTCGCCCACGCAGCGCAGGAGCGTGAGGGCGATCGTCCGGCGATCGTCGCGAAGCGCCTCGTATTCTGGCAGGCCGGCGGTGACGATCGCCAGGCCCCGCTCGCCGTCGGACAGGTCCACGAACGACTGCATGCGCTCGTTGCGCGCCGGATTGCGCCAGCCGGCCCAAGGCTCGATCGTTCGCTTGACGACGTCGAACGGCGCATCCGCATGGACGAAGGCGGTCTTCGCGTCGGTCGGGAACAGCGCGCGCAGCCGGTGGTCCCGCGCCGCATTGTCGAAGCGGACTTCGACATCCGCGCGTCTGGCGCCGGCATCGAGACTGACGACGATCTCGATCTCCTGCCCGACGGTGTCGGCGGATCGCCGGTCCCCGTCCCGTCCGGCGGGAAGCACGAGCCGGTGCCGGATGCTCACGCTCGCCCGGCCGGCGGTCGAACGATCCTCCAGCACGGCCCGGTCCGCGCCCGTCAAGATCGGCTGCGCGCCCTCGGCTGCGCGATACATGTACTCGTTGCCGATGTCCCCCGTATCCTCCAGCGCGAGCAAGTCGCGATACGTGTATCCGGTCTCCTTGTCCTCCAAGGTCAACGTCCCGCCCGCATCGACGCGAATGCGCAAGTAAGCGTTTTCTAATATCGCCGAACCGTCCTTGACTTCGCATCCCGCCGCTTCCTCGTTCGCCAGGGGGACGGCCTCGTCGGCATTCCGGCGCACCCAGGCATAAGCCGCATGCCCGGTCCCGGGAATCCGGTTCGCGAGGAAGGTCAGACGGTATCTGCGCTTCCGCCAGGGAATCCGGAACCGGTCGTCGGGCAGCGTGAATCCGTGGATCCACCCCAGGTCCTCCCAGGCGTACGCCACCTCGGCGCCGTCGCGGTCCAGCAGCGCGAATTCGTCCGGCACGAGTTCGGCATCGGCGTCGATGTCGACCGAAGCCCGCTCTTCCCGTTCCCACGGGAGCGGATTGAACACGACGAACGGGTATATATCCGAAGGCGTTCCTCCCTTCTGCGCCGCAAATGCGGACGTATCCGTTTTATCGGCGATATAGGTTATCGCTTCCAGACTGAGCGTTTCTGCGATTTGCGCGCTTTTCATGAACCGCGTCACCATCTCGTCGTGCACCGGGTCGATGCTGCAGCCGCAGATGCTGTCGTGCGGATGATTCTGCAGCAGCAGCTTCCATGCGTGCTTCAGAAAGGCGGTCGGGTGCTCCCGGCCGAGCAGTGCCGCGATCGCGGAGAAGGGCTCCGCCCATCGCTCCAGCTCGCTTTGAACGCGGACGTTCCATTGCTTGAGGTACATCCGCGCCGAGGCCGTGTTCACGAGCGTCATCCAGCCGTCGGTATGCTCGCTGATCAGCTCGCCCGTCACCGTCATGGACGGCGCCTCGCACGCCTCAAGCCGGTCGAAGTAATCCGTGAACCGGCTGTGGACGAACTCGTATCCTGGCAGCTGCGCGTTCAGGACCGCGATGGCTTGCCCCACATCGGACTGGACCGGCTGGTGGTCGCAGCCGTTCATGAACAGCAGATGCGGCATCGTCGCGAACCGCTCGACGTTGTCCAGCGTCTGTCTTCCCCGCTCGGCGGCCCGCTGCGGATCTGTCGGCAGCTCCATGCCGTTGTGGTACCAATTCGCCATGAACACGGACAACACTCTGGAGCCGTCCGGGGACGCCCACCACAATTCCGTAGGATAGCCCGAGCTGTCCGTATTGCGGACGCTGTTGTTCTCGGCGATCGCATTGATCCCCCGTCCGAACACGGCCCGCGAGATCCCGAATCCCTGCAGCAGCTGCGCGGACTGCGAGATGTTGCCGAACGTGTCAGGAAAATAGCCGATGGCGGTCGAGCCGCCCAGCTCCTCGGCGCGCGCGATGCCGAGCGCCATGTTCCGGATCTGCGCTTCGCCGCTCGTCAAGAATGCGTCCTGCAGCACGTACCACGGCCCGATGCTCAATTTCCCGGCCTGCACGAGTCTGCGCAGACGCCTCTCCTGCTCGGGACGAATCTCCAGATAATCGTCCACTAGCAGCACATGTCCGTCGAGATGAAAGTACTCGAAGCCGTTGTTTTCCGCCTCCAGCAAGTCCATCACGTCGTCGATCAGCTTCACCAGCCGCATCCGGAACTTCTCGAACGGCATGTACCATTCGCGATCCCAGTGGGAATGCGAGATTACGTGCACCGTCTTGGCCCCCATCGCCCAACCCCTCCCGATCCATAAGCGATCTTTTTTCAATCAACTTGTATACTTTATATCAAGCTTGTAATAAAATGATATCACGTTAATAACAAGCTGTAAATTATGGAATATAACTGTACAACCCCTATGCATCGGTTATATATTTGTAATAGACTCGATTGGGAGTGTAAAAAATGACAAAACCCGTACAGCGCATCCCTTTATACACGCAAATTCGCGATTATGTGCTGAAGCAAATATCGGATCAGGTGTGGAAGCCGGGAGACCGGCTGCCCTCGGAGAACGAGTTCGCGGAGCAATTCAACGTCAGCCGGATAACGGTGAAAAACGCGCTGGCACAGTTGATCGAAGACAACCTGATCTACCGTATTCAGGGCAAGGGCTCCTTCGTCTCCCGCGATCTGACCGGCGAGCCGCGGCTGTATCAGGAGAGCGACGCTCCGGATGCACCGGAGAAGCCGCTCGTCGCCTATCTCATGCCGCGGCTGAGCAACACGTTCACGGCCCGGCTGCTGAGCGGCATCGAGAGCGAGCTGACCAGGCTGAACTACCGGCTGTTGTTCTGCAAGACCGACGATTCCCAGGACACTGAAAGGGAAGTGCTTCGCGAGGTCATTCAGCTCGGGGTGAAGGGCATTATCATTTTCCCGGTTGACGGCGAGTCTTACAGCGAGGAAATTTTGCGGCTCACGCTGAACGAATTTCCGCTCGTTGTGGTGGACCGCTATCTACGGGGGATCGAGACGAACTGCGTCTGCTCGGACAATGTGGACGGCGCCCACAAGGCGACTGCGCATCTGATTGAAAACGGGCATAACCGCATCGGCTTCATCTCGACGGCGTACCAGGGGACGACGAGCATCGAAGACCGCCTGGTGGGCTACGAGAAGGCGCTGGCGGAGCATCAGATTCCCGTGGAGCACCGGCTGCGCCTGCATCACTTCGACGGCGAACGCGTCAATGCCGTGCTGAACGACGGCGTGGCCGATCCGGGGATCAAGGAGGAGATTCAGGTCTTCCTGCGGCAGAACCCGGACATGACGGCAGTGTTCGCGATCAACGCGGCGGTCGGTCTGACGGTGATCGAGGCGGCCCGGGACATCGGCATCCAGGTCCCCGAGCAGCTGTCGATCGTGTTCTTCGACAATTACGAGCTGTCGGCCCTCTCGAGCGTGCCGCCGACCTGCATCAGCCAGGAGGAAGAGCTGATGGGACGCGAAGCCGCCCGGCTGCTCGCATCGATCATCGACAATCCGAAGCAAGAGCGCCGCAAGATCATCACGCCGAACAAGCTGATCGTCCGCAAGTCGGTGGCGCCGGTAGGCACGCCGGTGTGATTCCTAAAGCGACCCTATCCTGTACCAATGAAAAAACCGCTCTCGGCCCGACGGCACTGCCCTCGTCGTCCAAGCGGTTCGCTCCCCGCATAGAAAGGGCCATACCCCAGTCATCCATCATGACCGAGGCATGGCCCTTTTCTTCAGCAATCAATCGGCTTCCAGCTAATCGGACGGCCGAAATCCGGCGTCCCGTCTTCCTTCCAGACGAACGGCTGCACGCACGTGTGCCGGTTAGGATCGTCGAGCGGGTCGCCCTGGATCTCCTTGAACCCGCGAGCGTGATAAACGAGCAGATCGGTGCCGTCGGGCGTCGTCGTGAAACTTATTTGACGTTGAATCGAATAACGTTCCATGAATACGACGGCAGCACGCTCTCGGCCCGGCCGCCATCCAGCGTCGTCGCGCCGCCGGTCCGGGGCTTCACTTCGCTTTGGTTGTCCGCCGTGTTTACCGCGTCCAACCTCTCATGGTTCATGACAAGGTGTTCGGCGAAGCTCACGCCCCCGAAATCGCGAATATCGAGCTTGTAAGCGATCGACTGCTCGCTCCGGTTCACCGCGAACACCGTCAATTCGCCTTTCTCCTCGTTCCAAACCGCGACGGAATCGACCTTCGCCACGTCGGTATACAGCTTCGTGTCGTACTTCGGGGTCTCCGTCTCGAGGCGAAGCACTTCCCCCCGCCCATAGCGCGATGCGTGAAGGAACGGGTAGAACGTCGGGTTGCGCCATGCCGCGCCGCCCTTGTCCGTCAGGATCATCGGAATCGTGTTGACGAGCAGCGACTGACAGGCGATATCGATCCGGTCTGCGTGCCGCAGAATAGACATCAGAGCGGAGCCGAATACGAGCGCATCCTCCATATGGAACTTCACCCAGTCGTACGGACAGCCGGTCTGCCACGGCGTGTAAGGCACGTCCGGCTCACGCCAGACGTTCCACTCGTCGAACGACAGCTTCATCCGCTTGCGGCTGCGCTTCACCGACTGGACGTAATCGCAAGTCGCGATAACGTCCTTGATCTGTTGCTCCATCTCCATCGGCATCGCAAGGAAGTTCGGCGTGTCGTTCTCCCTTTTACCGATATAATGATGAAGCGAAAGCTGCTCCACGTGCTCGTATGTGTGCATCAGAACGGTGCGGTCCCACTCAGGAAACGTTGGCATGTGGCGTGCCGAGCTGCCGACTGCGACGAGTTCGATCTCGGGATCGACCCACTTCATCGCCTTGGCCGTCTCGCACGCGAGCCGTCCGTACTCGTCCGCCGTTTTACGCGCGATTTGCCATTCCCCGTCCAGTTCGTTGCCAAGGCACCAGGTCTTAATCTTGTAAGGGTCCCTGACGCCGTGCGACTTCCGCAGTTCGCTGTACTTGCTCCCCCCGGGGAAGTTGCAATATTCCAGCAGGTTCCGCGCTTCGTCAATGCCGCGTGTCCCCAAGTTAACGGTCATGATGGCGTCCGCCCCGACTTTGCCGGTCCAGCGCATGAATTCGTCCAAACCGAACGAATTCGGCTCCACTTGACGCCATGCCAGATCCAGTTTCACCGGGCGCTGCTCCTTCGGACCGACGCCGTCTTCCCAGTTGTAGCCGGAGGAGAAGTTGCCGCCCGGATATCGGACGACCGACAGGTTCAGCTCTCGTACGAGCTCCAACACGTCCTTCCGGAAGCCGTCCTCGTCGGCGGTTTTATGGTCCGGCTCATAAATTCCGTTGTATACTACGCTGCCCATATGCTCCACGAAGGAGCCGAACAGCCTGTCGCTCACCCGGCCAATCCGGAAATCCTTGCTCAGAATCGATTTTGCTTGTGGCAGAGTCATTTGTCAGGCACCTCATTCAGTCATTGTAGTGGGGAAATAAGTTCAGCCCTTCAGGCCGGAAGTCGCCACGCCTTGCACGAAAAAGCGCTGCGCGAACACGTAGACGACCAGCAGCGGCAGCAGCGCCAGCGCGGAAGCGGCCAGCGTCGGTCCATACTCGATGTTCCGCTGTCCGACGAACATCGCCAATCCCGCCGACAGCGTTCTCATTTCGGTGGAGCTCGTCAGCATAAGCGGATACAGCAGGTCGTTCCAGTTGTTCATGAGATGGAAGATGCCGAGCGTGATCATGGCCGATTTGCACAAAGGCAGCATGATCTTCCGGTAGATCCGGAACTCGCTTAAGCCGTCGACCCGGCCCGATTCCTCCAGATCCTTCGGAAGCGAGATGAAGAACGAGCGCATCATGTAAATGCCGAAGGCGCTGGCAGCCCGCGGTATGATCAACCCCCAGTACGTGTCGAGCATGCCCAGCTTGAACACTTCGACGAATAGGGGAATCATCAGCACTTGGAAGGGGACCATCATCGTCACGAGGACGAGAGAGAAGAGCGTCTTGTTCCCTTTGAACTTCATTCGGGCGAAGGCGTATCCAGCCATCGAGTCCAGGAACACCGACAGAATCATGACGCCGACGGAAAAGATTACGGTGTTTTTAAAGAAAGCGAGCAGCGGGATCGAGTCCCACACTTTCACGAACGAGTCGAAAGTATAATGGCTGGCGAATACGGTGGGAGGATACTTCATGAACTCCTGCTCCGGCTTGAAGGCCGCCACGAGGAGCCAGAGAAAAGGATGCAGCACGGCGAGCAGCAGCGCGGCCGAGCCGATGAAGGCAAGAAGCCTCCCTCCCGTTATGCGTCGTTCCATGCGGTCGTCCTCCTAGGCCATATCCGATTCTTTTCGAAGAAAATATTGGTTCATGACCAGGGTGATCGCCATGATCAGGATGAAGAGCATCACCGAGATCGCCGAGGCGTAGCCCAGATCGTAAGGAGCCATTTTGAAGCCGGTGTTGTAGATGTAGCCGACGATCGTCTCCGTCTTGTTGAGCGGACCGCCCTGCGTCGTGACGAAGATCTGGTCGAACACTTGCAAAGCCGCGATCATCGTCGTGATGACCGTGAAGCTAAGCGCGGGCATGAGCATCGGGACGGTTATGTTGGCGAATTGCCTTGCCTTGCTTGCCCCGTCGAGCTGGGCCGCTTCGTAATAGGAGTCGGGAATCGATTGGATGCCCGCCACCAGAATGATCATGCTGTACCCGAAGCTTCTCCACACGGTCAGCAGGATGACGGACGGCATCGCCCAGGTCGGATCGCGGAAGAACTCGAGCCGGGGCAAGCCGAGATGGGTCAGGTAGATCGGGTACACGCCCGTCTGCGGATCGAGCAGGAATGAAGCGATAATGCCGATTGCCGTGAAGGAGCAGATCGACGGCACGAAGTACACCGACCGCAGAAACTTGCGGAAGCGCGTATTCTTCGAGACATAGACGGCAGTCAGCAGCGCGAGCGCGATCTGCAGCGGCACTTCGACTCCGGCGAAATAGATCGTGTGAAGGGCGGCGTCCCGCAGCCGTTCGTCCTGGAACAACCTGGAGAAATGATCAAGCCCGATAAACCCCTTCACCTGGAGGAAAACGTCCATGTTCAACGTGCTGATGACCAAGGTGGCCAGCAGGGGAACGACCGTGAATAGGAACAGGATCGCGAGCGCGGGAGCAATGAACAGATAGGCCGCCCGGTCGGGACGATTCCAGTCGCGTAAAACGCTCTTCAAGCTTTTGGTCATGTTCAGCACCTTCGTGAGTTGGATTCGCGGCCGGCTCCCTACCGGTTTCGGCGGGACGGCCCCCCTGAGCGGGAGGAGCAGGCCGCGTGTTCCTTAGACCTTGCATGTGCGGGGCGCTCCCCGAATTACTTCTCGGACTTCAGGATTTCGTCGATGTCGTCGGACGCTTTCTGCACGCCCGCGGTCGGATCGAGTCCGCCGACAATCTGCTCCATGAGCGGGAAAAGAACGTCCGAATTGATGCGATCCGCGTTCACGATGCCCGGGAGGAACGTGCGTCCCGCGGAGCCGAGGTTCGACATTGCCTTGATCGTGGCGTCGGCTTGTATGTCCGGATCGGCGGCCACCGACTTGAGGTACGGCGGGAAGCCGATCTTCTGCGACCATTCTTTCGCGATCGCGGTCGAGTTCCAGTAGCTGACGAAGTCGTACGCGGCCAGCCGCTCTTCGTCGGAAGTCCCCTTCGGCACCGCGAATCCGACGCCGTCGGCAATCGTCGCCTGCGCCGCCGAGCCCTTCGGAGGCAGAGAGACGCCGAAGTTGACGTTGTTCGACTTCAGCCCCGCCGCCAGCCAAGGACCGGTGATGTACATGCCGGCTTTGCCGCTCAGGAACAGCTTGTCGGTCTCGACGCCGTTCAGGCCCTTCGGCGTCACCTTCTTGTTCGCTGCCAGATCGGCGAGCCACTGGAACGTTTTGACGTTCTCAGGCGTGTTCAGCACCGATTGCTTGGCGTTCAAGTCGACCATGTCTCCGCCGTTCCCCCATATGAACATCGAGTAGTATTGCGGCGCTCCCTTGACCGGCATCAGGAAGCCGTATTGGTTCTTGGAAGCGTCGGTCAGCTTAACGGCGTCGTCCGCGAGTTCATCGAAGTCCGCCGGCGGCTTCTCGGGATCGAGACCCGCCGCTTTGAATAGATCCTTATTCCAATAAAATTGAATGCCGAACACCTGCATCGGCAGCAGGTACGTCTTGTCGCCCGATTGGCCGAGCTGAATGGCCGAATCCTCGAAGTCGGCCTTATTGACGCCCGGCGTCGTATAGAAGTCGTCGAGCGGAAGAAGCGTCCCGTTCTGGATAAAGGCGGAAGCCGACGTCGGCGACATGGCGACCAGACTAGGCGCCGTGCTCGTGGCGATGGAGGGAGGCAGCTTCTGATTGAATTGGTCGGCGGGCAGAATGTCCATCTTCACTTCGATCTTGCCTTCGTTTTTGGCGTTGTAGCCGTTGACGATCTCCTTGAGCGTGTCGCCGTCGGAGCCGGTAAATGTATTCCAGAAGGTGACAGTTACCTTTTTGCCGGACGTTCCCGGGGACGAAGCCCCCGAAGCGGATGGAGATGCGTCATTCTTGCCGCCGCAAGCGGCGAGGCCGGCGACGACAACGAGGGCAAGCGCTCCGGCCAGGAGTCGCGAAGGTGCGAATCTTTCGCGATGGTTCATGGAGAATCCTCCTCTTACGAAGTTAGAATCAGTATGCTCTCGGTCCTATCCTCAACTTGCGAGTTCTCTGTTCATGATTTTCCCCTTGTTATTTCCTGCCGTATACGGTGTCCGGGACAGCCTCACCTCCAAACGAAGTTTAAGAATTCCCATTTTTAAATCGATTTAAATTTTCTGTAAAAAACAATCCGCTTCTCAAGCTCAGGCGCCGCAAGATTCACGGATTATCAATTGGGAAGGTACGACGGTCTGCTTCTCCCCGATATCCTCCTGATTAAGCAAGGCGATCAGCTTCCGCGCGGCGATCGCTCCGATCTCCCGCATCGGCTGGTCGATCGTCGTCAACGTCGGGCTCGTCATCGTCGCCATCTCAATATTGTCGCAGCCGACGACGGCAACGTCGCCTGGAATCGTCACGCCCGCCTGCTGCAGTCCCTTCATCGCGCCGATCGCCATGCGGTCGTTCGCCGCGAAGATGCCGTCGAAGCGGTTCTCGCTCTTCAGCAGCTCGCTGGCCGCCTCGACCCCGGCTTCCATCGAGAAGTCCTTCTCGACGACCATCCACGGTTCGAACAGAATCTGATAATCTTGCAGAGCTTGCTTAAAGCCTTCGACCCGTTCGATGCTCACCTGATATTCCAGCGGGCCTGAGATCATGACGAGCTTCCTGCGCCCTTGCTTGATCAGGTGCTCGGTCGCCTTGTATGCTCCTCCGAATTCTTCTCGTTCAACCGTGATAACCTCGTCATGATGCCACTTGCCGAGATAAACGACCGGATAGCCCGACTCGACGATGCGCAGGATGTTCCGGTCTCGAATCGACGCCGGCCAGAGGATGATGCCGTCCGCCCTCCGGTTGCGCAAAATCTTGTCGTAAGCGGCGGATTCGTCGGCTTCCGACGGGGCCGTAGAGAGCAACAGGTGGAAGCTGTTCTCGACGAGTACCTCCGTAATCCCCTCGAGCAGTTGGACGAAGTAAGGATGGGAGAACGCGAAGTGAGTCGTGTTCGGGAAGATAAGCGCGATTGTCTCGGCCTTCTTGGCTCGCAAGCTTCTTCCGATCTCGTTCGGAACATACTTCAGTCGCTTGGCGACTTCTTCGACAGCGCGTCTCGTTTTCACGTTTACGCGGGAGTCCCCCGACAGTGCCAGCGAGGCGGTCGCCGTCGAGACCCCTGCGATCCTTGCAATGTCCTTTAGCGTAACATGGTCTTTGGTCATAGCCGCAATCCTCTTTTAAATCGATTTAATAACCACATGATAAAGCGATTTCATAATGGAGTCAAGAAAAAGTTAAATCTTTCAGCTGCCGTCGAACGGTCGAGTCGTTTGAAGGGCGTACTGTTGCCGCAATGCGCAGGCCCCTTCTAAACGATGCGGGATTTGCTCGCTCGCGACCGGACGACCGCCTGCAGCGGAACAGCGCAAAATAGGGATGCTTCTCCGCCAGCCCGTATGAGTACGAGCGACGCGGAAGCACCCCTTATAATTCTAGCGGCGTTACCCTTGCTTCGCCGCTTTGAGCTTGTCCAGCTCGAATCGGATGTCGTCCTTTTCCGACCAATCCGCGAGCTCCAGGGACGGGCCGCCGGATGACAGCCGCGCTTGGGCGCCCGCCTCCCATCTCATGACCTTCTGCTCGATGCGGGCGAACTCCCGCGTGATCCGGTCGGGGCTGCCGTAAGGAACGGCCTTCGCCGCTTCCTGGATCGCCTTCGCCGCATGGGACCGAGCGATCAGGAAGGAGAGCTTGTTGCTCAGCTCGCGGTGCAGCTCCTGCAGCCGTTCGATCTCGCTACGCAGGCGGCTCGTCTGGCCGCGGAGGATCTCCCGCTGCTCCACGTATGTCTGAAGCAGCTTGGCGTGATGAAGCTTTTCCGCCAAAGCCATGGACGCGATGTCGTCTTGATTGCGGTCGACGGCGAGCTCGGCTTGCCGCGTACGCTTGTCGACGATGTGCCCGGTCCGGGCGACCAGCAGGTCGTACTGCTGCTCTGCTGCGATCTGGGTGGCCAGCGCCGAGCGGGCGCGGTCCAGCTGTTCCTCAAGCTGCCGTATATAATGCTGAGCCATGCTCACCGGATCTTCGACGCGATCGAGCGCCCGGTTGAAGTCGGCTGCTGCGATATCTTTCATTCTCGTGAAAATTCCCATTTAGTTGTCCTCCTCTTTTTGGCTGCGTTCCCACTCGTCTAAAAATTGGCCGCGGCTTTGGGCGGCAGGGGGAATCGCGGAAAACGCGGGAGCCGCATAGACGTCGTTCTTTTGCATCCGTCGGGTCAGCCAGATCGCGAATACGATTGCCGCGGCGGCTGCCCACGGCGACAGCAGGCTCGAGAGCGCAAGGACGGCCGCGACGGCGCCGGCCCATTTGAGCAGCCCCTTGGCCTTGAAGAAGATGGCCGCTCCGACCGCCAATACCGCGATTCGCGCGACGATCCACACAAACGACAGCGACCCTTCGCCACGCTCGGACCGGGTCGGCATCCGCGGCTCGCGCCGCCCGAACCCGTGGCCCCAGGCTTGCTGGTGCGCGACTGCGTCGTGATGCGGGAATCCGATGAGCTTCGTCAGGAAGAGCACCGTCAGGATCGCGACCGATCCAAGGGCAATCCCGATAATTAAGGAAGAGCGTTTCACGTTGTCACCTCCTCTCTCCACCGGTTGTCCCGGTGAATTAAGGATAGCCTCCGCGACTGAAGAGAGCGTGAACGCCAACTGATGCCGCGTTGAAAATACGCTTAAAGCTCGCTTAAAAGAAAAAGAGCTGCCCCGCCGGCACTAAGCGCCTGGGACAACTCGTTTGAGCTTTGCATCGGAAGAAACCGGGGTCGATTTCCGAGGCCCGAATCGGTTCATCTACTGCCCGCCCCAAATGGCGACGATTAAGCAGCAAGCGAAGGCGATGCCCGCCAGGGGCGTCATGACCGCTTTTTCCTTTTTGCTTTTCGACGCCAGATTGCCAAGCGTATTCAAACCGAGGAACACGACAATAATCCAGATGAAGAGAGAGGTGTTCCATGTCGACTCCATCGCGATCACGTTCGCATGCGAGAGAATAATGAGTGCGATCAAGAGAAGAAGCACGGCCGACGGAAGGCTCATCCATCGCAAACGCAGCGGCAGCACGCCTTCATGTCTGCCTCCCCAACTATAAGCGCCCAGCGGCAAACCCGCCAGAAGAAGCATTTGAAAAATCGCGATCCCTATCGCAATCGCGGCGCCGATCAGGGCCGCAGCCTGGATAACCGCCTCGTTCATTCGCGATTCGCCTCCTCTGCTATTTACTTCAAACATGTTATCATAATCTGCTTTAATATATGAAAATTCCATGTAATTAAACATGCAAAAAAACCGGCTGCTTGAGCCGGTTTCTCAGAAGGCTTGCCCAATTTAGCGAAGCAGAATTTGTTCCGAACCTGTCTCCGCGGAACGATATGCTGCCTCTAATACGGCGATGACATCGCGGGCGTACGCCGTCGGGCAGCTCGTTTCGCAGCGGCTCTCTATAGCCTCGAGCAGGTCGGCATACTGCCGTTCGAACGGATTGGCATCGGCTCCCGATACTTCCAGCTTCTCATAGCGGCCTCCCAGGCTCACCCATAAGCTTTCGCCGGTCATCAGCTTCAGCATTCCGCCCGTAAATATAATCTCCGTCTCGTTGCGAGGCACGCCCACGTACCCCGATTGAACGATCGTGGCGGGAACCCCGTTATCCAGTTCCATGTAGATCAAGCCGCTGCCTTCTACGTTTCCCCTGCTCCCATGATAGCTGACGGAAGCGCTTAGTTTGCTTACCTTTCGGTCTGTCAGCCACTGGATTTTATCGATGGAATGCGTACCCAAATTAGCCAGGATGCCGCCGCCGGATTTCTCTTTCTCAAGGAACCACCCCGGGCGCGACTCATGGAAATAGTTCGTATGCCTGACATCCTGAATCATGACGAGCTTTCCCAGTTCCCCGCTTCGAATGATGCTTTTGGCTTGTATATTTTCTGCGATGTAATGCTGGGTGTGTCCGACCAAAATGCGAATATCGGCTTTGCGTCCGGCCCGTATGATCTCTTCGCATTCCGATACGGACAAAGCCATAGGTTTCTCCAGCATTAAATGACAGCCATGTTCGGCGGCGAAGACGGCCGTCTCTCGGTGCAAAAAGTGAGGCAAAGCGATGACCGCCACGTCCGGTCTTTCCCGTTCGATCATTTCCCGGTAGTCGCAATAGGACTTAATACCGTAGCGTAGGGCGAGTTCGCTTGCTCGATCCGAATCGATATCCGCAACCGAGCAAGCCGTTAGTCCTGCCGTAGCCCGAATCGCATCGAAATGTTGATTGGCAATCGCGCCTGCGCCCAGCACGGCCACTTTTAATTCCGTTTTCGGCATAACCCGCTTCATCCTTTTCCGAAAGGCCGCCCTAAACGGAGGTGCCGCCGAATAATATATTGCTGCCTGAACTTAGTATAATTTCGTTAATCTTGCGAAAGTAGCAGACGATTTCAAGAAATCGTGGTCTTCATCATGAGATTATATTTGATCCGACAAGGACGAATGCTGCGGGTGCGACAGCGTTTGTTCCTAGTTGCATTCAATAGTCATGACGCCCTTCATGCGGAAGGGATGACGAATGTCACTACTTGGGGATCGCGCCTTTTCATATGATTGGAATATCAAATGAACGAGGTGGACGATAAAATGAACGGATTTTCCCTTTATGTAACGATTGCGGCGATCGCGGCCTTGGTATTGTGGAGAAGAACGAGAAGCATGTATCGTCCGATCCGTGGCAATGGCGTCCGCATGCTCATTCCTTTGCTATTCCTCGTGCCGGGCATATCGCTGCTGATGCAACCGAACGTGGACGAACCGGCCTGGGCATTCGGCGCCGCCTTCGCGGTCGGCCTGGCGCTCTCGATCCCCTTGATTTGGACCACCGATTACGAAGTGCGGGCGGACAATCAGATTTACGCGAAGAAAAACTGGGGCTTCATCGTGGCCTTCATCGGCATTCTGATCGTTCGGCTGGCGCTCCGGCAGCAGCTGTCCAACATCGATCCGCAAGGCGTAATGGCTCTGTTCATGACGGTCGCGTTCGGCTACCTCATCCCCTGGCGCATCGTATCGTTCATTAAATTCCGGCGCTTGCTCGGACAGTCCGCTGCTGCGCGCGGCAATTGACGTATGACAAACGACCCGTCAGCCTGCTATAGGCCGCCGGGTCGTTTTGTCGTACATCACGAATCTACCGATAGATCAGAAAAACGGGATTGCATTCTAACCACGGATAAGGCCAGAACCGCCGCTCCGATCTCCAGCGCGTCCAGATCGAACTGCATGTGCGGATGATGCAAGCCGGGCCGCAAGCCGCAGCCGAGGCCGACCATCGTGGCGCGGAGTCCGGGTCTATGAAGCGCGTAAAAGTGGAAGTCCTCTCCCCCCGGCGTCACCGGAGGCGGCGCATGTCCGTCCTCCCCGAGCAGTTCGGCGACGACCGCGCCGATCAGCGCTTCCAGACCGGGATCGGGGCATGCGGCCGCCGTCCGCGACCTCATTCGGAGCATCACGGGACTGCCGTGCGCCTGCCCTACGGCATGGACGGCCGCTTCCAAATCGGGCAGCAGCGCGTCCATCGCTTCGTTCGTCTGGGCCCGCACGTCAATCGTAAAGGCGCCGAGATCCGGGATGATATTGCTGCTCTCGTTCGGAACGTGCAGTTTGGTCACCTTGCAAGAGGCGGGAACGGCAGCGTAGCTTGCGGATATGGAGCGGACCGCCTGGACGATATCCGCCAGCACCTCGATCGCGTTCAAGCCGTCGCTCGGCCGGGCCGCATGCGCTTGACTGCCTTTGACCTTTCCTTCCAGCACGGCGCATGCGCCATGATAGATGGCGCCGGACACCTTCCCGTAGGCCAGCTCCTTCACCGGACGCAGGTGAATGCCGAGCAGAACGTCCACGCCGTCCAGACAACCAGCCTCGAGCAGCTTGAGCGCGCCCTCCCCCACCTCCTCCGCAGGCTGGAACAATACCCGAAGTTCGCCGGCCGGCCGGAACCCGACCGCCCGCAGCGCCTTCAGCGCGAACAGCGCCATCGTCATATGCGCATCGTGGCCGCAAGAATGGTTGGCCCGCGCGACGCCGTCCACCTGCTGCCACAGCGCGTCGATATCCGTCCGGAGCGCGATACACGGGCCTTTCACGGCACGGCCTTTCACGGCACGGCCTTTCGCTGCAATGCCTATCCCTTCGCCGTTAGCCCCGCCACTGTCTCTTCCGCCACAGCCGATCCCGTCACTGCCTTCCCCTTCGCTGCCGCCCGCATCCTCCCCGCCGCCGATCCAGTGCGCGACCAGCCCGGTATGATTGGCGAAAGTATCGTACGGCACGCCCATCTCGTCTAATGCCCGCGACAAATAAGCGGTCGTCCGATGCTCCTGCCAGCTCGCCTCCGCAAGCGCATGCAGCTCCCCATACGTCGTCTTGATCTCTTCCCGATGCCCGCGCAGCCAATCCGCGATCGCTTCCTTCATGGTTGCCGCTCCAGCACGTAGTCTTGGATCTCAGGCTCCGATCGGTGGCAGGACACGACCCGGTAGCCTTGGGCGAAAGCCGACGTCGCCAGCTCGCGGAGATGCTGCTGCCACACCTTGAACGCATCGGGCTGCGTCTGCTTCAGCCGGGCCGCCGCCCGCGGGATGGGCAGCCGCAAGCCGTCCGCCAGACCGATCAGATCCTTGCAGGATTGGTGTCCGAGCGCCGTCACCTTGCCGTCCGTGTATTCGACCGCGAGCAGCCGCGGATACATGGCCGCATCGCCAGCCGGTATCAGCCGTCCTTCGGCGGCGCGCACCGCGCGATCCGACGACAGCGCCCACTCCACCAGGAAGCGATCCGAAGGGTTCCCGCCGGCATCCGGCCCGTAGAAATCGACAATATAGCTGGACACCGTTCCCCCGAGCTTGCATAGATTCAGGTATGCGTTCCTCGACTCGAAGGGATCGAACGTCCACACGATTCTGTCGTACCCCTTCGCCATCGCCCACAGCCGCTGCTCCAGCTTGAGACGCATGCCGATGCCCCGATCGCGATAGGCCGGGTCGATCGCCATCATATGCGAGCCGACATAGGGCGCCTTGCCGTCATAGCCGATAAAACCATAGCAAAACCCCACGAGCTTCCCCTCGCTGAACGCCCCGTTCACCGCACCGCCATGCAGGATCGCCGCGCGCATCTGCTGCATCGAGGTGATCGTATCCGGCGACCACACTTGCTTCTGCAAATGAACGGCCAGAGCGAGCTCCCCAACGTCAGTAATCAAACGATATTGTATACGATTCTCATGCTGCTCCGACATCCGGCACCTCCCGCTCCTTCCTCTTCCCTTCCTTATGGCTCCAGATGACCCGGCTTGGCGCGATCCGCCCGGCATCTCGCCCAGTAATCATCCAATAGCTCCAGATCGAACTCCCGGACGATATCCTGAATCGTGAATTCGTCCGTCTCGCTCGAGATGACGAATGCATTCAATTGGGTCGGATCGCTAATCTTGAGCTTATAGCCGTACTTCCGCTTCGCCGCCTCGAGCTTTTCCCAGTTAAAATCGTAATGAACGACCGCGCGGTCCATGTTCACCGTCTCGGTCACGTGGGGATAGAAGAGCGTGCTCTCCGCGACGACGTCGCCGACGGGATTCAAGATCGAGCACGTCCCCGGACGCCAGATCGCGCCAGCGAAGTATGCCCTGCAGGTATACGCCCAGTACGACGTCATCATGCCCCCGTGATAGGCCGACGAAAACACGATCAAGTCGGGCTTTTGCTGCAAGTACCTCTCTCGCAGCTCGTCGAAATTGATATCGAAACAGATGATGCAGGCGACGCGGCCGAAATCGGTCTCTATGACGTCCGCTTCCTTGCCGTAAAGCGTATCCGAATTCGACTTTTGCCGGATCGTGATGAAGTTCTTGTTGTAAATGCCGCACACCTCGCCGGAGCGATCGATTACGTGCGTCGCGTTGCGGAAGCTGCCGTCCGGCATCTCCAGGTTGGCCGAATAAGCGATATAGCACCGGTGCCCGCGCGCGATCCCCGCGAAATAGTCGCGGATCCGGTACCCGCGATAGCGATAGTAGTCGTATAGCCACTCCGTGCTCATATCCTTCACGAAAGGATCGTCGCAGCACTCCGGCAGTACGATGAAGTCGGGCTTCTCAGGCAGCACCTGCTGCAGCTGCGCCTCCCATTTGGCGATTATCTGCTTCACGACGCCTTCAAAGCCTTGGCCGGGATCGACCTCCTTGAGCGGCGGCGCCATGCAGCTGATCCTCACAGGCTTGGCCATGCGTTCGTCCTCCTCTTTAGTGCGCCTTCCTCAAGCGTCCACGCTTAGCTTCTTCACAGTCAATTCATTCAGCGTGCGCTCGCTTACTTCATGGCCGATGCCCCCGCCAGCCGGCACGGCCAGCGCGCCCGGACGAACGAGATCGATCGCCGGCACGACGACGTCCCGCTCCCAGAATCGGCTGGAGGCCGACACGTCCCCCGGTATCGTGAAATTGGGCAACGAGGAAAGCGCGACGTTGTGCAGGCGGCCGATACCCAGTTCGAGCATGCCGCCGCACCAGACCGGAATGCCGCGTTCCTGGCAGAGATCGTGGATCTTCTTCGCGTTCGTGAAGCCGCCGACCCGTCCGAGCTTGATGTTGATGATCCGGCAGCTGCCGAGCTCGATGGCATGACGCGCGTCCGCGAGCGTGTGGATGCTCTCGTCCAGGCAGATCGGCGTCCGCAGCTCCCGCTGCAGCGCGGCATGATCGACGATGTCGTCATGCGCCAGCGGCTGCTCGATCATCATGAGATGGTAGGGATCGAGCGCCTTCAAAAGCGGCATGTCCTCGAGCGTATAAGCCGAGTTTGCGTCGACCATCAGCGGCAGGTCGTCGCCGAACCGCCGGCGGATCGCTTCGACCAACCGGATATCGAAGCCCGGCTTGATCTTCACCTTGATTCGCTTGTAGCCCTGCTCCACGAATCGCTCGACGTTGCCTACGACCGCTTCGACCGTCGGCTCGATGCCGATGCTCACGCCGACGTCGATCTCCTGCCGTGTGCCGCCCAGCGCTTGCGACAGCGAGATGCCTTTCCGTTTCGCGTACAAATCCCACACCGCCGTCTCGATCGTCGCGATCGCCATATGATGGCGGCGGATCGGCGCGAACAGCGCCGATATCTCGTCCGGATGCCCCACTTCTCTGCCGACCAGCGCGGGTACCAGATACTGCTCCAGCATGTACCAGATCGTGTCGGTCGTTTCTTCATTGTAATAGGGAGCGGAAAACGCCGTGCTCTCCCCGTAGCCCGTTGTGCCGTCGCTTCGGACGACCACGATGGCGCAGTCCTTTTTGTCCATCCGTATGAAGCTGGTCTCGAACGGCGCTTTCAGAGGCGCTTGAACGCGCCTCAACGTCACTTGATCGATTCTCACCCGCAGGCCCTGCCTTTCCTCGTTCACCGCATCCCTTTCATTATAGAGGAGCCGCTCTTGGGACGGCCCCCTTCAATCTTATGAATTCATGTTCAAAATTAAGATCGCGCGAGTCGGCGGGCGGAGGCTCGTCGGGCGGGCTACGGATGGCGCTGGATAAACGCGTCGATCTGCTTCTGCATCTCGGCCTGAACCTTGTCGATCCCCGCCTGCTTCAGCTTCTCCTTGGCGATCGGGATGCCCTCCTCCGGCTTCACGAGGCCGTGGTAGATCGGCAGCAGATACGTTTTCTGCACGGCTGCGAGCGCGGCCAGCTCGTTCTTGATATTCATATCGTCCAGCACGAATGTCGCCAGCTTGGTGTCGACGATATTGTCGGCCTTCCATTTGTCGTAGTAGGACTTGATCAAATCTCCGGCCGCGCCTTCAGGCTGCCGGTACAGCTTGGGCGTGCGCCAGCCCCACGGGCAAGCGCCGTCGGGCGGATAACCTGTAGCGCCCGGCAAACTCCGGTATTTGGTATCGCCAACGGGCTCCCAATGCTTGCCTTTGATGCCGTACGTCGTCAGATCGAACAGCGCTTTGTCGTAGCGGAGCAGATCCAGCGCCATGAGCGTCCGCTCCGGATTTTTGGAGGTGGCGTGAATCCCGATGCCGTTGCTGATCAGCGGGGACCGGTACCGCTTGGCATTCGGCGTGAGATCGACGACTTCGGGCTTCCACTCGGGATGGGCCAGCAGGATCGCTTCCATCGTGCCCGCCACGGACGGGAGATTGCCGGTGTCGGCCGCCGTCTTGCCCGCCTTGAACGCCGCGTGCCAATCCGTCTTGGACACGATGGATTCCTTGGGCCACAAGCCCTGCCGGGCCATGTCATAGAGCGTGTCGAACTTCTCAATGTACTTCGGATCATCCAAGTAGTTGTAGAGCTGCGGATGCTCGCTGTCCATCTCGTAGACGAGCGGGACGCTGCCGTTCACGAAGAGACGCTCGAGATCGGCGAACATGACCGGCATCGCGACGCCGTTCAGGTTGGTGCTTGGCCCGCCGAACGGCACGATGTCCTTCTCGTTCTTGGCGACCGTCTCCAAGTAATTGATGAAATCGGCTTGAGAAGCCACTTCCGGCAAACCGTACTTCTCCCTCAAATCGCCTCGGATGATCGCCAGCGCATAGCCGGATTCGAAAATATCGTTCGGAATCATGTAGAGCTTGCCGTCCACGCGCGCCTGCTCCCAGCCAAGCGGATCCTGCTTCGCCCAAGTCGTCGGCGCGTACTTCTTGAACATGTCCTCGGATAATTCCAGGAAACCGCCCTTGCGCGCGGTCGGCTGATAAAACGCCCATGGGCTCGTAAAAGCCATATCGAAGTCTTCGTTTGCCGCGAACATGAGCGGATACTTCTGGATGTATTCGTTCCAATCGAGAAATCGAACCTCGAGCGTGGCGTTAATTTTTTCCTTCAGGATATTGTTCACTTCCGCGTACACTTCGTCCGTGTCGGCCGGCTTCGGGCCGAGCAGCACCAGCTTGAGCACGACAGGCTTGGACGTATCGATCGCGTTCGCGTCAGGCGATGCGCTGCCGGCAGGCGACGCAGTTGCGGTTGCCGCCGATGCCGTTGTGGACGCATTTCCTCCGCCGCTCCCGCTGCTGCAAGCGCTGACCAGCAAACTCAGCATGAGGATCAGCGCTATTCCCGTTTGTTTCATCCCCATCCCCCCTCCTAACGATTATAAATCCAAAAACAGCCGAGCCCCATTCGCTCGGCTGTTGACCTATTCGATAAACGCTTCTATTTCTTCACAAAAAATTTCATCTCGGAGATCGATACCCACTCCGGACTCAGAATCGCATCCGTCGATCCGAACACCGCCACCCTGAAGTATCTCGTATGAATCGACGGGAAGTTGAACGGAATGAAGTTGCTGGTGTCGCCGACCGTATCGCCGCCGTACACATTCGTCCAGTTCACGCCGTCGTCCGAGACGGAGAACATGATTCTGCTCGATCTCGTATGACCGTTGTAGAACGCGGCATCGAATCTCTCCAGTTGAATCGTCTCCCCGAAGTCGAAGTCGATATGGGATCCGATATTTCCCGCCCACCGCGAGGCGTTGGACTGAACATTATCGAACATTTTCGGCACGTTTTCCGGACCGTAGGTCGCGGTAAAGCTCGCGTACATTTTTTCTTTGAGGTCCGCGATCGGGATCGGCGTGACAGGAGCAAGCGGCACTCGCTCCCATTGCAGCATCTCCGGTGGCGGGAGGGTCACAATGTTGGCCACCAGCGCTTCGCTGTCCCACGTCACGTCGAGATCCAGGCTTGCGCCGATAAAGCTGACCGGGACCAGCAACTGGCCGCCTGCGAGGATTGCCGGTTCGTCCATCGTCATGCTCGCGCCGTTTACATTCGCCGTAGCACTGCCTGCCGTCATTACGATCATCGTGCTGTCTTTGGTGGCCGTCACGGTTTGAGCGGCTTCGTTCCACGTCACGTCCATGCCTAGCGCTTCGAGGACATCCTCAGCCGGCACCATCACGCTGTCGCCCGCCAGCTGCGGCTCTACATCAAGATCCACGCCTTGTCCGTCGATGCGGACGCGGATCTTTCGCTCCACCGGCTCCGACGGAACCTCATCGGCATACGGAAGCGCGCTTGCATTCGTCTTTTGCAGCGTATACGTGCCCGGCGTACCCTCGAAGTAGAGCGTATTGCCGTCTTTAACGACTTTATGCTTCGCCGACGCCGACTCGCCTGCCTTCGCAGCAGTCCAGTCGCCTTCCGCAAGGTCGGCCACTAGGATCTTATAAGTCTGGCCTGCCTCGCCGTCGAAGGCGATCGTCGCTTCCTGATCGGTCAGACCGAAGTCCTTGGCGAAAAAGACGACGCGATCGTAGATTCTTGCTCCTGCATAATCGTCCGTCTCGGAATAGTGCACATCCAGCGGCGAAGGACCGTCGACGGCGTCCATCACCTGCATGACGTTCAGGAAGCGCGTCTGGTTCGCAGGCGCTTGGTTCGAGAGCTCGATCCGCCAGTCTCCCGCTTCGAGGCTCTGGATGTTGGCCGGATTGCCGGGAGCTCTCGGGAAATTAACGCCGTCTACTTCAAATTCGTGTCCGGGACCGCCGATCTTTTCGACCTTCAGATCATTCGCCTTAGGCAGCAGTGCATCGGTGACCATCTTGCCTTCATAGCCCCGCTCCGTCACCGTATTCGTGAATCGGCTGCCTTCCCGAACCGGCTCGTTGATCGTGTGAAGCAGCCATCTCTTCTTGGCGTTCGCGTTCGGCGTGTCGATATTGTCGTACACGATCATCGCCGCCGGATGCTCGTCGTCCTTGAAGTTCAGGAGCGCCATGCTTCTCGTATAATCGTCGGTCCTCGTCTTGCCGTACGCCTCCGAGAGCTCGCCCTTCAGGTACGAGTAATCCGGATACATCTCGTCGTCGCCGATGTCGTGGGACAAGATCGTTCCTCTCTGGTAGTCCGGATTGGTATTCCATTGCTCGACCGTCCTTGGGATCTCCGTCACGGAGCGTTGGTTCGACGGAGAGAACTTTCCCTGATCATTCGCAGAAGCAAGCGGGTCTTCGATCAGCACGACATTGTGCGCGACCGACTGCTTGTTGTAGTTCAGGTCGTGCGGATTGCCGTATTCGTCGAAGGATCCGTTCGGGAAGACGCCGTTGTAAATACCGGAATCGATCGCCAGATATCCCTTGTAGTACATCGAGAACGCGCCGGCGTCGACATGCTGGTGGTTCGTCTGGGTCCGTTCCCCGATATTCATAACCGCGACGACCGATTTGGAATCCGGTCCGTCATCCCAGCCCGTGCGGGCCACGATCGAGCCGTACGGCGCCGGGAAGTACTTGGACAGCGGCGTATCGTAGGTGGACTGCGCGGGCGCTTCCGGATCGAAGAACAACATGTAATACAGTTCGTCCTGATACGTGTTCTGCTTTAGGAACTCGTTCTGCGCCCTCGGATTCCGGTATACGCTGCCTGCGATCATGCTGGTAATATTGCCAAGTATGAATCTGCTCCATGGCACTTGATAGTAGGTATTGAAGTCGTCGCCTTCCGTCATGATGAAGCCGTCCGGCCGGCGGGTATACACCTGCCTGTCGAGCGCCAGTCCGATCTTGCTCGTGAGCGGCTCGATGCCGATCGCCTTCCACAGCTGGTTGCCCATCATGATGTACCTGAGCCGATTGTCTCCGTAAGCGGGGCCTTCGAAGGGCATCTCCGCGTCGAGCATGACATTGTAGCCCGGCAGGCTCACATTCAAGAGGAAGTCCGCAACGTCGTTATAGTACTCGGGATTGGTGTCGTACACCGCGATTCCCATCGCCAGCTTGAACTGATGGTGCACGTCGCCGTTGGCGTGCCCGGCCAGAATATACTTGTCGTTCTGCTTCATCGGGTACGGGTATTCGAGACCGGTCCTGACCCACACGCCCAGCGCCTGGCGAACGGCCGCCCGCTGCCCCTCGTCCATCAGATCGTAGCACCAGTCGTAGACGACGGATTCCAAGAACATCAGGTTGCCGACTTCTCTGCCGACATCGAAAATGACGCCCTTATCGGGGTTCAACTGCGTCGTATTCGCCATATTGACGGCGATCGAGGCCGCCTTTTTACCCGCCGTCTCATCTCCGTGGATCAGATAGAGAAGCGCGTTGGACTTCATGACTTCAACCGTTCTCGGGTCGATGTTGGTATAAGCGGTTCCCGTTCTGGGCGGGAAGTTGCCGGTCAACTGCCTTTGCGCTTTGGTGTTGATGTTCGCCCATACGTCGTCAAAGGCGGGGTTGCTCAATCTGGCCTTCAGCGCGGGAAGCGTATTCTTGTTCACCAGCACGCGCGGGCGCTCCGCCGGCGGGATCGGAAGCGGCTTGTACTGGCCGGATTGCTTGGGCGCTACAGGGAAGATAATCGGCGCGGCCGCCTTGAACAGGATGATCGGATTCGCGGTCAGGTCGCCGACCTTCTCGGTCACCTTGCCCCCAAAGGTCATGGCGAACGTATAGGTGCCCGGCAGCAGCTCCTTGCTCACCGTGCCGCCTACCGTCGTGCCGAACGTCCGCCAGCCGGTCGCATAATACGACGCCGCGCCTCCGCTCAGCGGATAGCCTTGCTCGTTTTTCAGCTGCACGGTCGCCTTGACCGTCCGGAAGACGATGACCGGATCGGTGCCGATCTGCTGCGCCTTGTCCATCCGGGTGCCTTCGTAGTCCACATGGAACGTATAGTTGCCCGGCAGCAGCTCCTTGCTCGCTTCGCCGCCCGTTACATTGCCGAACGTTTTCCAGCCTTCGGAGCCGTAGTAGGACGCCGTCCCGCCGCTCAGCGGGTTGCCTTGGCTGTCCTTTAGCTGGACCTTGGCTTTCACCGTCTGGAACACGACGACCGGATCGGCGCCGGTGTTCTGCGCTTTGCTCGTCCGCGTGCCTTCATAATCCACGTTGTACGTATAAGAGCCCGGCAGCAGTTCCTTGCTGACTTCGCCGTCGGTGATGGTGCCGAACGTCTTCCAGCCGGAAGCGTAATACGAGACGACACCGCCGCTGAGCGGAGCGCCCTGGCTGTCCTTCAGTTGCACTTTGACGTTCACCGTCTGGAACGCGACGATCGGGTCGGCGCCCGTGTCCTGCGCTTTCTCTACATACGTCCCTTCGTAAGCAATATGGAACGTGTACGACTTATCCGGCAGCGCCTTGCTGGCGATGCCCGTCGCGTCGGTCGTGCCGAACGTTTTCCAGCCCCCGTCGTAATAGTCGACGGTCGCGCCCGCGAGTGGATTGCCGCCGCTGTCCTTCAATTGAACTTCGACAGTATCCAGGTCTCCGTAAACACTCTCGGACACCGACGTTTGCGACACGACCGCCGCCGCCCGCTGCGGGGCCAATCCAAATAAAATCCCTCCCAACATCGATAAACATAACAGCATGGACATCCATTTTTTGTTCGTCCCCGTTAACCGACCGGCCATTCCTTTCACCCTTTCGTTGTATGCCTCGCGGCAAGTGTACGAAACGATTTCATTGTAATGGAAACGCTGTCAAATTCGTCCCCGTCAAACTTTCGATTTCATGGACGAAGTTAAGGCGCGGGGGCCTGTTTATTTCTCTACGAGACTTCTCGCCATCCAAGTAGCGACATCAGCGCGCCTGCACGTCAAAAAGCCGGGCGAACGTCGCCCGGCTTCCCGCTTTCCGAACCTACTTTTTCACATAGAACTTCATTTCGGAGAACGATACGTAGTCCTGCAGCGACGGCGCGTCGATCGAGCCGAACACGGCGACGCGGAGATATCTACAATTGAGCGAAGGTAGATTGAACGGAATGAAGGCGCCCGAGTTTCCGACGGCATCGCCTCCGTAAACATGGGTCCAATTTTCGCCGTCTTGCGATACGGACAGCATGAACCGGTTCGTCCTCGTCTGCGAGTAGTTATGAGGCGCGATGTCGACACGCTCCAGTTCGATCGAGGAGCCAAAATCGAATACGATCTGATTCTGTTTTTCTGCCGACCAACGCGAGATTTCGGCGAAGTCGTCATCGAACAATTTCCAAACTTTCGCCGGAGCATAAGACGTCCTGAAACGCTTATACTTGATTTCCTTCAAATCAGCCATTGGAATCGGCGTCGTCACCGGCGCAAGCGCGACTTGCTGGTAGACCGGCTTGACTGCCGGCGGCAGCGACACGATCTCGACGACTTGATCCACGCTGTTCCAGGTCACCTTGAAGTTCAGAATTTTTTCGATTACGGCAGCCGGAATCCGCATCTGCTCATTCGTGCCGGTCGCCGCCGCAGTCATGGTTACTGGCGGAATGCCGCTAATGGTCGCGGTCGGGCTGCCCGTCACGAATTGGACCGTCTTGGTCCCCTGAGTCGCCGTAGCCGTATTAGTGGTCGCGTTCCAGGAGAACGTCATGCCCAGCTCCTCGAGAACGCCCTTCGCGGGAACCATCGGGGTTCCGTTAACCAGCTGCGGCGCCACGGCCAGATTCTGCCCCTGCGCATCCACTCTGACGCGCACCTTTCTCTCTACGGGAACCGACGGGACTTTGGCGGCGAGCGGAAGCGCGCTTGCATCCGCCTTTTGCAGCGTATACGTTCCCGGCATGCCTTCGAAATAGATCGTGTTGCCTTCCGGAGCGGCTTCATACTTCACGGTCGCCGCCGGTCCGCCCTGCTTCGTGACTGTCCAGTACCCGGCTTCGAGGTCGGCCACCAGAATCTTGTAGGTCTGGCCCGGCGTGCCGTCGAAGGCGATCGTCGCTTGCTGATCGACGAGGCCGAAGTCCTTGGCGAAAAAGACGACGCGATCCTGGATCCGGGCGCCCGCATAATCGTTCGTCTCGGAATAATGCGCGTCGAGCGGCGCGGGACCGCCCTCGGCGTCCATCACCTGCATAACGTTGAGGAATCGCGTTTGGTTCGCCGCCGTCTGGCTGGATATCTCGAGCCGCCACTTTCCTGCATCGGTGGTAGCCATGTCGGATGCGTCGGTCGGGACGATCGGTTTGTTCACGCCGTCCACGTTGAATTCGCATTTCCCGTTGACTTCATTGACGCAGCCGGGTCCGCCGACTTTTTCCACTTGCAGGTCGTCGCTCTTGGGCAGCAGCGTATCCGTGACGAGCCTGCCGTTATAGCTGCGCATCGTCATGTCGTTCACGTATCTGCCGCCTGAGATCGCGGGGTCGCCGACGGTGTGAAGCAGCCACTTTTTCTCGGCATTCGCGTTCGGCGTGTCGATGTTGTCGTACACGATCATTGCGGCCGGATGCTTGTCGTCTTTCAAATTCAAGAACGCCATGCTTCTCGTGTAATTCTCGACCCTCGACGCGCCGTAAGCTTCCTTGAGCTCGCCCTTGATATACGAGTAATCCGGATGCAACGGGTCGTCGCCGATGGAATGAGAGAGAATATCGCCTCTCTGATACTTGGGATCGGTGTTCCATTGCTCGACCGAGTATGGAATTTGCGTCGTGAAAAGCTGGTTGGAAGGCGAGAAAGTCCCCTGCTGCGTCGCAAGCGGATCTTTAATCTGCACGACATTATGGGCCATGGACTGCCTGTAATAATGCTGGCTGTGGTCGCTTCCGTACTCTAAATAACCGTCTCCCAACGGATCGTTGCCTTGATAGATTCCAGAGTCCACTGCCAGGTAACCTTTGTAATACATCGAAAACGCGCCGGCGTCGACATGCTGGTGATTGGTCTGCGTTCGTTCCCCGATGTTCATGACCGCTACGACCGCCTTCGAATCCTGGCCTTCGTCCCACCCCGTGCGGGCCACGATGGAGCCGTACGGCGCGGGGAAGTACTTGGACAACGGCGTGTCATAGACGGATTGCGACGATGCGGCAGGATTAAAGTACAGCAGATAGTAGAAATCGTCCTCGATCGTCTGCCGATTATACTCATTCTGCGCGATCGGATTGTTGTAGACGCTGCCTGCGAGCAAGTGGGTGAGATTGCCATGATTGAACCGGTTCCACGCATATTGGTAATCCGTGTTAAAGTCGTCGCCCTCCGTCATGATGAAGCCGTCCGACCGGCGCATGTACACCCATCTGTCGAGCGCCTTCCCGACCTTGTCCGTGAGCGGATGAACGCCGATCGCCTTCCACAGCTCGTTGCCCATCATGATATAACGAAGCCGGTTGTCTCCGTAGGCAGGACCTTCGAAGGCCATCTCGGCATCGAGCATGACATTGAATCCCGGCAGCGTGGTATTTAAGAGGAAGCCCGCGATGTTGTTATAGTACTTGTTATCCTCCTTGGAAATCGTATCGTACAGCGCGATCGCCATCGCCAGCTTGTATTGATGATGCACATCGCCGTTGGCGTGCCCGGCGATGATCTGCTTGTCGGCGTCGTTCAGCGGATAATTGTACTCCAGGGCGTTCTCGACCCAGGTCTTAAGCGCGCCGCGGATGACCGCCCGTTTCTCGTCGCTCATCAGATCATAGCACCAGTCGTAGACGATCGATTCAAAAAACATGAGGCTACCCATAACTCTGCCTACGTTGAATACCCTTGTGGAGTTCGTTCGATCCGGATGCCATTGCACCGTGTTTGCCATATTCACGGCCAGATCGACCGCTTTCTCGCCGGCGGCCGTATTGTCTTTAAGCAGGTAAAGAAGCGCATTGGCCTTCATGACTTCCACTGTCTCGGCATCGATGTTCGTGTTGGCCTCTCCGGTTCGAGCGGGGAAATTGCCGTCCTTAGGGAGTTGCGCCTTGGCGTTCACGCGCGTCCACGCCGCATCAAACGCCGCACTTTGCGTTTTCGTCTTCAGCGCCGGCAGCGTCTGGTCGTTGACCAGCACGCGCGGGCGATCAGCCGGCGGCACCGGAATCGGATCGTACTGCCCCGTTTGCTTGGGCGCGACGGGGAGGTTAGACGATGCTTGCGCCTGGAATAGGTCTTGGGCGACTTCCGTGGACTCGGACGGTTCAGCCTCGTTCGCGGCCGTCCGCTGCGGCGCCCATCCGAATAACCATCCTCCGGCGATGGCCAAACACAATATCAAGGAGATCCATTTTCTGCGCGTCCCGGTCAAGTAACTTGTCATTTCGTTCATCCTTTCCCGATAGGCTGGACTCACTTTCCTTCCGGCATGCTGTCGCCAGGCATTCGCGTCGATGCCCGATTCCCTGCCGCTCCGGCAGGCCCGAACGATCCGTCAATTTCACCTCCTTTCAGCAAAAGGATGATCCATCCTACAAGAAAAGCGGGCCGCTGCGGCATCTTGGTGTCTGTGCCGCGGCATCCCGCTTTGTCGCTCGGTCTTGCTTTTCCGCCTTACGATTAAGGATTGGCCGCGACGAACGCGTCGATCTGCTTCTGCATCTCGGCCTGAACCTTGTCGATCCCCGCCTGCTTCAGCTTTTCCTTGGCTACCGGAATGCCGTCCTCCGGCTTCACGAGGCCATGATAGATCGGCAGCAGGTAGGTCTTCTGAACGTTGCCGAGCGCGGCCAGCTCGTTCTTGATATTCGTGTCGTCCAGCACGAACGTCGCCAGCTTCGTGTCGACGATCTTATTCGCCTTCCAATCGGCATAGGTCGACGTCAAGAGATCGCCGGCGGCGCCTTCAAGCTGACGGTACAGTCCGGACGTTCTCCAGCCCCACGGGCAAGCGCCGTCCGGCGGATATCCCGTCGAACCCGGCAGGCTCCTATACTTGTCGTCGCCTACGGGCTCCCAGTGCTTGCCCTTGATGCCGTAGGTCGTCAGGTCGAACAGCTCTTTGTCGTAGCGGAGCAGATCGAGCGCCATCAGCGCCCGCTCGGGGTGCTTCGACGTGGCGTGGATGCCGATCCCGCCGCCGTTCAGCGGCGAGCGGTAACGCTTGGCGTCCGGCGTGAGATCGACGACTTCGGGCTTCCACTCCGGATGAGCCAGGTTGATGGCGTCCATGGTACCCGCCAGCGTCAACAGATTGCCGGTATGCGCCGCCGTCTTGCCTTCCTTGAACGCCGCGAGCCAATCCGTCTTGGACACGATCGCATCCTTCGGCCAAGCGCCTTTTTGAGCCATTTCATAGAGCATGTTCAGCTTCTCGACGTATTTCGGATCGTCCAGGTAGTTGGAGAGCGTCGGGCGATCGCTTTGCATATCGTAGACGAGCGGGACGCTGCCATGCACGAAGAGACGTTGCAGGTCGGCGACCATCACCGGAATGGCCGAGCCGTTCAAGTTCGTGCTTGGTCCGCCGAAGGGGATGATGCCCTTTTCCTTCTGGGCGATCGTCTCCAGGAAGTTGGCGAAGTCGGCTTGCGACTTCACTTCGGGCAGCTTGTATTTCTCCCTCAAGTCTCCGCGGATAATCGCCATCGCATAGCCGGATTCGAAGTAATCGTACGGAACCATGTAAAGCTTGCCGTCGACTCTGGCTTGCTCCCAACCGAGCGGATCCTCTTTTTCCCAGGATGTCGGCGCGTACTTCTTGAGCATGTCTTCCGTTAGCTCCAAGAATCCGCCCTTGCGGGCCGTCGGTTGATAGAACGACCAGGAGCTCGTAAAGGCCATGTCGAAGTCTTCGTTCGCCGCGAACATGAGCGGATACTTCTGAGCATGCTCGTTCCAATCGAGGAACCGCAGTTCAATCGCCGCGTTGATCCTCTCCTTAAGAATCTTGTTGACCTCCGCGTAAACCTCGTCCGTGTCGGCCGGCTTCGGGCCGAGCAGCACCAGTTTGAGCGTAACCGAGTCGGACGTGTCGATCGCTGCGGCCGATTCGCTGCCGGAGGGTGCGGCCGATTCGCTGCCGGAGGGTGCGGCCGTCTTCGAAGCCGGCGGCGCGGATGACGGCGCCGTCCCAGAAGCCGGCGGGGATGCGCTACCTCCGTTATTGCCGCCGCTGCACGCGCTGACCAGCAAGCTCAATGCGAGCAGCAGCGCGACGCTTAACCAGGATTTTTGCCCATTCGTGCTCGTCCTGTTTTTCATCCCCGTTCCCCCTCCGAATTTGCGAACTAATATAGAATCGACCAGATCGCCCGACTAACCTTCGAGCCGGGAAACAGCAGGCTCTAAAATCGCTGATCCTGACACCGCGGGCCCTAATCGGTTCGATCGACTTGGCCGGCCTCGATTGACCTCATTATACGAGTTCGCGCGCCCGGAATGTCCCCCTTAATCTTTCGACTTCCTGTGCGGTCTTAAGGTGTCGCGGCTATCAAGCGTATATCTTGCAATGCAAAACGAGGGTGTCCCAAAAGTCAGCTTTTGACTTTTGGGACACCCTCGTTTTTGGCATCGCTAGGAGGGGCTAAATGTTGACCTACGTCTACACATCTTGCCTGGCAGCAGCGTGAACGCCTCAAGTGTTGACCTACGTCCACACATCTTGCCTGGCAGTAGCGTGAACGCCTCAAGTGTTGACCTACGTCCACACATCTTGCCTGACAGCAGCGCGCACGCCTCAAGTGTTGACTTACGTCCACACATCTTGCCTGGCAGTAGCGTGAACAGCTTGAAATCTTATGATACGGTTGAATGGCGGTTGTCTGCGCCTATCGAGATGCCGGGCCGGCATCGGTACGCCGGAGCCGGAGGATGCCGGGCTCGCCGCGAAGCAGCACCGGCTCGTGCGGGCCTAGCGCGCCGCGGCGGATTCGGCCGTGCCGCACGAACGTGAATCCTGCCGGCGCCTCCAGAACCTCATACTCGCCGGGCGCGAGCGTCAGCTTCCCCCAGGCGACCGGGCTGCCGTCGGCGTCGCGCCACGCTTCGAGCGCCGTCACTCCGAGCTCGCCGTCGATCTCCGTCGGCAGCGCGGCAGGCACGAGCGGTCCCGGCATCGGCGCGTCGTCCAGCCGGAAGGCATGCTGCCCCTTTTCCAGCCGGAGCGCGATCCTGCCGGACGATGCCGTCCAGTGCACGCCGCGGCTGGCGACACGCTCGGCTGGGTCGCCGCCGGCCGGCAGATCGCCGCCGGTACCGCCGTCGCGCAGGACGACCTGGCCGTCTACCGCCAGCGACAGCTCGGCGTTGCTGTCGGCGGACGCGGACAGCCGGCCATCGCCCCAGGCGATCGTGGCGGGCATGTCGCTCTCGCAGACGACGGCCCCGTCCCGCTCGGCCATCGTGCCGTGCACGAGCAGCAGCGAGCCGCCGCTAACGGCCAGCGCCGCGCCATCGAAGCGATAGCCGTCGGCGCCGGTGTCGACCAGGCCTCGCGGCGCCGTGCGAACATAGAGTACGCCGCTGGTAGCGAACGCCAACCGAATATAGCCGTCGTGCTCCGACGACGCAATCTCTTCCGGCGCTTCGCCCAGCCGGTAGGGCGCCAGCGTCGCGACCAGAATCGCGGCGTCCTTCCGCGGCGTCGCAAACGTCGCATGCACCTGCGACATGCCGGCAGCCCACGCGACGGGCAGCGCTTCCTCTCCTTCGGGATCGAGGAACCGAGTCTCGATCGAGGCCTCGCAGCTTCGCGCGTCCGCGCCGTGCAGACGGACCTTCAACCCTGCCTTCCCTTTCACGATCGTCGCGCCGCCGTCCGGATCGAGCGTCAGATGCTCGTCGGCGTGCAGATTCCACTCGAACGAGACGCCGTCCGGATTCGACACGGCCAGGTCGTCGATGACGACAAAGACGGACGGCTTTACATAGACGATATGCCGGAGCGCTCGCGCCAGCTCGCCGCCCCGATAGGCCGCGACGGCGTCTCCCGTCGCCGCGTCGAAGGCGGGATGGGACGCGAAACCCACGATACGGCCCTTGGCGTCGAAGTCGTCGATCGGCTGGCCCTGCCGCCCGTCGAAGGTGATCGCGTTCGCGGAGTACGTCCGCTTCGTATAGCCGCGATGGTGCACGCTATTGTAATAATCGTAGTACCCGCTCTTGAGCGCCAGCGTCTCGCCATAGGCATGAACGATAAAGCCGTTCTGGTCGGCCTGACTGTGGCTGTAGCTGCCGTAAGGACTGGATTTGAAGTAGAGCGAGATCCGCTCGGGATCGGTCAGATCGCTGTGCATCGCGACGAGACCTGTCGTCTGGAACCACTTTGCCTTCGGCAGATCGACCGGCGGACGCGGCGCGATACGCTCGTCGCCATAATAATAATCTTGCAGACCGGACGCCGGCTGATCGCCGATCGCCTGGGACGCCCACTGCATGCGCGGATCGCCGTACACTTGGGCGAGCCGGTTCAGCAGGCTGATGCTCGGCCAATCCGGGGTGTAGTGGCTGTCGTTGCCGAACACGCCGGTCGGGCTGCCGTGAGGGAACATATAGATCGGATACAGGCCTTCGTGCCGCGAAAAGGCTTTGTCGTACAAATTGATGGCGCCTGCGCTCAGCAGCACGTCCATCAGCTCCTTGTTGGAGCTGGACGACCACTGCCAATAGCCCGTGCCTTGCGACCAGGAGCCGTCCTCTCCGCCCCACGGCGGCAGCAGGTTGATGAAGGCGGGCACGGCGCGGCGTACCCAGGCTTCGGCTTCGGGAATGTCGCGCAGCATGATGATTCCCATGAGCCCGATGTAACCTGCGATCGTCCAGCCGTGCGAATCGAACGGATACTGGTAGATCGGCTGGCGGTCCAGGTAATGCTCGATCAGCACGGCGATGCGCGTTCGGACCATGTCCTGGACAGCCTGCCGCTCCTCGGCGGACAGCAGATCGTACAGCCAGTCGTAGGCGATGGCCGAGCGATAGGCGACGGCGCGGTGGACCTGGTCGTTAATATCGAACCGCGTGGCCGCTTCCGGGTCCCAAGAAGCGAAGTTCAGAAGCTGGGCTTTGGCATGCGCGCCGATCCCGCGGTCTCCCGTGATGAGATAGACGAAGGCGGCCTTCAGCAGGCGATCCAGCGCCGTGTCGGCGTATTTGCGCAAGTCCTGCAACGCCTTGACCCACTCCGGCGATACGCTCGATATCGACCTGTCCATGTACGGGAAGGTCGGGTCCGGCGGCAGCGGGTCCTCAAGATGCGCCAGCACCGACGCGCGGGTCTGCTCGAACACCGACTTGGCGATGCCCTGCAGGCGTCTTTCGCGGAAGGCGGCGAGCTCGCGCGGATTGGTCCACACCCGCGGGTGACCGGTCTCCATGCGGGAGATCATCTCGTCGATCGGCGGCACGGGAAAAGGGACGGCTCCTTCCGCGATGCGGAACCTGCGCGTATCGCTCCATGCGGACCAGCCCGCTTCAGGCGTATGATAGCGCACGCGCCAATGCCAAGTCCCCTCGTCCAGCGTGACGGGAAAGTTGTAAAAGTTGTTCGTCGGCTCTGCAACCTCCCGGGCGCTGCCTTCCATGTCGGCTTCCCGCGAGAGCTCGAGCCGGTACCGGTCCGCTCCGGGGACGAAGGGCCAGCCGAAGTCGGGCGGATTCTGCGTCGTGACCAGCGCGTCCGTCGGTCGGAACGGCAGATTGGCGTTCGCCATGAGCTCGGCGGGCCAGCTTTCCCCCGCTGCGTCAAGCTGCTCCGGCTGAAGCTGAAGCTCGTGAGCGGAGCCCAGCTTGTCGTTAACGTTTTCCATGACAAACTTCCTTCCTGATCGGAAATGTAGCCTCATGGTAAGCGCGGATGCCGGTTCACACAACTCAACAATCTGCAGTTTTATGAACGATGCGTATCTTGTGCCGATTTTGCATGCTTTGATCGCAGCGCAGTCCTGATCGTCGCAGTCCGACGAAGCTAAAAAGGCTGCCCTGCATCGCAGGACAACCTTTGTAACTCAAAGACATTAATGCAGTTCCTTTAATCGGTTCGGAACCTTCCCCGCACATCCGTGCTCCGATCTCCCGATCAAAATGCGCTTCATTTTCTCACTTGCGACCGGGCGTTGTTCATGCGCTTATTTCCTCTTTAACCGATTGCGCAGCGGAATTCGATCCTCTGCGGACGAGCAGGAAGTAAGCCAGCATTGCAGCTGCGCTCGTCGCCAGGATGATCACGCCCAGCGGTACGGCCGTATCCTCTCCCGCGATGCCGACGAGCGGCGAGACGATCGCACCGAGCAGGAACGGGATGACGCCGAGCAGCGCCGCCGCGCTGCCGGCCATATGGGCTTGGCTCTCCATGGCCAGCGGGAACGCAGCCGTCGAGGTGATGCCGATCGACGCGACGAAGACGAACAGCGGGATCACCAGCGTGAACAGCGGGCCGTGAACGAGCGTGACGATGAGAACGGCGACGCTGGCCAGCATGGCCAGCCACAGGCCGATCAGCAGAAATGAACGCTCGGATACGCGGTGCGAGGCGCGTCCGACGATCTGGGAGCCGATGATCAGGCTGACGCCGTTCGAGCCGAACAGCACCGCGAACAGCGCGGGCGAGGCCCCGTAGATATTCTGATAAATAAAAGGCGTCCCCGAGACGTAGGCGAACACGCCCGCGATCATGATGCCCTGGGCCAGCATGTAGCCGACGAACAGGCGATCCCGCAGCAGCGAGCCGTAATTGCGCAGCTGCTGCTTGAAGTTGCTCGGGCTGCGGCGCTCCTGCGGCAGCGTCTCCCGCAAGCGCCACCTGGTCATCGTCCACAGGTAGATGCCCAGCAGCGATAGCGCGACGAAGACGCCGATCCACGAGGAGAAAGAGAGAATGCCGCTGCCTGCGACCGGCGCCACGAGAGGCCCCAGATTGCCGACCAGCAAGAGCAGCGAGAAAAACCGGGTAAGCTCGTGCCCCTCGTACAGGTCGCGGGCGATCGCTCGGGAGATGACGATGCCAGCCGAAGCGGCGAATCCCTGCGCGAACCGGCATGCGATCAACACGGCTATATTCGGCGCGAATGCGCAGCCCAACGAGGAGATCACGTACACGGCCATCGAGATCAGGAGCGGTCGGCGTCTGCCGTGAACGTCGCTCAGCGACCCCATCACGAGCTGGCCGATGCCGAGTCCGAGCAGGCACGCAGTGAGACTGAGCTGCACCAGCGAAGCCGTCGTGCCGAATTGCTTTACGATCTCCGGGAACGCGGGCAGATACATATCGATCGTAAAAGGTCCAAGGGTCGAAAACAACCCGAGCAGCAAAGCGAGTCTGAACACATGTTGATTGTTCTTGTTGGACATCTGAAAGGTACGCTCCTTGTCTGTTCGCAAATCTGTTATTAATCCTATCACAGATTGCCGCAGATGCCGACAATAAAATTCGGTCGCGTTAGCGAACGGAGCGCACAGCAAAGCGGGATGAAGCGGACCATCCCGCCTCATCCCGTTTATCCTGCTGCATCGGCTTGTCCTGCCGGATTCCGCTGCTCTTGTCTTATCGGCTGTTCGCCAAAAAGTGTTCGACCTTCCGCAAGCGCACATGCAGCGTCTCGACGGAGATCTCCCCCTTGTTCGCCAGCGCTTCGTGCAGCGCGTCGATCTCGAGCTGCATGTCCCCCAGCAGCTTGTAGAACCGTTCGTAATCCTTGACGACGATATCCAGAAATTCGTCAACTTGCTCGGCATCGTATCGCCGCGACCGCATCCCACCCTTGTCGAATTCCTTTTTGAACACATCGACGGACGTGAGCGACACGCCTTCCTTTTCCAATAGTTGCTGAAGCTTCGCATTTGAAGTCATACGATTTCCTCCGTTACTTTACTACAGCAATTATACACTTTATTGACGATTAATGCCGTTGATTGAATGGGGTTTCGAAGCAATGGCGATGTTGCGAGGATAGCTCAACGATAAAAAGACGCCGGCAAATACGATCGGATTCGTGCCGAGATCTTCCTCGTCGGCGCGTCCGTCCTATTGCTGGCGTCAAGTGGAGTTAAGACAACTAAATTCTCAATTGCCGATAGCTGCGCGCTTCGATTATTCGCGATCGAGAAGCAACATTTTGGCCAATGCGCCGCCCCATGTCACGTGAAATCGCGCGTCCGGATGATTAATGCCGTTCGACAGACGATCGAAGACGCGCTCGCCGTCCCGGACCATCCGTTGCCACATCGCGTGGATGTCCATCAGCGGAACGTTCAGCTCCGCGGACAGCGCGCGGATACGGTCTGCGTACTTTTCCAAAATGCCGTCCTCCGCCAGCCGCACAAAAGCGGGAATCAGCGTCTTGTGCTCGGCCGCGACGGCGTCGTTATCTCTGTCCGTCATCATGCACGGCGTCATCAGCAGCAGCTCGGCTTCCGTATCGGACCGGATGCGTCCCACCAGATCGGCGATCGCCTCCGCGAACGGCTCAAGTCCCTCTTCGCGTCCGTGCGCGTCGTTGTGGCCAAAGCAGATCGTGACGAGATCCGGCTTGTAAAGGAGAATGTCGCGCTCCCAGCGGACTCTGGAGGCCGCCGCCGTATCCCCGCCCACGCCGGAATTGATGACATTCAGCACCGTTCCCGGATATCGGCGTTCGATTTCCCTTTTCGCGACCTGATGATAGACCCTCTCGTACTCCGATACGCCGAGCTCCATGCAGCCTTGCGTGACGCTGTCGCCCATGGCCACATACGTGACCGCTCGCGCTCTGGCGTCGCCCGCCTTCTCCCGCAGTCGTTCGTTAAAACGCAAAAACGACAATCGTGTCGGCCTCCCTTATCCTCTTATCGCCAATCCAGAAGAATCCCCAAAAAGGGCTCCGTCTTGTCCGTGATCAAGCGCCATGCGTCGGCCGCACGCTCCGCAGGGAAGCGGTGAGTCGCGAGCGATCCGGTCTTTAGCCAGCCTCCGCTCACGCCTTGAAGCGTCGCGTCCATTCGCTCGCGCGTCCACCCGGACGGGGCATGCAGCGTGATCTCCATATCTCTGAGCCGCTGGATATCGATGAGCCCCCGGCTGCCGTAGAACCCGGCAGACACCAGATGACTGTCGCGCTTCATCTGCGGCAGCAGCCGATACATGGCGTCGTTGTCGCCGACCGTGTCGACGACCGCGGATACGCCTTGCGGCGCAAACGCGCGAACGGCCGCCGCCGCTTCGCGCTCGCGCGTATTGCACCGGACCGCGTCGGCCGGAAAAGCGGCGAGCCGTTCGTCATGTCTGCCGAGGGCCATGACCTTCGCGCCGCGATGAAGCAGCGTCTGCGCCGTCCAGTTCGCGACGAGTCCGTCGCCGATGACGACCGCACGGTCGCCCGGCAGGACCGGCGCTCGCATACCGCAGTTGTAGCCGACCTGCGTCAGCACAAGTCCGGCGTAGTCTTCGGAAGGCCGCCCTTCGGGCAGCTTCCACACCTCACCGGACGGCGTGACCGCAGGGTTCACGTGTCCGCCGAGCGGCTCGAACATGCCCGCTATGCGGCTGACCGTGGCGAATACGCGGTCGCCCGGCCGAACCGTCGTCACTTGCGAGCCGACCGAGACGACGGTCCCCGTCTTCTGATAGCCGGCCACGATCGGAAAAGGCCATGGCATCCCCTCTTCATACGGCGTATCGCCGGCGATGCGCTCGCCCCGGAAATACGACGACTCCGTGCCGTTGCTGATCCAGGATACGTCCACGTCGATGACGACGTCGTCCGGCCCCGGCTCCGGCAAGTCCACCGGGCGGTAGGCCGCCGTCATCCGATCCGCAAAAACGACTGCATATCCTTGCACTGCATTCCCTCCTATTATCTACGAAAATTCCCTCGCCGGGAAGAAATGAAATTTGATCGCTTCCTGCGATTTCAACCGCTCGACCGCCTCGCCGTATGCCGCGAACGAACCGCTATGCGTCTGAATGCAGGTCGTATCGAGGCCCTTGTTGACGACGGCGTCGAGCATCAGCTCGCGGTCCCTGTCGCCGAACGGCCGGTACCGGTACGACTCGAGCTTCATGCCCTTGGCCCACAGATGGTCCTCGTACTGAAGCGTCCCTCTTAATACGCCGAAGATGACGACATGCTCATTGACGATGCGCAGCAGGTGCTGGACCGATGCGGCCGCGCCGACGCAATCGTAGCCCAGGTCGAAGCGGCGTCCGTCCAGACCCTCGGCATGCGCCGCCTGCCCGATGCCAAGCTCGCTCACGTATCGGATTCGCTGTTCGCTCACGTCGATGCCGACGACCTCCGAGGCGCCCCAGATGCGGGCGACCTGAATCGCCAGCATGCCCGCCGGGCCGAGTCCGGAGACGACCATCGACTTGCCGCGCAGATCGCCGAACTGCGACAGGCCGATCATGACACACTTGAGCAGCTCGAACGATACCGCCTGAAGGAACGTGACGCTATCCGGCAGCTTGATCAGTTCATGCTCCTTGTAGGACAGAAATTGGGCATAGGCGCCGTTGCCTTCGATATGCTCGAGGGCGGCGACCCGGTCGCCGACGCGCAAACTACGCACGCAGCGTCCGACCTCCCGCACGGTCCCGGCCGCCTCGTGACCCGGCCAGCCCGGCGGCAGCGGATACGCGGGCGCCTTCGAATAGTCGAACATGTCGCGGCCGCCCAGCATGTTCATATCCCATCGCGGACAGGTCGCCACGACCTCGATCTCCACTCTCACTTCATGGTCCTGAAGCGCCGGCATCTCCGTTTCGACGATCCCGTATTGTCCCGGCCCCGCGATTTGAAGCGACTTCATTTTCATGGCTGCACGCTCCTTGACGGATTCATTCCTTTTTAACGCTTCACGAAGTAGAACTTGTCGACATAGACCTCCTGTACGTTCGCCGGATTATCCCAAGGCATGATATAGACGACTTGGTTGTTCGTCTGGGAAGGCGTGAAGGTCCCGATCTTGACGGTATGCCAGAACATATTTTCCATTTGCGAGGCTGCCTTCGTCTGCTCAGGCACCGGGTACGTATTCGAAGTCACGTCGTACACGCCGTAGGAAAAGGCGGTCCCGGTCGGCTGGAAAAGGCGGTCGATACCGCTTCCGTCCTTGTAAACGTCGGTCGCGTATTTGATTTTGACGACCGCATACAGATCGTACGATGCGCCGGGTGTCAGTTGGGCGCGGTCCCAGAACCATTGGAAGTTCCACGTTCTGGCCGACGTGACGGTATGCTTCGCCGTCTTGCCGTCGCCGGCGGATACGTCCGTCTGCCCCTTCGATGCGCCGTTGTTGACGTTGAACGACGAATCTTCGCCGACGTAAACGACCTTGGAGGCATCCTTCGTCAGCTTCAGAATCTTGCCGTCGCCCGGCGCGAAGCTCAGATTGCTTATCGTATACCCGGTCGGCGTGGCCGTGAACGTGACGCCCGACTGACTTCGCAGATCGGTCACCGCCGAGATATCCATCCCGAGCGCCGCACGGTCGATCGTGACGCTGACGTTGGCCGTGCTCAGGCAGTCGTGGTTCATGACGACCAGGTAGTAGTCGCCCGTCTGCCGATCGATATGCGTCGTCACATCGGCCGTCGCGTATGCCGCGTTGCCGCCGCCCGAGGCGGTCGCTACGTTCGCGACCCGCTCCATCCGGCGGATCGTCGGCTTCAGCGCCTCGATCTCGCCGAACAGTGTCTGCACGTTGCTGTAGTCCGGGCCCGGCTGACCGTGTTCGTCCACGATGCCGGTCCAGTCCAGCTCGGTCTGGTAGACGAAATAAGTGAAACCTTTAGATCCATGGCCGATCGCCTCGTACGTCATCGCGCGAATCTCCGCCGCGGTCGGATTGCGCAGCCAGCCGGCCGCCTCGGTCGTCTGCAGAATCGTCCACATCGGCGCGTCGTCCGCGATATCCTTGCGCACCTGATAGGAAGAGAAGTCCATGTACGACTCGAAGGTGAAGCCGGGATAGTGATAAATATTGCGAAAATCCCCGATCGCGCTGCCTTCCGTGACGCCGTACGGATCGATATTCATCACGTGCGGCTTCTGGACGTCGTAATGCAGCGGCACGCGATCGATCCCCACGTACGTGCTGATGACCGCCCGGCTGGGGTCGATCGTCTCGAGCATCCGCTTTATATCCTTCAGATTGTCGGCGAGCTTGGCGTCATTGCCCGGTTCGTCGTAGAGATAGTACGCGTACAAAGCGCTGTTGCTCATGTACGGCGCGACGATCTCGCCGATCCGGGCGTACATCGCCTGCTCGTCGTTGTACAGCGCTTCGTTGAACAGGGCGTACGCCGCGTCCGGAAGCCCGACGACCTTCAGTTGATGGTTCGCCGCCTGGGTCAATGTCTCGGCATAGACGGCTGCCGGCTTGGCATGCCAATTGGCAAGGAACACCGTGTCGGCGCCCAATTGGTGGATGTCCGCGAACGTATCGCCCAAGTAATCGGCCGCTTCGACGGGATCGTAGGGAATCGCCCCCGCTTCATAGAAAACGCCCTTGGGCACATCGTTTTTCACCGGATTCGCGCTGGCTGCGAGCGACACGCCCGCGATCACCTGCACGTTCACGCGGCGCAAGTCGGTCGAACCGCTGCGGACGCGCACGACGTACAAGCCGTTGCTCACGTATTGTCCACCGTCGTTTTTCCCGTCCCAGACGACCGCGCGGCTTCCCGAGGAAGTCGAAGCCGGCGTCAGCGTGCGAACGGTCGCCTGGTCCGATACCCGCTGTACGATGACGCTCTCCGTCTGCGGTGCCGGCAGCGTATACTCGATGCGCGTCGAATCGTTAAGTCCGTCCTGATTGACCGGAGACAGCTTGTAGGGATAGGCGTTGATCGCCTTTGCTGCGCTCTCGTCTTCGGGCTGCCGGGTTAGCGCCACTCGATCGATCCGGACAGCCGGGAAGTTCGCCGCGTTGTTGACGGGATAGAAGCATACGCGAACGTCATGGTTCGGATCGACCGTCACCGTACCGAGCTGCACCTGATGGTAATACGCCACCTTCGGTATTGTCGCGGAGGAGACGACCGTGGGATTGACCAGGTAGCTGCTCGTCGTCAGGTCGTACACCAGGTATCCGAAAAGATCGCCCGACGACGTCTGCCAATCGGACCGCTCCGGCTTGATGTCGGCCGTGATCCGGTACGCCTTGCCCGCTTCGATTCGGGTCCCGTCTATTTTCGCCTGCACGTTCCAGCCGGAGCCCGAACCGTTCGCCATTCTGGCGGCGCTATGATCGGGCGTCATGCCGTCCGCGATGAGCGAAGCGCCGTTGAATCGATAGAATGACGCATCCTCGATCTGCTCGTTGTTGTATTCCTTAAAAATAAAGGCGTCCACGTAAATGTCGGATACCTGTGCTGCATTGGAAGCGCCCCCCACATAGAAGCTGAGCGCGTTGACCCCGGCGTTCGGCGCGAACGTGCCGAGCTTGTATTCCTTCCAGACGCCGTCCGCGGTATTCGCCGCCGCGATCGTCCGAGCAGGCACAACACCGCTTGCATTCGTCGCGTCGTAGATGCCCGCCACGAAGGCATTGCCGGTCGGGGCAGGGACCGCGTGCTTGACCTTGACCTTGACGTAGACGTCGTACAGCTTCCCGGCCTTCAGCGTACCGAAGTCCCAATTCTGGTACTGGATCTTCCACGCCGCCGAGTCGTTCGTCATATGCGCCGAGTAGCCATCCCCCGCGGACGCATCCGCCGTGCGTGCCGCTCCGCCGGACAGCGTGAACTGATCGTCGGCAATCGCCTGGTCCTGGGCGTGCGCGCTTCCCGCGCCGAACCCGATGGCCGCAAGTAACGATAAGAATGCAACAAGCCTGCTTGCGCTGAACTTCATCGCGATCCTCTCCCTTGCCCGGTATGAGCGGGAGGCTTGCGTCTCCCGCCGTCGTTCCGTAAGACGCTTACTTCTTCAAGCCCGCGTAGGTCTCCGACGCTTTCGTCATGTTCGCCATCCAGTAGTCGATCGCCTTTTGGGCGCCCATGCCCTTCAGTTCGTCCATCATCTTCGCCTGCGTCGAGGCGTACTCTTCCTCCGTCGCCGCGTAGATCAGCTTCGGCGCCATGCGCACCAGGTAATCCGTCACCTTGGTCTCGATGCGCTTGATATCGTCCGGCATGCTCGTATCCGTGCCCAGCTCATTGTCCATATCGTAGTAGATCGTCCGGATCTCGCCCGCTTCCACGCGCTTCTCGACGAGCTCGCCCGGATACGATACGCCGTAATGCTTCGAATAATCCTGGTCCAGCTCCGTCATCTGGGTCCGCCAGAAGTCCGCTTGATTCGTAAAATTGATCGGTGTCCCGTATTCCGGATCCGGGTAACCGTCGACGAAGCCCGCCAGGTTCCAGTAAAGCCCGATGCCGGTGTTCTGCGAGAAGTTGGGATCGTTTTTCTGCGCATCGATCGTCGCTTGCTTCCATTGCGGCTTGCCGTCCACGACATCCCAATCCTTGCCCTGGATGCCGTTCTGGATCAGCCTCGAGCCTTCGAACGACTGCAGGTAGTCGATCAGCTCCATCGCCCGCTCGGGGTGCTTGCTGTTCTTGGAGATCATGATCAGGCGGTTGGAGAAGCCGTTCTCCCCGAATTCGCCCAGGTAGACGGTCTGCCCAGCCGGTACCGGCAGCGGCTCCCATCCCTTCAGCGGATCTTCCTTGGCCAGGGCCGCGTTCGCCTCCGTCACGCCCGCCCAGGTCCAGGGCGACAGCAGGACGCGCCCGCTCTTCACCTTTTCGGTAAAGTTCTCGTACTTTTGCGTGAACGAATCGGGGTCGAGCACGCCCATCTCGTTGGCCTTGCGGTAGAACTTCGTGCCTTCCCAGTAAGCGACGTTCGGATCCAATATGCCGCCCGCCGCCTTAAACGTGCCCGGCTCCAGGTAGACGAACAGGTTGTTTTTATTGATCCGGTCGAACAGGCGGTCGAACATCTCGTACGGAACGAGCCCCCAATCGAACAACGGGGCCATGCCGTACACCTTCTGCCCCTGCGCGTTCGTCGGATGCTTCTGCTGCATATCCGCAAGCAGCTTGAGCAGATCGTCCAGATTATTCACGGCCGGGAACCCGAGCTCTTTGTAATAATCCCAGCGGATGTTGTAAGCATGATTGCCGTACTTGTACTGCGGCCCCTTCCGGCTCGCGATGCCGGGGATGGCATACAGGCTGCCGGTGCCGTTGCTGAAAAACCGCTTGCTGATCTCGATCTTCGACGGCGACTCCTTCAGAATGGTCTGGCCGTGCTTCTCGATCAGTTCGTCCAGCGGGATGACCTGATTGCCTTCGATCATCTGCTTCAAGTACTTGGGGGCGTTCTGCAGCACGATGATGTCGGGCAGATCGCCGCCAGCCAGCATGAGGTTGAACTTTTTGTCGTCGGTTTGCGTGTCGAGCTCGAGCGTTACGCCGGTCTTCCGGCGAATCTCCTCCATGACCGGATCGTGCTGCGCGCCCGGCGCCAGCGTAGCCATGAACAAGGCGTTGTCGCTGGACAGCTTGAGCGTGACCGGCTCCTTCTCCGACGCCTGCGTCGGACTCGCGCCCGCCGTGGCGGTCGCCGCAGCGCTCGACGACGCCGACGACGAGGCCGCGGACGGCTTCGGATCGTTCGAGCCCGCGCATCCCGTCATGACCGCTACGACCAGGATGGCCGCCATTCCCGCGACGCGTCTTCGTTTGTTTCGAATCATACATCGGACCCTCCATTTATTTGTGGTTATATACGATGGCCCCGGACCGCAGGGCCCTGTATATCAAGCGTTAGCCTTTGACCGCGCCGAGCATAATGCCCTTGACGAAGTACCGCTGCATGAACGGATAGATCAGCAGAATCGGGGCCGTGACGATCATCGTGATCGCCATCTTGACATTTTGCGGAGAAATAAGGTGTCCCGACGTCTGGTTGCCCATCATGCGTCTGGTCGTCTCTTGCGCGAGCGCCTCCGATTGCTTGAGGAAGTTGAGCAGCGTCAGCTGCAGCGTCTGCAGATTCGGATCGTTGACGAGAAACAGGTTGTCCATCCAGGCGTTCCATTGATTGACCGCGTTAAATACGGTGATCGTGGCGACGATCGGCAGCGAGACCGGAAATATAATCTTGGCGAACACGGTCAGATAGCCGGCGCCCTCGACGACCGCGGCCTCCTCCAGCGCGGCGGGAATTTGCTCGATGAACGTTTTCATCAAAATGACGAAAAATCCGACGATCACGGTAGGCAGGATGTAAAGCCAGAAGCTGTTCTTCAGTCCCAGCATCTTCATCGTCAGGTACCAAGGGATCAAGCCTGCGTTCAAATACAGCGTCACGACGACGAAGCGATAGACAGTTTTGCGAAACGGCATTTCCTTTTTGGTCAGCAGGTAGGAGAAAAATGCGCAGCTGAACACGGTCAGGATCGTGCCGACCACGGCGCGCGCCGAGGACACCCAGAACGATACCGAGATCGTCTTCTGGCTCAGCATCTCGCGGTACACCGTCAGATTGAAGCCTTCCGGCCACAGATAGACGCCCTTCGTCACCTGGAGCGGGTCGCTCACCGAATTGATCAGGATGTAGTAGAACGGATAGATGCAACATAGCGCGAACAAGACGAAGAAGGCGGTATTAAGCGTATGAAACAGAACATCGTGCCACCGGCCGGGCCACATCGACTGAAGCACGCTCCTTTCTTTGCGGTTAAATGATGCTCTCCCCGCGTATTCTCTTGGCGATCCCGTTCACGGTGAAGAGGACGACGACGCTGACGATCGTCTTGAACATGCCGAGCACGGTCGAGTAGGAAAAATCGTTGTTCTCGAGTCCCACCCGGTACACGTAATAATCGATGACGTCGAGCTTGTCGGCGACCAGCGCGTTGTAGAACACGTAATATTGCTCGAAGCCGTTGTTCAGCATGTTGCTCACGTTCAACAGCAGCAGCACGACGAAGGTCGGCATAATACCCGGCACCGTAATGTGCCAGATGGTGCGGAATCTGCCCGCACCGTCGACCTTGGCCGCGTCGTAGAGCTCTTGGTCGATCCCCGCGATGGCGGCCAGATAGATGATCGCGCCCCAGCCGAGCCCTTTCCACAAGCCGACCAGCGTCTGGAAGCCCCAAGCGATCTCGCTGTTGCCCAGGAAGTTGAACGGCCGCGCCAGCCATTCCAGCTTGATCAACACGTTGTTGACCACGCCGTCCGATACTGCGAAAAAAACGTAGAACACGGAGTACACGAGCACCCAGCTGATGAAGTTCGGCAGCGTCGTCGTCACCTGCACCCATTTTCGCAGCAGCTTGCCCCTCATCTCGTTCAGCAGAATCGCGAACGCGACATACAAGGGCGATACCAGAATGCCGAGAAAACTGAGCACAAGCGAGTTTTTCAATACGCGCGCCAGGTCCATTCCCTGCTCCGTAAAAGCGATCCGCAAATATTTTAGCCCGACGAATTCGGACCGGTTCAGCGGAATGCCCGGCTTGTAATCGAAAAAGCCGTACACCCAGCCGAAGAGCGGGACGTAGTAAAAAACGAACACCACCGCTATGAACGGAAGCGCCAGCAGCAGAAGGGTCCAGCCCTGTTTCCTTTTCACGCTTCCGGCTCCCGTTCGCCCCGCCGCCATTGCCTTCAAGTCCACTCTCCTCCTCGCAACCCGTTGTCTGTCTTGCATAGCCAGCATAAAAGCAAAAAGCATGCAGCTAAATGACCGCAGCTCCGAAAATCGTGTCCGTTTTTCGGAGCCGCTGCATCTTCGGCTGGCATGCCATGCGAAAGTGTTCTTATTTACGGATTTGTTTGCTTGTCTTCAGGTGTTGCGATCGGGATAGAGATCCCGACGATCGTACCGCCGGACGCCGGACGGGAGATCGCAAGGCCCGGCGATTCGGGAAAGTTCAGGCGGATGCGGCGGTGTACGTTTTTAAGGCCGATGCCGAACGCCGAGGACCCGGATGCGTCGGATGCGTCGGTCGCCTCGGCTCCCGGCTTGTCGTCCGCCATCCACCGCCGCAGGTCTTCCAATTTCTCGTCGGTCATGCCCTGTCCGTCGTCGGCGACGCGGACGAGCAGATCGGCTTCCCGCCGCTCCGCTTCGATCCGTATCGTACCCGTGTAGCCCGTTTTCTCGAAGCCGTGAAGCACGGCATTCTCCAGCAGCGGCTGCAGGAAAAACCGCGGCACGGCGCAGTCGGACGCCCCCTCGGCCACCTCGAATCGAATCTCGATACCTTCGCCGTAACGGTAGTTCAAGATCGTAACGAAGTTTTCCGCATAGGCGAGCTCCTCCTTGAGCGCGCATAGCGGGGCCGTGCTTTTAAATATAGGCCGCAGCAGGTTGCTCAGGGCCGTAATGCTCTTCGTGATATTATCCGACCTGCCGACAACGGACATCCACTTGATCGTGTTCAAGGTGTTAAAGAGAAAGTGGGGGTTGATCTGCGCCTGCAGCATCTGGATTTCCGCTTTTGTTTTCTCCTTCTCCGCTTCCCGGTTCTGCTCGATCAGTTGCCTGATCCCGCCCGACATCCGGTTGAAGCCTCCGCTCAATCGGCCGAATTCGTTCGTATCGCTGTCGTCCAGCGCGATGTCGAGCTGCCCCTTCTCGACCTTGCCCATCGCCTCCATCAAGTTCCGCATCGGCCGCATGATCTTGCGAATCCAGAGCCCGGAGGCGACGAGCGCGGCGATGAAGCACACGCCCACGATCCAGAACAGCTGGTACCTCAGCTTCAGGATGTCCCCGATCAGCTCGTGAATCGGCACTTCCTTGACCATCGTCCAATCCGTGGACGGAATGCGGTAATATACGATTTGCTCGTTGTTCCCTTTGACGCTGCCGCTCTCCGTGCCGCCCGGAATCCGGCCGCAGGCATCGCTGCCCGCGCCGAGCAGCGTTTTGTTCGCATGCGAGACGATCACGCCGGCAGCGTCGCACAGATAGATTTGTCCGTTCAGCCTGGATCGCAGGTTGTTGTACAGGGAAAACAGCTTCTCTTCCTTGACGTTAATGATCAGGATCGCGGTCGGGAGCGATTGATAGAGCGACTTGACGGAGCGCGCCGCCGTGACGAGGCTTCTGTCGCCGGCTGTCCCGGCCGCGGGCCCGGAAGGCTCGCCGAAGTCCGCCTGCCGGTTCGCGCCCGACCAGACGATCTGGGGATACGTTTTTTGCAGGCCCGCATTCAGCGATTCCCGGTACAGATCGGTCGCGTAGAAGCTGGCCCGCTTCGTATCGTCGCGGAGCAACGCGGTCTTCTGCCCGGCGACGCCGATCGCCCTGCCGTCCTCCGCATACAGGTAGATGGAATCCAAATATTCGTAGGTTTGCAGGTAAGCGTCCATCTCCGCCATCAGCTCGCGGTGCAATTCGATCTGGCTCGGAATCTCCTTCAGCTCGTTGTCCAGAAACTGCTGAATCTTCGGATCGATCAGCAGCTGCTTCGTCATTTTGTCGATCTCTTCGCGGAACTCGTTAACCGAATCTCCCGCCTGCAAAAAGTACTGCATCGACGACTCGTTCGTCTTCCGTTCAAGAATGTCAAGCACGCCGAAGTAAGTCAGCATGGCGCTGACGATCAGGGCGATCAACGTGATCAGGAGAAAGGACAGCCGAAGCTCGAACTTCAGGCTGCGGCTCTTGACGTTCGGCGTCATGCCGTCATGCGTCTTCAAGCCGATCCTCCTCCGTCGCGCCTCCGTCCCATTGCTTGCGGTATTCGCGCGGGCTCAGTCCGCACACCTTTTTAAAGGCCCGGCTAAAATGGCTCGTATTGACGAATCCGCCCCGTTCTCCGATCTCGTAGGCTTTTAGATTCGTATGCAAAAACAGCTCTCTCGCCCTTTCCACGCGGTATTGCAGCAGGTAATCCCCGAAGTTTTGGTTCATCTCTTTTTTGAACAGCGTGCTGAAATAATTCGCGTTTATCGACGCCGAATCGGCAACTTGCTGCAAAGAAAGTTCTTGCGCGTAATGGGACTCTATAAATCGGAGGGCGCGGGTGATCGGACCGCTCGTGCGCTTCTGGGCGGCCAGCGCCCCGACGGATTCCCGCGCGTAGGCTTCGAGAAGGGCGATCATCTCGTCCAGCGTGCCCGCATCGACGAGCCGCTGCGCGTAGGTGGAGCAAAGCGAGGTCATCTCCTCGCCCGCCACGCGCAGCGTCAATACCGGCGCGTGCAGCCATTGCATGAACGTATGCAGCGTGTTACCTCTGGTACGGTAATCGCCCCGCGCGACGAACGCGTCGATCTTCCCGGCCATGTCCGAACGGAGCTGCGGGCTTGCCGATTCCCAGGCGTCGGCCAGCCTGAGCAGCCGTTCCCGCGCGCTTGCCGGCAGGCTCGTCCCGGCGCCGGCTCCGGCGAAGTAGTCGCGCCCCGTCCCTTCCGCGAAGCTTCGCTCCAACGCTTGAAGGCTCTCCCGGTACAGCCGCTTGAGATGCCGGTAGCCGTTCTGCCTGCCGCTGATCCCGAACGTGACCGGCACGTTGAAGTACGTCAGCATTGCGCGGCGAATTTGCCCGGTCATGCGGCTCAGCGTCTCCCCTGCGTCTCGCTCGCCGATCGCTTCGGGATGGCTGCACAACAAGACATACCGTGTGTCCGTGTCCTGAAACGCTTCGCAGTGTCCGTGCACGTTGATGACCTCGTGCAGCACGTTCATGAGCGACAGCCGGACCAACTGGCCGTTGTCGTCGCCGAACTTCTCCCGCAAGGTTCCGAACGACGCGATCTCCATCGTGCAGACGGTCACGTTTCGCGGACTCAGGTTCAGCTCCAGCTCGACGGCCTTTCGCCCGAACGCTTCTTCGTCATACTTGCTTGCGAATAAATAATCCTTCAACAGCATTTCCTTCATGACGGCCAGATCCGCGCCGGACGCGATTGCCCTGCCGGAAGCTTCCGGGAACGCGGAGGCCAGCTCGTCCTTGATTCTGGCCAGCATCGCTTCCATCTCTTCGGGGGTCATGCTGTGCTTGACGATATAACCGCTGACGCCGAGCGACATCGCCTGTTTCGCCAGCTCAAACTCTTCCAGGCAGGTCAGAATCAGCAGTCTGGTCTTGGGATTGACGCCGCGAATCTTCGAGAGCAGCTCGATGCCGCCCATCACCGGCATTTTCAAATCCGTAATGACCACTTCGGGCGCCAGCTTCTCGTAGGCCTGCCAGGCATCCGCGCCGTTGGGGACATCGGCCACGACCTCCATATCGAAGCGGCGCCAGTCGACCGCGTTTTTTAAGCCAAGCCTGACCAGCATTTCGTCTTCTGCGAGCAGAACGCGATAAATGGCGGTCTCCCCCCTTTGAAACCGTTTACTTTTAACCATCAGCGTATCATCATGAGTGCCGGTTAATCAATAAAAATCAAGTGTTCTCAAAAAGGTTGAAATTGGATTAGGCCCATGGTATAGTCTGGAATAATCAGAACGAACGGAGGGGTTACGTGTGGCAAACTAATTTTCCGAGCCTTCTTTAAGCTGATTCAGCATGCTTAGAGGCTTTGCCCTGTGCAAAGTAATCGGAAAATAGCTAGCCGCATCGTAACCTTTTTTGCTGCACGCTCAGAGGGATCACTCTACTCTTTTGAGCTGCACGGGTTCTTTGTGTCCTTTCCGATTACTCCTAACGCAGGCGTGCAGCCTGTGTTTTTTTACTTTTCAAAAACGAAAGGGGACTAATAAATGGAACGAATTGTAGAAGTGAACGGAATCGAATTATGCACGGAAAGCTTCGGGAATCCCGCCGACCCGGCCGTCCTGCTCGTGATGGGCGCCATGTCATCGATGACGGGGTGGGAGGAACCCTTTTGCAGGAAGATCGCGGATGCCGGCCGGTTCGTGATCCGATACGACAATCGCGATGTCGGTCGTTCTACGTGCTGCGAACCGGGCAAGCCGGACTATTCGTTTGAAGATATGGCGGATGACGCCGTCCATGTCCTCGATGCCTATCGTGTCCAGAGCGCCCATATCGTCGGCATCTCGATGGGCGGCATGCTGGCGCAGATGATGGCGCTCCGGCATGCGGGCAGGGTCTTGTCCCTGACCTTGATCTCAACTTCCAACTGGGCACCGGAGCTTCCGCCGATGGAGGAAAAAGTGATCGCATTTTTCGGGCAAGCGGGGGCGGTGGATTGGACGAGCGAGCAAGCCGTCATCGACTTCGCGATCGGCCGTGAAAAGGTGTTGATCGGCTCCAAGCATACGTTGGACGAGGATAGGATCGCCCGATTGACCAGGGAAGAGATCAGGCGGGCCAGAAACTTGCCGAGCATGAACAATCATGGCTTGCTGTCCGGAGGAGAGGCGTATCTGACCCGAACGAGCGAAATCGACGTACCGACCTTGATCGTTCACGGCACGGAGGATCCGATCATCCCTTATGCGCACGGGTTGAACCTCGCCGCGGCGATCCCGAATTCGAGGCTGCTCCCTTTAGAGGGGACCGGCCATGGATTGCAGCCGGACGATTGGGATGCGATCGTCGGCGGGATTAGGGATATTACTTCCGCTCGATAAGATTGGGCGTTTGGTCAAAAAGGCAGCCGACATGGTATAGTCGGCTGCCTTAAATCTATGTTCTTGCTTCTATTTTTGTTCTTTAGCTGCCAGCAGTCGGAGCAGAACCGTGACCGTTTCCGCTCTCGTCGCGGCGTCCTTCGGGAAGAAGCCGTTGCCGCCCTTCCCCTGCATAATTCCCAAATTCTTCATCTCGCCTGCCGCCCCGACTGCCCAGACCGGGATGTCGCGGTCATCCGCGAATCCGGCGGAACGCGCGTCCGGCGCCAGGTTCAACGCTCTCGCCAGCATGACGGCCATTTCCGATCTCGTCAGCGGCGCCTCCGGACGGAAGCTATCGTTCGCATCGCCCTGGATCAGGCCCATGCTAAGGGCTTGCGCGACGGCCGTCCGAGCCCACAGTCCGATTCGGTCCGCATCTTTAAAGGACAGAACTGCGCCCTCGTTCTGAAGCTTCAACGCTTTGACCAGCATCACCGCGAACTCCGCGCGCGTCACCGTGCGATCGGGCCGGAACGATCCGTCCGGATAACCGGCGATGATTCCCAGCTTCTCTGCTTTCAAGATATTGGCTTCGGCCCAATGACCGGCGACATCGACAAAGGCATGGCCCGGTACCGGAACGTCCGGCGTGTCCGGATCGTCCTTCGGATCATCGGCAGTTACCGGCGGAGTCACGGGCGTTCCTCCTCCCCACTCGCCTCCGTTACCGCCGTTCGAACGCTCGTTTACGGAGACGGTTATTGTCCCCGTAACGGACGGACTTGCGGACAAGACGGCCGTGATCGTCACTTCTCCGGCAACGTAAGGCGCCGTAAATACCGTGCTGAACCGGCCGTTCGCGTCCGTCAACGCCTTAGCGGATTTGACGCTGCCCGACGACGTCGCTAGTTCGACAGCTACGCCCGATACCGGTCGATTGTCGCCGTCGGTGACGATTCCCGCGACGGACACATCCTCTCCGACGAGCACGGAAGATGGCGTCGCTTGGAGTGCGATTCGAGCGGGCACTTGTGCGGCCTTGTTCACGGTCACCGTTATCTTTTCTTGCACGGACGGACTTGCGGACAAGACGGCCGTAATCGTCACCTCTCCGGCGGTGGCTGGCGCCTTGAAGACCGCGCTGAACCCGCCGTTCGCGTCCGTTACCCCTTTAGTCGATTCGAAGCTGCCCGACGAAGCCGCAAGTTCTACGGCTACGCCAGGAACCGGCAGTTCGTTGCCATCATAGACGATGCCCGCGACGGACACTTCGTCTCCCGCTGTCACGGTAGACGACGTCGCCTGGAGCTTGATACGAGCGGGCACTTGCACGTTCTCATGGACGGAAACGGCAATCGTATTCGCCACGGACGGATTCGCGGTCGATGCGGCCGTAATCGTCACCTCTCCGGCGACGGACGGTGCCTTAAAGATCGCGCTGAAATCGCCGTTCGCGTCCGTTACCGCTTTAGCCGGTTCGAAGCTGCCCGCGGTAGCCGCGAGCTCGACCTCTGCGCCGGGTACGGGCAGATCGTCGCCGTCGTAGACGGTTCCCGTCACGGACACGGCGCCGCCGACAGCCACGGAAGACGGCGTCGCCTGCAGCTTGATTCCAACGGGCACCTGCTGGGCCCGCTTCACCGGCACGACGATCGTTCCCGTCACGGACGGACTCGAAGGCAGGACGACCGAGAGCGTCATATCGCCGGCAGCGGCCGGCGCCTTAAAACCATGGCTGAACCCGCCGTTTTCGTCCGTGATCGCGCGAACGGTGCCTGCGCTTCCCGGCGATGCCGAAATTTCGACGGCCACGCCGGACACCGGAAGCCGATCGCCGTCATAAACGACGCCCGAGACGGACACGTCTTCGCCGACCGTCGCGGAAGACGGCGTCGCCTGCAGCTCGACCCGGGCGGGTATCCGCTCTGCGGCCTCGGCGCCGTACACCTTAAATTCCCAGAGCGAATAACCGTAGGTACTCCCTCTTTTCAAGCCGTTCATCTTCACGTACCTGGCATTTACCGGCTCGAAGGCGATCTCGTCGATATCGCCGTCCCCGTTCGCGGTGCTGTAAACGGTGGTCCAATCCGCCGCATTGTCGGAAACCTGGATTTGATACTCCTTGCCGTACGCGGCCTCCCAATGCAGCACGACCTTCGCGATCGTTTGGCTTGCGCCAAGATCGACGTAAATCGACTGTTGATCCGAGTAGTTGGATCCCCAGCGAGTCGTCAACGAGCCGTCGACCGAATTGCCCGCCGATACGTCGGCCGCCCGGGTCGAGCTCGCTACCACGTTCTTGCCTTCCGCGAGATTGGGGGCCACCGCTTCGTAGACTTTGAATTCGGCCAGCGAATAGCCGTCCGCGTTCCCCTGCCGGACGCCCTGCATGCGGACGTACCTGGCGCCTACCTTGCCGAAGGAAATGTCGTCGATGCCGCCGTCTCCCAGCGAGGTGGCGTAGACGTCCGTCCAGGCGACGGCATCGTTCGACACTTGAATTTTGTAGCTTTTACCGTAGGCCGCCTCCCATTTCAGTCTGACTTTATTGATCGTATATGGGTCCTGCAAATCCACGTAAAGCCATTCGTCGTCCGTAGCGTCCGAATGCCAGAAAGAAGTTCTGTACAAATCCGTCGCGTTCGAGGCGAATTGCTTGCCTTGGCTGGAGGAAGCGGTCGCGCCTTTGCTGTAGGCATGATCGAATCCGCTGTCGTCGATGGAGGCTCCCTCGTTCAAGGTTACGCTTCGGGCGGCGAAGATGTCTTTGCCGAGCCGATAGGTCGTCGTCGTTTTTTCTCCGTTCCGGTCCAGCGTTACGTTCACCCTGATCCCCGGCGTCTCGGGATTGGCGACCGAGATGCGCGCAGGCGTCTTAGACTCGTCGACGATCACCATCGCGGGCTTATCCGCCGCAACCGTCAGCCCGTCCCTTACCGTCACCGTTCCCGGCTGATAGAACAGCATCTCCGATATGCCGAGCGCATCGTGCCGAACGGCCTGAACCGACGCCGTATTCGAAAGGATGCGAATCGGGTTGTCGCTCGCGTAGCTGCCGACCTCTTCGGCGGATTTATCCGGCAGCACGATGTATTGATAGGAAGCGCTGTTCGGCTTCACGCCATGATCGAGCCAGATGGAGAAGATCGGCTTCGTGATCGGCTCCGTCGAGCTGCCCGTGACCACGTCGCTCCATTTGCCGGTTTTCGTCTCCAGCTTGACTTGAAAATCCGTCGGATTCGGGAATACATAACCGATCCGATCGTTGTAGGCCCACTTGCCGTTCGTCTGCTTCGTCCCGTCCGTCATCTTCTGGCCGTCTACGATCACGTCGCCGACCGCCATGCTCTGGTTCAAGGTCGTATGGATCGGCGCGGCGTTCGTCGAAGCGATTCCCGCACCGAGCGCCACCATTTCATCATCGAAAAAGAAATAGCCTTTTTTGCCGCTTGTGCTCAGCTTGTTGAAGTCGAAGGCGGTCGCGCCATAACGCTCATTGGTCACGCCACCCACAAACGTCTTGGGATTGTTGAAATTCCCGTCCTTCGTGAGGACGTAAGGAGCGGTCGTGCCGGGAACGTGCGCCCAGTCCATCAACGGATATACCGGTCTGTATTCGTCGCCTGTCCTCTGGATGGCTGTCGCGCCTTGCGGCGTCCAGTACAGCAAGTTGTAGCCGCCCGGATTGATCGTTCGCCATTCGCCGCCCTTCACCGTGCTGGAGGACATCTTGACCGTAATGCCATAGTCCGCCCGCATATGGGACGAGACCAGCGTCTGCCATTGGGTCATATTGTTGTCGTTCAGTCCGTTGCTCGTGTTCGTGCCGATCGAACGAATATTGTTCAGGAAGCTGGCAAACTCCGATGCCCGCTTCGGATTGGCCGCCTCCATCCACTGCAGCGTATCCTCATAGAAGGTCAGGGCCGCGCTCTCGTAGTCCGGCCAGTCCGGTCCGTTCATCCCCATGCCCAGGTCGGCGACGTCGCCTCTCACCTGGTACCGGGTGCCGTCGAGCAGGTAGGACGACAACGAGTCGATCGCCGCCTCGCTGTAGGCGAAGACGGTGCCCGACGTAATGTAGGCCCAGAACGACATGTCTCTGGCGAAGCTTCTGCCGTAGCCCGTCGTGTAATTGGTTTTGCCGTGCTGGAAAAAGGACATGTCCGACTGGATGCCCGTCACCGTCGTCGTCACGTTCGACAGCACGTTAAAGGCATCCACGGCTTTCCGGACATTTTGGGCATCCTCCAGCAGCAAGCCCCGGTACATGTAATTTTGGTTGTACCAGGACGAATTGGCGCCGTCGACGGTGTTCGGGCTGCTGTCCAGCGTACCGACGATGTTGGAGGCTTGCGTCGCCGTCAAGTAGCCCTCGCACAACAGCGCGACCTTCTCCAGCCTTAATTGGGTGCCGATCGTATTCTCCCACCAGTTGGTCGAAGTGGGCTTGACCGTGAACCAGTGATCCAGCGCCCGCTTGATGCCGTCCAGCATCGCATCGCTGCGGTAGCTTGGGCTCTTCGGATCGGCGAACGCCGCAGCCATCGACTGCATCCGGTCCAGAGCCAGGTAGGACGGCCAGCCTCGTCCGTTGGCGGCGGATTGCTTGCTCGCATAATCGACGTCCGCCCAGCTTCCGTCCGGCTTTTGGCTGGATAAGTAAGCAGCGGCCTGCGATTTGAAGGTCCATTCGACCCGGCCGTTCGTTCCGTCGTTAATGATATCTTTGGAGATGTAAAATTCGACCATCCGCTTTTTCATCCGCTTCATATCGGCGATCTCTTGCGCGGCGTTCGTCCCGTCGGGCGTGCTCGCCGATGCGGAGGCGGATACCCACAAGGACGATATGATCGAACCGATCATAACAAGACAAAGCCACTTTTTCACAAGCCCGTGCATGCGGTCAGCCATGTACATGCGCTCCTTTTTTAAACTCAACGCAATTTGAAAGCGCCTTCCAATTCAGGGAGAGAAGAAGGCAGCTTGCACTGCCCTCCGCCCTTCTATCGCCATTCTCGAATCTCCTTATTTCTGCGCCGCCAGATAAGCATCCAGTTGCTTTTGATATTCCGCTTGAATTTTTTTCAGGTCCGCTCCGTATTTGGCTTCGAAGTCGGCAAATGATTTGTCCGGATCGAGCGTGCCGAGGAGAATCGGATAGACGTACGAGTTCGCCTTCAGCCTGGCCATCTGCTGCAGCACAGGCTCCGGATTAAACGTAAAGCCGGAATCCTTCGACTTCGTGAAGTTGGCCGCATCCTTTGCCCAGTTCCACCATTTCAGCTCATCCGGCGACAAGGACGCGTCATAGCGTTCGTACGTCGGATTCCAGATCCAGTCGAAGCCGAAGTTCGGGTAGTCGCCGTTCAGCGCTTTGAAGCCGTCCTCGCCGACTGCCTGCCAGTTTTTCCCCTCGAGTCCGTAGCTGAGCAAATCGTAATTTTCTTTCTCGTTCGCCCAGTTCAGGAACATGATGGCGCGCTCTTTATTTTTGCTGCTCTTCGGCACGCTGATGAAGTTCCATTGCTTAAAGTCGGTCTGGTACTTTTGGGACGGATCCATAAAGGTGACCCATTCGGCCGACCCGCCGAGCTTGCCGACGGCGTCCTGGATCGATGACGGGATCCCGACGTCCGCGGAAGTGATCGCCGCCGTTTTCCCCGCCGTGAACAAATCCCGCTCGTTCTGCACTGCCAGGTTATCCTTGTTGACGATGCCGTCCTGATACCATTTCCGCATGCCTTGAATGCCCGACCAGATGCCCTCGTCCTTCTTTTCGAACAGCGTGTAGATTTTTCCGTCATTGTTCTTCTTATAGAAGAAAGGGTACATCTCGGGAATTTCCTGCTTGATGTCGTAGGCCGAATCGAAATAGAAAGGATACGCGTTCGTGATGCGGTCCGTCGACACGAGCGTCGTCAGGGGACTCATCCCCTGCTCGTTCTCCTTCACCTTGTACAGGTACTGCGAGAGATCGTCGAACGTTTTCAGCGGCTGCATGCCGTACTTCTCTCTCAGGTCTTTGCGAATGTAGAAGCCTTTGATCTGATATTGAGAGACGCCGAGCGGTATGCCGTAAATATGGCCGTTAAACTTGTTCGCGTCCCACATTTCCTGCGGCCGGGTTTTCAATATCGTCTGACCGTACTGCTGCAGCAGCGGCTCCAGATCTTCGTACGTATCGGAAGCGACCATTTTGTTCATATGCAGCCAGGGCGCATCGAAGATCAGGTCGACGGCTTCCCCGGAAGCGAGCGCGAGCGACGTTTTATTGTCCAGATCCGACCATGGAATGAACGTGATGTTCAGCTTGACGTTAAGCGTGCCTTCCATCCGCTTTTCCGCTTCGGCGATGACGGCATCCATATCCTTGGGCCGGTCTCCGGGAATATAAATCTTTAACGTCGCGGGGCTAAGCGCTTCATTCTGCTGCGCTTGCTGCGTGCCGGCAGGGCTCGAGCCCGCTGCCGCTTCCTTGTTGTCGCCGCCGCCGCTGCAGCCGGCCAGTGCGCCCGAAGCGGTCAGCGTCGTCAAGCACGCCAGCAGCATCCATTTTCTTTTCATTTCGATTGCCTCCCTGGAATGTTTCTTTATATGCTCAACCGAATACTGCCGGTTATAGCCCGAATTAGCCTTTGACCGAGCCGATCGTCAGCCCTTTGACGAAGTAGCGCTGCAGAAACGGATACAGCAGCACGATCGGTCCGATGGTCACGCAGACGGTCGCCAGTTGTACCCCGTAGGCGGGAATCTGCTGGAGTTGGCCGGTCGACGCGCCCTGAATGTAAGCCGCGGCGTTCATATTGGAGATGAGCTGCCGAATCATGATCTGAAGCGGGTGCAGCGTGTAGTCGTCGACGAACAACAGCGCAAGCCACCAGTCGTTCCAATATTGCAAGGCGTACAGCAGCGTCGTCGTGGCGAGGACCGGCGTCGTGATCGGCAGGATGATGCGGAAGAACGTCCGCCATTCGCCCGAGCCGTCGACCGTCGCGGCTTCGTTCAGCTCGTACGGTACCGTACGGAAAAACGATACGAGAACGAACGTGTTGAACGGATTCAAAAGATACGGCAGGATCAAAGCCCAGAGCGTATCCTTCAAATGCAGCCAGTTGACGACGAGAATGTAAAAGCCGACAAGCCCCGAACCGAACAGCATCGTAAAGTAGGTGAGAAACGACAAAGCATTTTTGTACTTGATCTTGCGATGGGCGAGCACGTAGGCGAACATGGCGCTGATCAGGACCGCCGCAAGCGTGCCGATGACGGTCGTCTCGATCGTCACGAGATAGCTTCGGTACACTTGCCCGCCGCGCAGCAGGAATTCATAGGCGTACAGGCTCAGCTTGCTGGGGATCAGCTTGAAGCCTTCCGCCCTAAGACTGCTCTCGTCCGTAAAGGAGCCGATAATGACCATCCAGAACGGAATCAAGCAAAAGAGCGCGAAGAGCGTCGCAATCGCATAAGCGGAACCGTTGACGAGCCGATCGCCGATACTCGTTTTCGAACGTCGTTGCATTTGCGGAATCTCCTTTAGAAAAGCCTGGATTCAGGATCGTATTTTTTAACGAGTCCGTTAAACAGCAGAATGGTCAATAGACCCATAATGGACTGGTAGAGCGCCACCGAGGAAGCCATGCCGAAGTCGCCCAGCCCGCGAAGCGCGCGGAACGTGAAGGTATCGATGACGTCAGTCGTCGGATAAAGCAGCGAGTTCTCGCCGACGATGCCGTAGATCATGCCGAAGTCCCCGTAGAAGATCCGCCCTACCGCCAGCAGCGTCAATATAACCAAAGTGGGCCGAAGCAAAGGGAACGTAATGTAAAAGATTTGTTGAAGCCGATTCGCCCCGTCGATTCGCGCGCTCTCGTACAGCTCGTCTGAGATGCCCGATATGGCGGCCAAAAAGATAATCGAGTTGTATCCGGCAAACTTCCAGATGGAGATTACGGTCAGGATGACCGGCCAATACGCCGGCGTGCTGTACCAATCGATCGCGCCGATATGAAGCGACTGCAGCTCATGATTGATCATGCCGTTCGTTGAATTGAGCAAGCCGAATACCATCAGGCTGACGACCAGCCAGGAGACGAAGTACGGCAGAAATATAATGGATTGCGCCAGCTTCTTGAAAAGCCGAGCATGAATCTCGTTCAGCGCGATGGACAGGATCACGGCCAGGCCGAGACCGAAGACGAGAAACAGCGCGTTAAGTCCAATCGTATTAAGCGTCACGCGGATCCAATCGTCGCTGCCGAAAAAGAACTTGAAGTTATTGAAGCCGTTCCATTCGCTCCCCCATATGCCCTTCGAAACGGAAAACTTTTTGAAGGCGATCACGTGGCCCACCATAGGCAGGTAGGCGAACACGAGCAGGAATAGAAGACCGGGCAACGCCATCGCATAAATACTTTTGTTTTTGTGAAGCTCTCGCAAAAAACTCAATTGTGCCCTCTCCTTTCGATGTCCTCATCGTATCGGAAGGGGCGCGGTTCTGGATAGTTCTCGTTCTATCAAAACGTTGATCTGGCGCGGTTTTCTCCGGTTCTCGATTGAACAAAACGTTAAAAGAGCCCCGATTTCATCGTCGATGAAATCAAAGGGCTCTTGCGTTTTTCTCATCCCCGTTGATCGTCCGCTTCGAACCTGAACTGCATGGGCGTCATCCCCGTCGCCTTCTTGAACACCGTGAAGAAGTGGCTCTTCGTCTGGAAGCCGGCGGAATCCATGATTTGCGTGATCGGCCAATCCGTCGCGTGCAGTAGTTTTTTAGCCTTCTCGATCCTAAGGCCGAGGATAAAGTCCGAGAGCGAGATCTGCAAAATATCCTTGAATATCGTTCGCACATAGTTCGGAGAAAGACCGATATGCTCGGCGATTTGTTCCACGGTCAATACCGTCTCCTGCAAATGCCGGCTTACGTAATCGACGACGGAAGCGACGACGTCCTCCTTGCGCGCCTCGCGGCCGGGCTTTTGGTTGCGTTCCTTGAACGCGATCATTTCCTTCTTCAGCCAAGCGTGAACCTCGTTCAGATTGGCGAAGCGATCCAGCTGTCGCGATACGCCTTCGAAGTCCTGAAGCGCGCCGGCCCGCAAAAATATTTTTTTCATGCCGTACACGAGCCGGATGAGCTGGAACCTGCATTCTTCGAAGGACAAATGCCGCAGGCGCACGAACAGCTGCTCCATGACAAGGAAAGCCTCATGCTCCTCGCCCTTGCTCACGGATTGGAGAAGCTGCTGGATCAGCTTGTCGGAGAACGGCTCCAGCGTTTGCGTTTGAAACCGGCTCCAGTCCGATTCATCGTAAATCCTGTCTTCGCCGTTCAAAAACTTCAGCATGGAATACTCCATCGCCTGCCGGTAGACGGTTTGAAGGTTAAAGTTCTGCTCGGACGTCAAATGATAGGAACACACCGTAGCGATATGCAGGCATCGATCGACATTTCCCTTCATATCCGTCAGCATGCGGCGGATGTCGTCTCCGGACATCGAACCGGCCCAGATCAATACGATATGATCGTCGTCAAAATCGACGGCTTCGCATTCCGCATGGTGATAACGCAGCGTTTCCTGCGCAATGTTGCCCATGGCGTACTTCAACAGCTTTCTGGAATAAAAATTGTACTTCTCCTCGAAGGAGGAATAATATTCGATTCGAACGACCGCAAGCCCCAATTGCTTCGCCTTCGCGATCGGGGTCAGCTCGATCAGCGATTGACGCGATTCGGCAGGCAGCGTCCCGTTGCGAATCCATAGCCGCAGCATATCCTCCCGAATCGTCTGTTGATTGGATTTGACCGATTGGTTCATCTGCTCGACCTGCGTCACCAGCTTGCCGATCCCGCTGCGCAGGATCTGATGCTCGGGTTGAAGGCGTCCGCTTCCGTCCGGGTCCGTCCCATGCCGCTGAATCAAGCCGATCAGCTCGCTGAACGGCATATAATGCCGGCGGGATACCCAGAACAGGAAAACCAGCGTCAGCGTCAGCATGACCCCCGCCGATATTAAAATGGCGTTGCGCAGCTCATTCAGCTTGTACTGCCAGACGTCCCAAGGCGTAAACTGGTAGACGTGCCAGCCTTCCGGTTCGATTTGCGCCGTATGCACGAACCATTTCCGGCCGTCTCCCTTCCAATCGAAGCTGCTGCCCGGCATCGCGCCGAACGTTTGGATGGCCGCCAGCAGCCGTTCGTTCTCGTTTCCAAGTATAAAGTTCCCGGCGTCGTCCGTTACGAGCAGCTGCATCTGGCTGTAGATCTCGGACTGCAGCACATTGTCGTCGAAGTTGCTTTTATCGACCATCATGACCAGATATCCGTCCGAATTTTTCATCGAGTTGTCGCGAATCGCCAAATAAATATAAGACCGCTTCTCGTCCCGGTGCCCCTGAAACCGGAAATAAGGGCTTCTGTCGTTCCTGACCTTCTGAAGCAGCGGCTGATCGAAAAAATCGATATTGTCGAACATCGACTCGCGCAGCGTCCACACCCTGTTCTCTCTGGCGCTGATCAAATAAATATTTTGGATAAAAGGCTCGGACGCGGCATACTCCTTCATGCTGTTCGACAGGCGCACGAGCAGCTGCGGATCGTTCGGGCTCGAAAACCATTCGCGGACCAATTCGTCCGCGAACATCCGCATACCGTATAAACGGAGCTTGTACAGCGTAAACTCGGTACTTTTCTGCACCTGCCTCAGCTGATTCTGAATGGTCGAGAGAACCTCGTCCCGCGCGGATTGGGAAAACCTTTGTACCAAATAAAGAGAAAACACGCTTACAAATACCGTTATTAATATAGCCGATGTGACAAATACGCGGAGGTACGTTTTGCGCATGATCGATTTTTTCGACATCGTGTCCGAGAACCCCTCTTGTGGATATCATCTCTATATAATGATCGGCTCGAAGCGGTTTCTTAAAGTACTCATTTTAACAATGGATAGTATATCATCGCTTATTTGGCCAATTATAGAATTTTTTCAAGAGAGGATTGACCTTTACGTTACGTCATCCTTTATTGTGATTGAAAGGGGTTATACATTAAGAGGTGATTTCCATGCAGGATATAGAGCGGCAGGCCCAAAAAAAAGGCGTGAAGTTGGAGCGCCTCGGGCGTTGTCAATTTTGCGGATCGCATACCGAACATGGCGTGTTTGAGTGTTTCGAGATTTTTAATTTTATGGCGAGCGGCGCGGTAGGTTTATCCCAGTTTATATATGCGGATGCCCATTGCCTGCAGCATTCAGAAGTCCATGGCACCTGGAACAACAATTTTCATCTTACCAGAATGTATCTGACGCTTGAGAAAAAGATAAATTGGGCTTATTCGAAGACTTCTCATTTAAGCAGCACATTGGACAAATATAAATCGTCGCACGCGGAAGCACTCATCCCCGCGCTGCCTAGGCTGGAAAGAGATCAAACAACCATTACAGATTTGAAAGGACTTAAGCGAAGCGAATTTGACACTGCGCTGTTGCGTTGGGCTCATGATGTCTATGAATCGTATGCCCATTACCATCCGATTGCAAAAGCTGTAGGCGATCTCTATATACAAAACTTCGAGAAATAACCGGAGGACCAAAATGAATCTCGTAAACGTCGGATACGGCTCAACGAATTACTATGCGATATCCCTCTCCAAAAAGTATCTGTTGATCGATGCGGGAATGCCCGGCACGTTGGGAATGATGAAAAAGCAATTGGGGAGGCACGGCGTTCATCCGGAAGATATTCAATATTTAATCGTGACTCATTTTCATCCCGATCATTGCGGAATAGCCCAAGAGCTGCAAGCCATGGGGATCGAAATGATCGTCGGCAGAACGCAGCTCGATTATCTTGAAGCAGCTAATCAATCCTTGAAAAAGTTCCCTGATTACAAAGACATCGTGGTCAAATCTCATAACGTGCTTAGTGAAAACGACGAAAGTGCGTTCTTTGAAAAATTAGGTGTGCCGGGTCATCTTCTTCACACGCCGGGACACTCGGATGATTCCATCAGCATCGTGATCGAAGGATTAGGCGTTTTTACGGGGGACTTGCCGTTATTTAACGGCATGAGCGACGAAGCCGATGAGAAGGTCGGGCGAAGCTGGGCGAGAATAAGAAATACCCATGAAAAATGGGTATTCCCGGGCCATGGCAATCGCATGGAAATGAACTGACTCACGTCAGCAGAACACAAGGTGCTTGTCTCGCTGGTCGAAGGCCAGACGAACGCCTTTATCGCCTAATTTTTCTCTAATATAACGAGCGAATATACGGTGCTTCCGGCCTCGCCGCCGGACATCGCACTCTGGTTTACCACTTTCCAGCCCTCTTGCAGAAGCTGATTCAACTCGGCCAAGTTATTCTTTTTTTCGCTAAAATAATGAATAACGATTGCTTTTTGCATCAAATACCCTCCCATATCTCCAACTTTAACGCAAGCCTACGTCGTGCCGGCGGTTAACCGTCGTCTCCCGCACAAGCTTCTTAAGCGCGTCGATCGCCCGCTCCTCGATCCCCTTCGCTTCTCGGAACATCGCGGCTCGTTCGACGTCCTTGACGCCTGGCGCGATGATCCGTTCATACAATCTCGCGAGTTCGCCGTATTGCTCCGCGGCTTCGCGGACGTCCGGCCAGACCGAGCCGACCGCTTGCGTATAAGCGGCGATGTCTCGCTTGGCCGCCGAATAAGCGGTGAACAGCATCCGCGCGCCGTCTGCATCGTAATCGCCGTTTTCTAACGCTTCGACGATCGCATCGTAAGCCGCTCGCCCGCAGGCGTATGCCGCCTCCAGCAGCAATACGTCGTGCGTCTCCCATTTGAAAATCGCCTGGACGAACGACTCTTTATACACGGCCAGGGGGTCCATCGGGATGCGGTCGTCGAGCGTTTGATAGTAAAAGTAGGGCGAGCCGTTGCGGCCCAGTTCTTCATAGAGCAGCGTCTTGTATGCTTCGCTCGATTCCACGCCGTCCGAGTAATAGATCAGCTCCCTCTCCGCGTCGTATCCCGTCGCGACAACGAAGCCGCCATGCCAAAAAATCGCCCCCGTACCGCGATCGATAGATGCGATCATATCGGCAATCGCACGGCGTCGATAAAGCGGAAAAGTCGGCTGAAACGTAAAACACGCACGCGAGGACGCGGTGACGCCGATGAAATCGCAAGCGAGAAAATGTTCGGCCGCCCAATTGTAGGTAGTCAGCGATTCGGCCGTAAGCCGCCGATCGACGGTCAGCCGGAAGCCGAACACGGTCATGCCCGCGAGCAGCGGCTTGGACAGATCAAACCAGCCTTTATGCGTCAGCACAGCGTACATGGCGTCGATATAGGACAACGACTCCTCGCGCATATGCAGATTTTGCAGCAAAACATGGCCCACCGGACTGCCTCCTCTCGTCATCTCGGTGTCGACTTGCCCCATCGCGGCAGGACGGCACGCTTTGGATCGGACAGGCGGGCGGACAATCGAAGGAATTGCTCCATCGCCCGCTGCTCGAGTACAGCTGCCGTCTCGAACGCGCGGACGAGTGCCGACACGTCAGCCTCCTCCCAGCCTTTGAACGATTCGCCGATGGCTGCGTACAGCTCCCAAGCCTCGTATAGTTCCGGCCATAAATGAGAGATATCGTTCAGGTATTGCCGAATCTCGTTCCTCGCATAGACGTACGACTGAATGATGTATCGTGCCCCGGACGCATCGTAATCGCCCTTGAGAAGCGCCCGTGTCATGAACGTATAAGCGAGCCTGCCCGAGCCGATGTCCGTATTCGGGAGCGTCTTGTGCGGCGTCGTCCAGTCGTCCAGCGCCAGTCGTACCGATTCGAGCGCCATCGTCTCAAGCGGCACCTCGATGGCGTCCGCGACGGCTTCGCCGTACCAGAAGCCCGTGAAGTTCAGCCCCAAATTATCGTAGAGCACGATCTGATCTTCGCCGGACGTGCCGTCCTGCACGAAAAATACGCCGTCTTCGTCATCGTAACCTCGGATGACGCCGAATTCCGGTATCCAGTAGATCACGCCGATGCCGCGGTCAAGCGACCTTTTCGTCCATTCGATCGCATCCCGCTGGTAATGGCGAAATGTCGCATAGCGCGTGCGGACTGCGTCGCGATCCGTCAGCAGGCCGACATTGTCGACGGCCGCTCCGTGCTCGTCCACCCAATTGCCGTAGGCGCTGACGGATAGCGGCAGCAGCCGTTCATGAACCGTAAATTTGAACGCCATGCCGGTTAATCCGGATAGCAAGTATTTTGGCCCATCGAACAATCCCGCTGCGGTAAGTACCGCATGCAAGCTGTCGATGTACGATTTGGATTCCCTGCGCATCCGGACCTGATCCAAGTAGACGCTCGCCACTGGCTACCGCCCTCCTTCGATCCGGCTCAGCATATCCGCGCACCTCTCGCGAAGCTTGCGCTGCAGCCACTTCGGACCGAGAAGCGCTTCCCAGCGTGCCGTCGTCAAGTGCTGCAGGAAAGCGTCCGTATCGTAAAAATCGACCTCGTACAGATGCGGGTCATCTACAGACGGCCTCGCGGCGAATCCGTTCCATGTCCCGCCGCCCGGCGGCGCGTCCGCAAGCCGAACGCGCGCCGTGAACGGCTTACGGACGGCTTGCGCCGGCTCGTCCGGCAATCCGCGCTCCGCCTCTGCCGGATCGAAGCGCCGCTCCGTCACCTGTACAGACGCGATCTGAAGCAGCCGGAACGTCCGCCGCTTCCCGCTTGTCTCGCAGCAAGCTTCCAAATAATCCGTGTTGTAGTGCGCAAACAACCGCAGCGGCCACACGGCGAGCTGCTCGCCGTCGCAGCGAAGCTCCGTCACTCGCGCTTCGCGGATCGCATTGGACAGCCTGAGGACATGATCCATCAGCCGCGGGTTCGCCTGGAACGACGGCAGCCGGCTATCGAGCTCCGTCTCCTGTCCGCCCGCGAAGCGATCCAGCAGATGCGCGACACGGCGGACTTGGTCCGCGTTGTCGTAATCGTACTGCTTGTATCGATGGGCTAGAAAGCGGAGCACGCCTTTTTCTTCTTCCGTTATATATAAGCTTGGCAGCACGTAGGTCCGATCCTCGTAAATATAGCCTCGGTGCTTAGCCACATAGAGCAGCGGTGCGCGGAGCGTATTTTCCATATATTCGATGTCGCGTTGGGCCTGCCGCCGCGAGATCTCGAACTGCCCCGCGAGCGCTTGGCTGTTCGGGTACCGGGATTCCCGGATCGACTGATCGAACCATTGAATCCGGTGCATATTGCTCATCCGGGATCGCCTCCTTCCATGCGCCGCTCCTAAATCCTTCTTCTGCCATTACATCATTCGCGCGGCGATTGTGCAACCGCATTCGCAAGGAACGCGGGCCCCAGCTCCTTCGGGAGAAGGAATAGGGGCCCGCCGATGCAAGACGCAGCGATCGATTAGACGCGCCGCTTATACTTTCGCCAAGTCTGCGCCCTGGCATCGCTTGCACACTTGGATCTGCGTGCCATCCGCTTTTGTCCGCGGGTACAGCAGCTTGATGCGAGTCGTAGCGCAAATCGGGCAAGTGCCGCGTCCCCGGGACGGCAGGCTCCAAAGAACACGCCCGCGTTTGGTTTTCGCCATGGTTCGGTACCCCTTTTCTGAGTGTCTTGTAAGGTTGTTGCATCCCCAGTATAGAAAAGGCGGTACGACATATGATGTCGTATCAGTTGCGGTTTGTTGCCTAAAACAGATTTACGAGCCGCCCGAAGAGGCATGCGGATGCGTCGCGCCGAACGGGTCCCTGGAGGCCAATGAGAATTTCACCGCGTCGGCAATCGTATACTGGGACGTTGACGTTATTTTCACATATTGATTGGTCCCTGCCTCGAACGGATAGGTGCCGATCCATACCCATTGGTTGTCGTTCGTCTGCTGATTTACGGTTTTCGTCGTATCGGTCCCGACGTCGTAGGCAATCTCCAGGCTGGCGGATGCGGTACGGTCCGCGCTTGCGTTCCACAGCATGTAGACGTTGTACTCGCCCGGCACCGTCACGTTAGGCGTCCAAGTCGCCTGCTTACCCGCCACTTTATTGTTGTGGACATAATCCGGCCCGAAGCGGGATGCCGAGTAGGTGCTGGTCACCCAGCCCGCATCGGCGGTGAATCCCGCGTTCCGATTGTCGACGATGATGTCGAGCGGCTCCTCCGGCGGCTCCGGATTCGAAGCGCTCCGGTGAACGGCCTCCAAGCCGGCATTGGTCGTTTTCATGATGCCGATCATATCGGCATACGGCTGGTCCTGCTGATTGAGCAGTCCGATGTTGTAGTTCTCCCCGTCCTTTCGCCCGGATACGGCCTGATCGTAGTAGGAGAACCACCCGGAGCCGACGAACAGCGGATTGCGCAGCTGACCTTCCGCGAAGGCTTTGTAGCTGAGTCCGCGATCCGCGACGGTCGGCACGCTCGTGGCCGCATTTACCGCAGACATACCGCGCTGAGGCGCGCTGAATGTATACTCCAGGTTCAGCAAAGGTTTGCCGAAGTCCTGGTAGCGAGCCATCCAATTCGGGTCGTTCGTATAGTTGTCGACGGAGAAAGCGTCGACGTACTCCATCGCTGCCGCATCCCAATCGAGGCTGGTGCGCCAAGTCGGAACGATCGCCGAGCCGAGAAACAAATGGTTCGTATCGTAACGGGCGATAATGGTCTTGATCGTCGTGTAAAATTTGCTGGCCGCCAGCTTGATATAAGCCGATACGTCCGCGGCGGGGACTTTGGACAGCTGGATCGGAACCGCTTTCAAAGCTTCGAACGATGACGCGTTCGTTCCTAATAGCTGATTGACCTCCGCGAGATCCTGGTTGTGCCGCTCGGCCAACATCTCGACGAACCTTGCCTTCGCGGGCGAATCCGCGCCGAAGCCCAGTACCTTTCCGACGATGTCGGCATTCCAGCCGGCTTCGTTGTCATACGTGTACCCGATGAGCCAAGGATCGTTCGCCGCCGCTTGGAGCTGCTGCTGATTGGCGGCCTCGATGATCGATTCGGCCTGCGGATCGAACACATCGTACGCCCAGTCGATTTTCCTCAGCGTGGGCGGGTCTTGCAGCACCCAAATATAAGGAAACGTAATCGTATTCGGCATCGTCCACTTGCTGAACGCGTTGAACCCCCAATCGATCAATCGCTTTTTCGTGATATCTTCCCACTTTGCTTCATAATCGCTGCCGTATTTTCTCATCACGTTGGTTGTCACGAAGCTGACCCGTTCGCCGTTGGCGTCATTGAAGTAGGCATCCGCATAGAGAGTCGGGTCGGGAAGCTCCTCGAACACCCTTCGGGGCGTCCCGTCCGCTTTTTTCAGCGGCGTCCCGTATCCCCATTCCCAGATGCTGGCGGCATCGACGCCTTTCAAAATAAACGGGTATCCGTCGGGGGTAATAAACCACCAAATGCCGTCGATCTGCTGAAGTCTGAAATAACCGCTTGCAGTCTGTTTATCCATCGCTTTGATTCCGCCGTACCGATCGTAAATCGCCCTATTCAGCTCGACGTCCGCGAGCGCGGCGGCTTCCGCCGCGTATTCCTGCTGCAGCTGCGCGTCCGACGTCACCTTGCCCGGCCAGTCCTCATAGATCCATTGCCCGTACTGGTCGACCATCAAAGCGTCCTTTTTCATCTCGGCCTGCAGCTCCGCAGCCGTCAGTGCCGGCCCGGGATTGGCGCCTTCATCGCCGACGCCGCGATAAATCTGCACCTCGCTTAGCGGAATATGCTGATACGCATGCGACCGCTTCATGTCGATAACGATAAACCGGGCGGCCGCGTCATGAAGATCGAAGTTGACGGCGTAATTGAGCGCGGTTCCGGTTCTGACGTGTTTTCCCGCAAGGTAATAGAAGTCCGCATTCGCTTCCGACCGGTATTTAACGTTGATTTCCTTGAATCCCCAGTAGGCGTTCGGCGAATTCATGACGACGTTGATCCGGTCCAGCGGATAATCCTTCAGCAGGTCGATCACGACCTGAACCGTGCCGGGCAAGCTCCCGTTGCCCATCCATCCTGCATAGGTCGTCGTCGATCCGTCGAGAATCTTGCCCGTAGAGGCCGGGATGATCCCCGTTGCATTGTAATCCGGGGAATTCCCCGCGTTCGGCGCAAGGCTGTAATAATAGTTGCCGGTCCGGAGCACGGTTCCCGGCGTTTCGCCATGCGTGCTGGCGGTCGGAACGAGGAATGCGGCTGCCATTACAAAAGCCAGAAGGAGCGGCCAAAGACGAAACGGATGACGATTTCCCATAATGCGTTCGCCTCCCCAAAGTGTCCTGCCTCTCGCAAGGATAAAAAAAGAAAGCACGGTAGACGGGATTCGTCTGCAGTGCTTTCTGCGATTAAGCGGCGTCATATTCAGGACTGGTACAGCGCCTTCAGCGGTACCATGGATTCCTGCGGGACGTAATACTTGAACTTGTCGTCGCTGATGCTGCCGAGCAGCTGCCGCCGGATCGGGTCAGCCCCTTCGAGCAGCTTCGCGGAGGCTTGATGATAATCGATCGGCCGCATCCAAAGCGGACTGTAGCCCATGAACAGCTGGCGGCGGGTGAACGATGACGTATTCGGGGCGCCTGCGTGCCATACATTTTGCGCGAACAGGAACACGTCCCCGGGCTTGCCGCACAGCTGCACCTCGTCCTCGAGCGCGACTTTGACGTCCGTATGGTTCGGGTTAAAGGGCTTCTTGTGACTGCCCGGGATCAGCTTCGTATTGCCGCGGTTCGGCTCCGACATATCGCTCAGCACATAGCAGGCTTTAATATAGTACGTCGCGGTCAGTCCGTTCGTCTTCGGGAACTGCGGATGCGGACCGTCCTGATGCCAATCGATAAAGCTGTTCGTCGCCGTCTTCTTCTGCTCGGGGTTCGGCTTCCTCACCGTCAAATGCGAGATATGCAGCTGGATGTTGTAGCCGAGCAGGTTCACGACCAGCGGCAAAATCGTCGGCTCGTCGATCAACGACAGAAATTCCGGATGGCGCTCCACGCTGTTATAAATATTGTAGGAAAGACTCTCCGCTTCCTCCGCCAGAACGGCGTCGACCGCCTCGTTCAGCCGCCGTACCCGATCCTCGTTTAAAATGCCGGGCAGCAGCAGATAGCCTTGTTCTTCGAACTGCGTTTTCAGCGCCGGTATTTCCAGCGGCTTGCGGTCGATCTCATGGCTCACTTCGCCTGCACCTCCACTGTCGTTCATTTGCTTCCGTAGCCGAGCGCGGTGAGCTGCGCCTGGGCCGCGTCCATGAACAGCTTATATTTCATCGTCGTTTCAAGCGTCTTCAGGAACTTATCGTATTCGCCGAGGTCCCGCTGCCCGTACGCGAACTTCGCCAGCTCTTCCTTGATATAACGGTCCGCATCGGAGGCGATGTAGCCCTCGGGCAGGTCGACGAAGCCGTTCAGCGTCTGAATGCGCGGCTGATCGTTAGCGAACTTGATAAAATCGGCCTGCGGCACGAATTTCGTCTGCAGGTAGGACATTTCCGGACGGCCGGTGAACTGGTACAGCCACGAATAGCCGACTTCGCCCGCCTTATCCGTCATGACGATTTTGTCGCCGTCCTTCGTATAGTGCGTGCCTTCGACGCCGAACTGCACGAGCAGCGATCCGCCCTTCGGATCGGATACGTAGTTCAGCAGATCGAATACGCGCTGCAGCTTTTCCGGGTCCTTCTCGAGCGCCTTCGGGATCGCGTACCGTCCCGGCGTATTGCCGATCTCCCAGGATCCGTCGAACTTTCCGGCCGGGCCTGCCGGCGGCTCCATCTGAATCCATTCCGCATTCGGATTGACCGCCTTGATCTGCTCGATCATATTTTGCTTCGTCATGTTCGGCCAGTCGATCCAGACGATGCCGGCCTGGCCTTTGAACGCCTTCTCCTGATGCTGCAGCGCCGTGTTGGCGAGCAGCTCCGGATCGACGGCGCCCGTCGCGATCAGGTCCTTGATGTAGGCGAGCGCGTCCTTCATGGCCGGATCGTACAGCGCGTTCACGAGCTTGCCGTCCTTTTCGTAGATCGAGCCTGGAGACCCGACGCCGAAGGCCCCGAATACCGGCGCGAACGCCCCGTTCAGCTCGCCCCCCGTCAGACCGAACGTATCCTTCTTGCCGTTTTTGTCCGGATCGTCGTTCGTGAAGGCGACGGCGACCTTCTTCAGCTCCTCGATCGTTTTCGGCACCTGCAGATTCAGGCTTTCGAGCCAGTCTTTGCGGATGAAGTACGTGTTGTACGGAATTTGCGAGCTTTTCGATATGGCGTATACTTTCCCATCGACCGCCCCCTTCTTGACGTTCTCCTCGCCTATGAATTCGCTGACCTGCTTCAGCCGGTCCATGTAGGGCGTTAAATCCAGAAGCAAGCCCTGCTTGGAAAACTCGATCAGCTGCTGCCGGTCGAGCGCGAACAAATCCGGGAAGTTGCCGGAAGCCATCCGGACGTTCAGCTGATTTTTGTAATCGTCGCCGGAGGCGTAGACGGTCAGGTTAAAGTCGACGTTAAGCGCTTTGTCCAATTCCTTCTTGATGATGTCCTGGTCCGGAGCGGGCAGATTGTTGCCGGTCTCGATGACCTCCAGCTTGATCTTTTTGCCTGCATTGCCGCTTGCCCGGGGCGATGCGGAGGCGGAGCCCGTCGCAGACGCCGTCTGCGTGGAGCTTGGGGACGGAGAAGCGTTGCCGCCTTCTTTGCTGCCTCCGCAAGCGGAGACGGCGGCTCCGAGCAGCGCCAGCGACGTCAGCAGGGCGGACGTCCGTTTGATTGCATTCGAGGACATGGCGAACCCCTTTCATACCCTGTATTGGAGCGGCCGCCTATCGTCCGGCCTGCAGCCGGACGCGGCCGGATCACCCTTTGATCGAGCCGAGCAGCATGCCTTTGGTAAAGTACTTTTGGATGAACGGATATACGACGAGCACCGGCAGGCTGGCGATCATGACGGAAGCCATCTGCAGCGTCTGCGTGGGCGTGATATTGTCGGCATTCTCGAGCGGCTGCTGGCTCTGCATCAGGATCTCTCGCACGATGACCTGCAGCGGGAACAGCGTCCGGTCGGTTACGTAGAAGATCGCCTGGAAAAATTCGTTCCAGTGGCCGACGAGATAGAACAAACCGATCGTCATAATTACGGGAATGGACAGCGGCGTTACGATTTGGAAAAGGATGCGGAACTCCTTCGCCCCGTCGATGCGGGCGGATTCGAACAGCTCCTCGGGCAAGCCCTCGAAAAAGCTTTTCATGATCAGGACATTAAAGCTCCATATGGCGTTCGGCAAAATCATCGCCCAGATCGAGTCGATCAGGCCGACGGACTTGACGATCAGGTAGGTCGGGATGAGGCCGCCGCTGAAAATCAGCGTGAACACGATCATGAGCAGAACGAGCCGGCGTCCGGGTAGATTTTTGCGGCTGAGCGGGTATGCCATCAGCCCCGTCAAGACGAGGTTGATCGCGGTGCCCACGACGGTGATCAGTACGGTGACCTTGAACGCCTGCGGCAGATTCGACTGCGTCAGCAGCGTCTTATAAGCGGTGAGCGTCACGTCCCTTGGGATGAGAATAAAGCCGCCGTTGCGCAGCACCTCGCCGAAAGGAGTGATCGATACGGAGATGACGTACAAAATCGGGAAGATGGCCAGCAGGGCGCAAAAGACGAGCACGGCGTAGACGAGGGCGTTGAACAGCCGGTCTTCCAAGCCCTTTACCATATCCCTTCCCCCCATCTCTTGGCCACGTTGTTAGCAAATAAGACGAGCACCATGCCGATCAGCGATTTGAACAGCCCGACGGCGGAGGCGAGGCTGAAGTTCAGCTGCTGCAAGCCGGTCCGGTACACCCAAGTGTCCAAAATGTCGGCGACCGGGTACACCTGAATGTTGTAGAGAATGTAGATCTGGTCGAAGCCGGCGTCGAGCAGATGCCCGAGCTTTAAAATGAAGAGCAGGACGATAACGCTTCGGATGCCGGGGATCGTAATGTGCCAGATCATCCGAAGCCGACTCGCGCCGTCTACCCGGGCCGCTTCGTACAGCGTCGGATCGATGCCTGCGATCGCAGCCAGGTAGATGATCGCGCCCCAGCCGAGATTTTGCCACACCTCCGAGCCGACGAGCACGCTGCGGAACGTATGGGTCGATGTCAAAAACGGATAGGAGCTTCCGCCGGCCTCGACGATCCAGCGGTTCACGATTCCCCCGTTCTGCGAGAACAGCGCGATCAGAATGCCGAAGATAATCACCCACGATAGAAAGTGCGGCATATAGGTCAGCGTCTGTACGATGGAGCGGAGCCAGCGAATCCGGCACTCGTTGAGCAGCAGCGCGAGCAGGATCGGCGGGATGGTGCCCCACACGAGCTTGTATAGACTGATCAGCAGCGTATTCCGCAGCAGCTCCCCGAAGTAGGGCGACTGGTAAAACGTCTCGAAATGTTTGTACCAGGGATTCGCCCAAGGGCTGTGCAGGATGCCGTCCATCATCGAGAAATCCTTGAATGCGATGACCATGCCGTACATCGGAAAGTACCGGAAGATGAGATAAAATAAGACGCCGGGCAGCAGCATGACATAAAAGGGCCAATATTTTCGCAAGGCGGCGAGAGCCATACTTTCCTCCTTTCAGATTGTTCGGCTGCGGTTGTAAGCGCTATCTGCAATCAGTGTATGACAGACTCGGCCTCCCTCGTTATGCGCAATTCCCGTCAAAATGTTCGACTTTCCAACCTAGCCGTTGGTTCATAGGACGGGGATAGCGGGAGCTCGACGCGCACGACGGTGCCCACGCCCTGCCTGCCGCCGATGCGCAAGCCGTACGGTTCGCCGAAATGAATGCGAATGCGTTCGTGGACGTTCGCGAGACCGATGCCCGTAAAGGCGTGCCGGGAAGGCTCGGCCGCCTGCTTGCGGAAAACGTCCCGGATGTCGCCGCGGCTCATGCCGACGCCATCGTCGCGAATATACAAGCGCAGCCTCCCGTTATGGACGCCGCCCTTCACGACGACGCTGCCCCCGCCCTTGGGCGCGAGGCCGTGGAAGAGCGCGTTTTCGACGAGGGGCTGAAGGGTCAGCTTCAAAATGCGAAGCTGCAGCAGCTGCGGCTCGATCTCGATCCGGCAGCCGTACTTGGCGCCGTAACGGACTTGCTGGATATGCATGTACATTTTGAGGCCTTGGACTTCCTCATCGAGGGAGACGAATTCGCCCTGCTTGTCGAAGCTGAAGGTCAGCAGGCCGACCAGCGAACGGATCGTCTGCCGCACATCGTCGATCTTCTGCTGCTTGGCCATGCTGCTGATGCAGGCCAGCGTGTTGTATAAAAAGTGAGGCGCGATTTGGCTGCGCAGCATTTTCAGCTCGTATTCCTTCTTTTTTTCCTCCGCGCGCTTCGTCTCGTGCAGCAAATGCTGGATGCGCGCCAGCATCGCGTTGAAGCTTCTCGCGAGCCTGCCGATCTCGTCGCGGCGGTCCTCGGGCAGCTTGGAGATGACCTCAAGGTCGCGGAGACGATCCATCTTGTTCACAAGTCCCCGGATCGGTCTCGTGAGCGTTCGCGACAGCATATACGCGCTGAAAAGCAGGATCACGACCCAGAGCATGGTGGCATTGCGGTAATTGCCGTAGAGCGGCTGCAAATCCTTGTAGAAGCTGTCCTCGGGGATAAACGCGATCAGCGACCAGCCCAGCCGGTTTTTCGCCGATTTGACGGCGATGAGCCGTTCGCCCTTGACGGTCATGCTGTCCGCTCCGACCTTCAGGTCGGGCAGCTTCGCCGTGAACTCGGGGAGCAGCTCGGGCGGATAGGTCCCCGGCTTGACGGGGAGCAGCCGTTCGCCGGCTTCCATGCGGTTGATGACGTTCCCGTTCGCGGTCACGAGCGTAAAGGATTGATAGATGAGCGGAGAGATGCGGGAGACGAGGAGATCGAGGCCCAGCTCGGCGATGATGACGCCCTGAACCTCGTTGTTCCGGTCTTTGACCGGCATCATATAAGCGAGCGTGCGGCCGGACAGCGGGGAAACGTAAGGTTCGCTGACCTGGATCGAGCCGTAGTTGCCGAGCGCCTGCGCGTACAGATCCTTTAGATAGGGATTGCCGATAATGTCATAGTTGACCTGCGTATTGGAGAACACTTTGCCGTCGCTCCGCACGAAGTACAGCGTCCGGACGACGGAGCTGTTATAATCGGCGAAGCTTTGCAGCGTGCGAACGGCCTCAGCGTCGTTGCCGTCCGTAAGCCATTCCTGTCTCGTCGAGAGCAGCAGCAAAATGTTCTCGACGTTGTCCAACGTCGCGTCGATGTATTGGTTCGTCCTCGCCACGAGCAGCTCCGCGTCCTTCGTGACCTGATCCTTGAGCAGCCCCTCCGCTTCGCTAAGGTTGCTCCACGCCAGCAGCAGAAAAAGAAGCAGCGTGACCAGAAACAAATAAAAAAACTGCTTCGTGGCGATTCCGATAGGACTGAGCCTGCCGATCAGCTTCATGTCTCGCGCTCCCTCCCTTCGCCGCCCCGTTCGGCTTGATAACCTAGGCGCTTCACGTCGGTCGGCGCCGCTCCCGCCCAATTGCGGAACGTGGACGTAAAGTAGCGGTAATTGGGAATGCCTACCGCCTCCGCGACTTCATACACCTTCAGGTTGGACTCGCGCAGGAGCTTCAGCGCCTTTTCCATCCGAAGCCGAAGCACGAGCTGGTGCACCGACTCCCCGGTCTCTTCCTTAAACAACCGGCCGAAATATTCGGGCTTCAGGCCGACCCGTTCGGCGACGATCGGCAGCGACAGCGGCTCGTGCAGATGCTGCTGAATCCAGGACCGCGCCTCGACGATCTCGCGACGAGGTCCGGCTTCGGGAACGTCGCGCACGATGACCGTCCATCGCGCCAGGAGCTCGCCCCAATCCGGGGCGCCGGCGAGATCGGCCTGCGGATCGGGCTGGCCCGGATGCGATCGCGCCAGCCACTCCGCTGTCCAGCCGGCAAGCCATCGCTTGAGCGCGGCGGGGCGGAAGCGGCGCTCGGCGCACCAAGGGGCGACGGTGTCCTGCATCGTCCGCAGGAGACAATCGGCGTCCAGCCCGGCCTGGCCGAGCAAGCCGGACAGGTGGCGCCGATGCTCGGCCGCAAGTTCGGAGAGCGGCTTAGGCTGGCCAATGCGGATGCTCGGAGACGAAGCCGCGTCGTAGAAGTCGGCTTCCTTCCACCAGGACGCTTGGCTCAGAAGCGTAAGTACATCCGCCCGGCTGCCGGCCAAGCCTCCCACCGTCGCGGAGATCGGGATGCCTTGCTGGCTCATCGGCGGTGTCTCCTTGCGCTCGGCCTCGGCCAGCAACCCGCCGAGCAATCGTTCCAGGCGTGGCCTCACATCCTCGGGCTCCTCGGCTTCCGAGAACCACATGGCGTATTCACCGCCTCTCATCGGCAACCACGCTTTGCAGGTCGGCGTCCGCCGCTCGAATTCGAGCAGCCCCTCCTGCACGGCGTCCTGCGCGCGCTGACGCTCGTCCTCCGGCGCCGTCGGGCGAAGGAGGACGAGCCGCAAGGGCTGCGGAGGTTCGGGAAACCCCAGAAGCGTCCAATCGTGGTCGGACATGTCCGCCTGCGCCGGGGCCGAAGTCAGAGCTGGAGCTGGGTTCAGGGCCGGCGGCCGCTCTCTGCCGGTTGCGGCGCGCTGCGCTTCCAGCAGCGTTTCCAGTTTCCTCGTCGCCTTCAGTCTGCGCGTCAACTTCTCCCTATCAAAATGCCCCCGGTCCCGAAGCAACTTCTCCCTGGCCTTTTGCAGCGCCCGCTTCAGCTCTTCCTCGTCCAGCGATACTTTCAAGATGTAATCCGACGCCCCGAGCGCGATCGCTTCCTTCGCGTATCCGAAGTCGCTGTGACAGGTCAGCAGGATAATCTGCGTCACGGGATGGCTTTTGCGCAGCTCGCGGATGAAGGTCAAGCCGTCCATCAGCGGCATCGTAATATCGGTCACAACGATGTCCGGCGATTGATTTTCGCACAGCGACAGCGCCTCCTCGCCGTTTTCCGCCTCTCCGATCAGAACCGCGTCGCAGGCTTCCCACGGGAACGCGCGCAGCTCCTCCCGGATCGGATATTCGTCGTCGACGATCAACACGCCTATCGGTTTACTCATGCGATCGTGCTCCCCCTTACCTCGCGTGCATTTTCCTCTCAACTCTTTTTATTGTATGTTCCGCCTTCACGAGAAATAGCGAACGCAAACAGGACGAAGCCGGATTTGTCCGCTTCGTCCTGTTTGCGTTCGCCTTGCAGGATTTAATTCGAAGAATACCGCCAAAGCTGATTGCTGCTGGCGTTGCTGTACCACTGCTGCATCGCCGTGGCATCTCCGGTCTGCGCGCCGGTATCGAGCGCCTTGCCCGTGGCGCGGTTCACGATTTTCCAGTAATCTCCGCTCTGAGGGACGATAGACCACTGCTGATTGTAGCTTGCGCTATCCGTGTATTGTCCTACAACCGACCCGTCCGTCGTGCGGCCCATCGTATCCAATCGCAGCCCCGTGGCCTTGTTCACGATTTTGAAATACCCGTTGCCGATGTCTATGTTGTACCACAACTGATTGTCCGTCACGTTCGCATGATACTGATCGACGTCCGCCCCCGGCGTCGTCGAACCCATCCCGTCAAGGGCGAGCCCGGTCGTCGCATTGACGATTTTGAAGTAGATCGGCTGCCCGTTCACGCCGTTGACCGGCATGTCGGCATAGGTCACCGAATTGAGCGCCGGTTCTTTTAACGGTCCGCCGTTCATGACGAACAGCCTGCCGTTCGCGAGCGGCAACAGCAGCCTTCGGTATCCGTTCGCAAGCGGTGTCGCTTGCCGGATCCAGGCACCGGTTCCGTTGTTGGAATTGACATAAATATCGGATGTGCTGTAGGAGCCTGCTACGACTTTCCCGTCGTTCATCACCGCTACGTACGGGTCCCCCCCATACCCGAACGTCGTTCCCGGATCCGTCGGATTCCAGCTTTCCGGATTTGAGGTGATTTTGAAGTTGGCAGGCGCATTCGGAAGACCGATGAATTCGTAAACCATGATATATTGGCCATTCGCCATCTTGGCAACGACAGGCATGCCCGGGCGGTAGGAAGCATTCGTGGCGCTGAAATTGACGACATCGAACGGCGCGCTCCAGTTGATCCCGTCGGTGGAGGTTTGAGCTACGATTTTCTGACCGCCTGCTGTCATGCCGCGTTCGTCCGAATAGAAGCAGATCAGCTTATTGTTCGCGTAGATTAGATAAGGCTCCCATATCGCGGAAGCCGTGCCCATCGTCGCTGCACCGCCCGATGCAACCGAACTGACGAACGTCCAGGACCGGCCCAGGTCGTTGCTTTTGTAAATGTCGAGCTTCGTATGCGAGTCATCCGCCGGTTCGGAATTGCCGATCATCAGAATCGTCCCGGCCGGCATGCCGCCGACCGCTTGGGGCAGTTCGAACAGGTGAGGCTCCTGCTTGAGCCCCCATCCGTTGACTTGATCCGTAACGTCGGGAAGCCGGGACCATGACTTTCCGCTATCCGTGCTTTCGAACACCGGGAAGGTAAACGGCGCTACCGTATATTTCTCGAACGTCGCATACATCTTGCCGTTGTTGGCCGGATTGCTCTGATATTTGAGCTGAATGGCGTGCGGGTACAACGTTCCATAGCGTACCGACGTCGCCCGATCGGCCGTATACATCGTCAGAGGCCCGTAAGCGTTAACCGTCAGCGGTAAAATCATGACGGCTGCAACGAACGACAGAAAGAGTAAAATGCCTTGTACGCTTCTTTTTCTCGAAATCGCGAATCTCATCTTCAATCTCCTCCTTCTCTACCTGAACCAAGATCAGATGCTAGCTGGCTAATCTGTTCGTCTTCGTGCGTCTGTATGGAAGTCGCTGCCCAGCGCACTCACATATCACCCACCCCCTTCATTTTCCGCTATTTCATAAATTAAAGCGCTTTCTAAACTAGACTTAACTTAACCCGCCATATCGGCTATGACGGGTTAATCGTCAGCGTAAAACGAATGCGTATCTGCCGGATCCAAGATGCGAGATTGTCCGCCATTCGCCATCAACCGCGGCTTTTACATCATGGCCTCCAAGGTCAACTTCCGAGGATCCGGCCAGGGGCAGCCGAATGCACGCCGTCGTACCGACAGGCAGATCCACTTCCAAGCGAAGCGCATCGCCCGCTCTCTCGTAATTGACGACAATGTCACCGTACGGCGTATGCACATGGCCGGACACCTTCGCCACGCGGTCCGTCATCGCCGGAGAGATCATGACCAGGCGGTAACCCGGCTCGGCAGCGCGAATGCCCAATACGTAATGGGTCAGCCATTCCTTCACGTGCCCCATCATGGCGTGGTTCCTCGAACGCACCATCGTTCCGAGCCATAATTCCTCATAGTTCCAATACTCGGGCAGGGCCGTCAGTCCCTGATCCACGAAAAACTTGTAGCTCGGCTGCGTATCGTTCATGACCATGCGGTACACCGCGTCGCTCATGTCATATCGGCCGAGCGCGGCAAACACCTGCTTGAGGCCGACTTCTCCGGAAGACAAATGATCATCTCGTACGGCCACGGCCTCCCGCAGCTTTTGTGCAGCAACACCCACATTTTCCTCAAGGACCATTCCGCTGAACAGCACGCATCCGTAGCTGGCTTGGCTGCCGTTGCCATACGTTCTGCTCTCCGTCTGATAGCACTCGGCATGCTGATGGAACCTGTTCTTCACGAGCGCCGCATCGAATGCGAACCGTCCGGCCTCATCGGCGTATCCGTTCAATGCCGCAATGGCCGATAACGTCTTCAGCATGTAGTAATAGGCGCAGTTCTCTACCAGCACGGTGGGCGTATGCTCGTTCAGCTGCCCCCAGTCCCCCATTTGGGCATAGCCGACGAGCAGGCCGTCGACCGTATGGCCGCGAAGATGGTTCATATATTTTTTCATAGTCGGATAAGCCTTCTTGAGCAAGGAAGCGTCTCCGTAAACTTGATAATACTCCCAAGGCGTCAGGATGCAGGCGCCGCCCCAGTTGGGATCCCGGTGAAGTCCCACGATGCGGTGGTATTCGGGCGCGATCGCGGGCATATACCCGACGCTTTCGGGATCGCCGTCCGCCACGTCCGTTTCGTCCGTTTGGGCATCGATCATATCTTGAACGATCTTCGGGATCCACGAGCGGATATCGTAACCTGCCGACATGGAGCGGAACATCAGATGGGTCGTCTCCAGCCAGCCTAATTTCTCGATCTGGGGGCAATCGGTAAACGAGAAAAACATGTTGCTTTCGATGGATCGCTCCGTTATTTCGTTAATCCGGTTTAGAATCGGGTCGGACGTTTGGAACGCGCCTGTTTTCTCGTTGTCCGCTCTTAGGACGCAGCAGTTAAAGTTGTCAACCGACGCTTCCCCCGGGAAGCCCGAGACCTCGACATATTGAAAGCCTTGGTAGCAGAACGCCGGGTGCCAGCGTTCATCGCCGCTCCCTTTTACCGTATAGCCGTTTGAGATGCTGCAATGGTATTTGTCCGACCAGCTCTGGGTGCAGGAGGCTTGATCGACGCCCGTACCGTCTCCATTCAGCATCTCCGCCGGATACATGCGGATGACGGTTCCCCTGTCGCGCTCTGTCATTCCCCGAAGAACAAGCTCCGGGAATCCCGCCACATTCCTCCCCATGTCGACGAGAACATTCCCGTTCGGCAGCCGCTTGACGGAAGCCGGCGGGAACCTTTCAATCATCCGAATTGGGTGAAAGTCCCGTCCTCGCAGACGCCCCATCGGCTTGTCCATGAAAGCCGCCTCGTTCCAGCCGCTGCGATCCGTTCCCGGCAGATCCCAACCCTCGATCTCCGCAGTCGCATCGTAATCCTCGCCGCCGTACCAGTTATTGAACGAGATCGGACTATGCGTCCATTTCCATGTCGAATCCGTCGCTGCCACAATCTCGCGTCGCCCGTCCGAGTAAGTCACTTCGAGCTGGGCGATCGTCTTTTTGTCTCCGTACAAGCCCTTCCTCACATAGCCGCCATCGTTTTTCTGGTATCGGTGCTCGGGCGCTTCGGTCCCATCGTCCAGCAGCATGACGGGATTGACCAGGAAGTTCACGTATTGGCCGTTCCCGATCCGGATCCCGATCGCATTGGTCCCGCGCCTGAGCAGGCTCGTAATATCGTATGTGACATAGTAGACGGTCTTAGAAAAATCGCTCTCGCCCGGGTCGAAAAAGGTGTCGTCCAGCTGCTGCCCGTTCAAGCTCGCGCGGAACAATCCCAAGCCGCTAATGTAGGCGCGCGCCTTCACGACCTGTTCGAAGTCCGCCACTTCAAATTCGGCTGCGACTTGAGGGGCCGCCGACTTGCTGGCATCCGCTTCGCTTCCTGGCCCGATCCAGCTTGCCTGCCACTCGGCTTCGTCCAGCAGCCCCATCTCCCATGAAGACGCCTCGCTCCAATCGGACGCGACTCCGTCTTTGTCCCACACCTTTACTTTCCAGTATGCCTCTTGTCTAGGCGATAAAGGCGCGCCGTCGTATTCAATGCCGAACGGATCTTCCCCCGGGACTCTCCCCGAATCCCACAGATCCCCGGTATCTTGGGACAACAAGGCTAGCGAGGAGGACACCAAGATCCGATAGGCGGTTTGACTCTCATTCCTCGCTTCCGACGCCAACGAATAACTGAATAACGGCCGCCTGCTGTCCAGCCCGATCGGACGCTTCAAATAGTGCACGAGCAGATTCGAGATTTTCATGCGCCTGATTCTCCTTCGTTCATCCGATTAACCTTTAACGGCCCCGCCCACGATTCCCTTGATAAACTGCTTCTGCAGCAGCAAAAACGTAACAATGAGAGGCAGACTTCCCAGCACGATCGCGGAGAAAATCATGGCCCAATCGCTGTTGTATTGTCCGGTAAAGCTGAAGATCGCGTTCGGGATCGTGCGCCGCTCCCTTGCCTGCAGGAACAGCAACGGGACCAAGAAGTCGTTCCAGATCGTCAGGCTGTTCGTGATGATAATGGATGCCGTGACCGGCTTCATTAACGGAAAGATAATGATGAGGAACGAACGGAAAGGACCGCAGCCGTCGATCAGCGCGGATTCTTCCAGTTCGCGAGGCACGCCCTTCAGGAACCCCGTATACAAGAAAACGGAAAACGGGACGGTCATGGCGATATAAATAAAGATGACGCCCGGGTATGTATTTATCAGGTGAAACATCTTGAGCAGCTTATACAGGGGGATCATAGTTAACGGAAAAGGGATCATAATCCCCGAGATGAAGTAGAGGAAAAAGAAGCCGGTCAATTTGGACTTTGCCCGGGCGATGGGGTAAGCCGCAAGCGAACTGGCCAGCACCACCCCGAGGAGCGATGTCGCCGTGATCAGGAGACTGCTGCCGAAGGCGGAGCCCATATGCGCCTTTTCCCAAGCGTCCGAGAAATGGCTCCACATCCATGCCTTCGGCAGCTTAAGCGAAGTGTCCAGCAGCTCCGAAGGCGACTTGACCGATACCATGACGAGCACGTAAAGCGGAAGGAGGACGATGAGCGCCCAGACGGCCAACACCAGATTTGAAAAAACGCGGCTTCCAACCGTTGCCTTCATTAAGCTTCGATCTCCCTTCCTCGGAGTATGCGAAGCTGGATGACCGAGATCGCCAGAATAACGAAAAACATCACGATCGCGATCGCCGTTCCGTAACCCATCTCATTGAAATTGAACGCTTTCTTATATAAAAGAACTGCAAGAGATTCCGTTGCCGTCCCCGGTCCGCCTTTGGTCATGACGTAGATCAAATCGAACACCTTCAAACTGCCGATGATGGAAATCAGGATATTGACGGTAAAAGCCGGCGCAATGAGCGGAAACGTAATATGGCGAAAACGCTGGAGGCGCCTCGCGCCGTCGATATCGCCCGCTTCGTACAAGTCGTGCGGAATCGCCTGAAGACCCGCGAGATAAATAATGATCGACAGTCCGGTCCACTGCCAAATATTCGTGAAGACGACGCTGTACATCGAGAACTTCGGATCGCCCAGCCAATCCTGCGCCCAAGCGCCGAGCCCGATGTTGTCGAGCATGACATTGATAACGCCCAGAACGGGGTTATAAAAATATGTCCATACATATCCGATGGCGAGCGCGCTTAACATCGCCGGGATTAAATAGACGACCCGCAAGAAACGGACCAGCCATCCCGCCTTATCCAACAGCAAGGCAAGCAAGAGCGACAACACATTTTGCAGGACGGTAACGAGCGCTGCGAAAATGAACGTATTTTTCAATGCGATCCATACTTCCGAGTCGTGAAGGAGCGTCTTATAGTTTTGAAAGCCGACATAGTCGACATGCGGGCTTAGTCCGTCCCAATTCGTCAGGCTGAAATAAAAGCTTCCGACCATCGGTATCATTAAGAATAAGGTAAACAACACGATGGCGGGCAGCATGAACAACAGCTGTGTGCCTGGTCTCTTCATCCCGTATCCCTCTAATCTCTTAGGAACCGGGAGGTCTCCCTCCCGATTCCTTATGTTGGCTGAGCGTATGTTACTGACCCTTTTTCGCTGCGAATACCTTATCCATCTCGCCTAGCATTTTGTCGACCGAATACGTTTTGCCGCCGTCGACCAGGACGCTCTGAATGCCCGTGAACATCGTATCCTGCACGCCCTGCGGCCACTTCTGATCCAGGAAGTTGTAGGTTCCGACATTCAGGTACGGCACGAGCTCCTTTAACGTCGCGCTTAATTCCGGGTTCACGTCCTTGAACACCGGGAACGCCTGCGCTTGCTTCAGCAGCACTTCGTTGTTCTCGGCTTCCGCCCAGAAGTCGATGTACTTCTTGACCTCTTCGGGATGCTTCGTATTCGCCGAGGCGCCGATGCCAAGCGCAATCGCCGAGGAGACGTAGACCTTCTCGCCCGCCTTCGCATACGGCAGCGGGAACATGCCCAGGTCCGCTTCCGGGTTGACCGCCAGAATGGCAGGCAGTCCCCAGTTGCCCATGACCATCATGGCCGCTTTGCCCGTCGCGAACAGCTGGACCATCTGGTCGTAGCTCGTGCCCAGATTTCCTTTATTGAAGTAGCCCTTTTTGTCGAGATCGATGTAGTCCGCCATCATCTGCTTCCAAGGCGAATCGGCGAACGTCGCCTTCCCGGCATACATGTCCTGATCGAAGTTCGGGTTGTCGCGATAAATGGCCGACGGCGCCATGGCGTAAGGAATGATCTGCGTGACCCACAGATCTTTATTGCCCAATGCGAGCGGGGTGATCTTCGCCGCCTTGATCTTCTCGGAGAGCGCCAGGAATTCGTCCCAATTCTTAGGAATCGAAAGGCCGAGGTCCGCGAAAATCTTTTTGTTATAAATGACGCCGATGGCGTTCTGGTCAAGCGGCAGCGCGTACACTTTCCCGTCCATGCTCTCCATGTCTTTCGCGCCGTCCTGCAGGCGGGCGACCCATGGGCGGTCGGACAAGTCCATCAAGTAGCCCGCCTTGACGAACGGCTCCTTCCACGTGCCGGGGAATACGCCGACGAGATCCGGAGCATCGCCCGATGCGAACCGGGTCTTGATGAGCGACTGGTATTGATCGACCGGCGCGTTCTCGTATTCGATGGTGATGTTCGGATATTTCTCGTGGAAGCGCTTATTGATCTCTTTGAGCGAGGGCCCCGCCTCCGCTTCCATGAAGTGAAGCATCTTGAGCGTGACCGGCTTGTCGTCCGCCTGCGACGCCGAAGGGCTTGCCTTCCCGGAACTCGTGCTTACGGCGCTTGGCGAGGCGCTTTTGCTTGCGCTTGGCGAATCGCCGCTTCCTTCATTGCTTCCGTTGCTTCCGCATCCGCCAAGGATGACAGACAACGCGAGAACCATTCCCATCCCGAGCCCCGCGAATCTCTTTGTTCCAGCCATGTTGATGACCTCCGACAAAATGTGTTTTTGTACGTTTTTAGTGTAACGAAGGGCGGCGTCGGAAAAGGGTTGTTCGTTTTCTACTTTGGGTAGGTTCGTTTTCCTGAATAAAAAAAGACCCCGCAGCTTCAATCGCTACGGGGCGGGATGAACTTCCTGGCGATGCGCTTGGAATACGCGATCCAATCCGGCCAGCGCATCGTCGACCGATTCGTTCTTATCTTCTGCCATTAATCGTTGAACCGCCTGGAACAGCTGATCCTGAACGCCGGGCGGCCAGTTTTGATCCAGGAAGGGGTAGGTTCCTTTTTTTAGGGCTGGTTCGATCTCCTGCAAGGTATCGCTAAGCGCGGGCATGACATCTTTAAAAACGGAAAATGAATTCGTCTTCTCGACAAACAGCCGGTTGATCTCCGGTCTGCTTAAGAAGTCAAGGTACTTCCGTACCTCCGCCGGGTACGGCGTGGAGCTGGATGCCCCGATCCCGATACTGACGCTTGACGACAGCCAGGTCGGCCGGCTGCCATCCGTATAAGGCAACGGGAACATGCCGATCTCCATGTCCGGGTTCATCAATTTGATGGGAACGAGCGACCAATTTCCCATGATCATCATGGCGGCGCTGCCCGTCGCAAGCATCTGAACCATCTGCTCGTACGTCGTGCCCATATAGTCCCGGTTAAAATACCCGCGATCGGCCAGATCCATATAATCCAGCAGCATCTTGCGCCACGGCGAATCCGAAAATGACGCTGCTCCGACATACATCTCACGGTCGAAGCGCGGCCGGTCCCGGTAGATGGCGGAAGGCGCCATCGCAAACGGAATGATCTGCGTCACCCATTGATCCTTGAGTCCGAGCGCGATCGGCACGCGCCCTTGCCGTTTGATCGAATCGCATAAAGCCAGAAACTGCGTCCAGTTATGCGGGATTGCAAGCCCCATCCGTCGGAAGGCTTTCTTATCGTACAATACGCCGATGGCATTCCGGTTCATCGGCATGCCGTACAATTTTCCCTGGGTAGCCATCATGGTCTTAGCGTCCTCGTCCAGCCTGCTTGCCCAACTGCTTCCGCTCAGATCCATCAGGTAGCCGGCCTGTACGAACGGTTCCTGCCACTTGCCGGGAAATACGCCGAGCAGGTCGGGGGCGCTGCCCGAGACGAACCGGCTCCGAATAATGCTTTGATATTGATCCACCGGGGCGTATTCCACTTGAACGTCGATATTGGGATATTCCTTGTGGAATCGGTCGTTAATCTCCGACAGCACGGGCCCGGCCTCGGTTCCGATCCAATGCACCATGCTTAAATGGACCGGCTTGTCCCCTGAAGAGACCGGGAGATTTCCATTGGGCTCTCTTCGGCATGCGGCTAATACACAGCAAGCGCATACGATCAGGATCGCCAGCCTTGTCAGTCGCTTCATCGATGAATCACTGCCATTCTTCTCGTTATCACGCTTTGCGCTTATATTCCAGCGGCGTAACGCCCGTATACCGTTTAAAGGTCTGGCTAAAGAACTTCGGATCTTCATAGCCGACCAGCCTGCCGATCTCCGCGACCCGCTTGTAGCCTGCATCCATCAGCTCCATTGCCTTGTTCATGCGAACGCGGATCAGATGATCCGAGAAATTCATCCCGGTCTCCGCTTTGAACAATTTGGACAAGTATCCGATGCTTACGTGATAGCGCGAAGCGAAGTCCTGCAGCTGAACGGACTCCCCATAGTGATGCTGCACATAGTCGAGCAGGGCGGGCACGATTTGTTTGGGCTGGGGCGTCCTCTCCTCTACGCCGGCCATATAGCCGGACAACCGTTCCGTGAGCCACTCCAGCAAATTTTCGTCCGTTCGGCATGTTTTCAATTCGTCGTATATCGATCCTTCGCCGATGTCGTCGAGCTCGCCCTGCGTATTCCCCAGCTTGTATTTCAAGGCATACAGAAAGTCGGACAGCAGGACGGCCGTCTGCTTCAAGGTCGCTTCGTCTCGCCGCAAAGCTTCTAACATGCGGCGCAATTCGATCGTAAACATCCCGTATTCTTTGTGCTGGATATGCGCTTCGACGCGTCTGGCGCTATCCCAGAAACTTTGGGCGGTGCTGCCTCTCTGGGGAGTCATAAAGGTTGCAGCGCCGAGGCGGACCTGCGACTCCAGCCTTTGCAGACAGCGTTGGTAGGCTTCTTGCAACGTTTCGCTGTCCTTCTTCCAATCGTACGCCGTATGAACGATGCCCGTCTTAAGGCCAAGAAATTCATGAACGCGGCTGGCCGCATGCCGCAGGCGATCCCGACGTTCCGTTCCCGGCACGGGAAGGAGCGCCATTCGCAAATGCACGTCCATATCCAGGCACACGGCGTCAGGATGTACGTCCTTCCGTAGCCACTCCACGAAGGCTTCCAGCGACACCTGGCTTTGCGGCCAAGTGAAGGGGCTTTTCCAATTTTCGAGCAGGACGGCAATCAGCAGCCAGTCTCCGTCAAAGACTTGCCCGCTCTCGCGATCCGAAGCGTCCATGCCTCTGAACAGGCGAGTTAACGACCATTCCAGTTGATTGCGGCTCTTCGCCTCCTCGGTGCGCACGGCATCCAAAGCCCGGTCTATCGCCGCTTCCAGCTCCGATGCCGTCACGGGCTTCAGCAAATATTCCTTGGCGCCAAGCTTAAGGGCCGTGCGCGCATATTCAAAGTCGTTATAGCCGCTCAGCAGAATAATCTGAGTTCGCGGGTGAGCGGACAATATCTCTTGTACGACTTCCAGGCCGCTCATCCCCGGCATCCGAATGTCCGACACGACGATATCTGGAACGTGCTGACGGGCGTAATCGAGCGCATCCTCGCCGTTGTCGAAGCCTGCGACGACGTGATCCTTTTCATAAGGACGCATTAAGAAGCGCAGTTCGTCCATCGCCAGCATCTCATCCTCAATCAATAGGATGTTCATCCGGATGTTCCCTTCCTTCGTCGCTCAAGGGCAATCTCAAAATAATCGACGTTCCCCCATGCGCGCTATTCTCGAACGTCATGCCGTATTCATGGCCATAAACGATTCGGATCCGATTCTGAATGTTAACGAGCGCGATTCCCATATGATCCGAGTTGACAGCGTCGATGGCAAGCGGCCCCGGGTGCGCCAGCTTTGCCCGCAGTTTCTCTTGCGACGCGGCGTCCATGCCGACCCCGTTGTCCTCGACTCTGATCTCTAACACTTGACCGTCCGTTTCCGCCGTTACGGAGACGAATCCCCCGGACCTCCGCCGCTCGAGGCCATGGACGACCGCGTTCTCCACCAAAGGCTGTATCATGAGCCGCAACACGCGGGCGCCTTGCACAGACGCGGGAATATCGCTAACAAAAGAGATGCGGTCCTGGAAGCGGTACTTTTGAATGCGCATGTAACTTTCCACGAGTTCCATTTCTTCCTTAAGCGCAACCGTCCGGTTCCAGTCATAAAGACTGTAACGGAACAAATGCGCAAGAGACTCGGTCACCCGGACGACATCGTCAGCCGCTCCCTTTCGGCCCAATGACTTCAGGATCGTTAACGTATTAAATAAAAAGTGAGGATTGATCTGCGCTTGCAGCGCTACCAGTCTCGCGTCTCGCTCCCGAATCTCGGCGACATACACTTTCGTAATCATCGTTTGCAAGCTTTCCAGCATTTTATTGAACACTTTGCCCATTAGGCCAATCTCGTTCTGATTCCCCGCATGCTCCGCGCGTACGGAGAAGTCGCCGCGCTCCACATGCTTCATGGTCACGATCATTTTGCGCAGCGGCCTCGTAATGCTCGTCGCGATAAACGAACCTAGCGCGATGACCAGCAGCAAGACGCCCGCTTCGATTCCCATAACGGTATTGCGGACGATCTGCAGCTGCCTGGTGATGTCCTGTATGGGCATCAGAATCAGCGTCGACCACGCCGTATAATCGGAACGGCTGATCCCGTATAAATATTTCTTTCCTTCCCAATCGATCATGCCGGATGTCTGAGCCGGGGCGGGGATAGAGAGCCCTGTCAGATTGCCGCCCGTCAGCATATCGTTGCGGTCGTAGACGACGCGGTCCTGGTCATTAACGACATATAACAACGTATCCGGCGTGCTTCTGCTCTCCTCAAAGGACACCAAGTCTTTAAAAACGTCGGCGTGAATGTCGATCTTCATATAGCCGATCCGCCTGCCCGTCGGGATCTGGTTGATCGGCCGTACGAGGGAGAAGACCTGCTCGTTCAGGAAATTCGTGATCGTATTTTCCTTCATGGTCGGCCACAGCAAGAAGGGCTTGCCGGTCCCGTATCGATCGTAAGGGTACCACGGCTCTTGCTCAATGGCGTAATCGACGGGAGGACTGCGCTTCGACCAAAAGTAGGTCAACTTGCTTTGACGGTCGGAGTAAAGATAAATGCCTTGAACGGCAGGCCATGACACCGTCAGATTTAGAAGGTGGGACGTAACCTGCTGGGCAAGACTCGCCTCGTCGGACGCGCTCAGAACTTCCTCCTGACCAACCGCCTTCTGTACGATCGGATCGTTGAATACGGATAAAGACAGCTTTTCCAGGTCCTCCGAATACAACTCCAGCGAACGCGAGATTTGGGCGCTGTTGGTCCCCAGCAGCTGAAGCGATTGCTTCTTGATCGCATTCACGCTGCTGTAGTAATAAAAGATCCCGCTTAAAATAAAGGAGATCGCGAATAAGCTTGAGAAACTAACGATCAGCTTGGTGATAAGCTTCCAAGAGCGCCAACGCTTCATGCTTCCCCCATCGGTCGACACCGTGCGGCATTGAATACCCTTTCATTATATATCGGCCGGCAAATCTGCGCCTACATCCGGACAACAAACAATAAAAAACGAGTAATCTCTGTCGTGAGATCGCTCGTTTTTCCGATTAAGATCGCCTGTATTTAATTCGCAGCAGCGGAATATCCCATCGCAAATTCATGGATGACCAGCAGCTCGTCTTCCGTAAGCTCCCGCTCGACCGACTTTTGATAGGCCTCCGTCACGCCTTGTATATTTCCTTTCAACCGATCCGTCAGGGCGGCTATGGCGCTAAGCGTCGTCGCTTCTTGATCGAATTGTTCCTTCGACATAGGCTGCCCATGGGAGATCACGTACGTTTCCGCGTCAAAGGCCGCTAATCGATCAAGCATCTGAAGCGTTTCATCGATCTTGTAATTTCTGTTTTTCGAATAGATATCGGAATAAATGCAGTCGCCCAAAAACAAAATCTTCTCTTCCTGCACGTACACGACGACAGAATCCGAAGCGTGACTGCCCCCGACCCGCTGCAGGATGCAATGGACGCCGCCAAGGTCGATTTCCAATCGATTTTCAAATCCGATATCCGGCAATACGATCCGGATCTCTCTTTGGCTGGCGAATTCTTTTTTTATGGCATCCGCGCAAAATTGAATCTCCGTTCCTTCCTTTACGCGCGCGTCTAGCGCTTCGTCCGACCAAGAAAGAGGAAGGAGCTTCACCATTTCCGTCTTCGTTGCCGTAGAAGCGATGGACACGGCATCCGCCAAAGCGGACAGACCGAAGATGTGATCCCAATGCCAATGCGTAAGCGCCACTAGATCGGGACCGGGGATCCCTCTTTTCCGCAGCTCGCTCACGAAGTATCGCGCGTGATTTTCCGAGTTTCCCGCATCGATCATTAACGTCTTGTTCCGGCCGACGACCATTCCCAACACGGGACGGTCGGTCTCGGATACGGGCGTCATATACCAGACACGATTGCCGATTTGTTCGATGGTATGCAAGAAGGATCCGTCCTTTCTTACCGCTTATCGCCGTTCCTTGAAGGTAACAGCGCCAAGTCTAGTATAAATGAAAAGACTATCAGCGCCTTCATTCATCGAATCGGTGCTTCTCCAGCAGCCAGGCTTCCGCGGCGTCGACGGCCTCCTTCGCTCCGAACAACCGGCATTCGGCCTCGCCGATGCGACCGGACGCGACATGTCCGCTCCGTTCGAAGAAAAGGCCGATCCGATCGAAGTCCTCCGCATCGTACGCGAAGTCGACGAACCAGCGCCATTCCCGCTCGCCGGCCGCCAGCATCGCGGCGCCCATGCGCTTCTTCGGCATGCCGGGGATTCGGGTCTCGGCCAGATGCATGCAGGTGCACGAGTCGTAGCCCGCGCCGAGCAGCAGCACTTTAGCCTCCAGCCCGCAAAGCCTGCCGAGCGGCGAATCATCGCCGAACTGCGGCGTCAGCGGATGCCCGGCGACGATCGCTGCTGCATGCTTGCCGCTGGCCGCGAACGATACGTGCGGATGTCCGGAGCGCAGCGTGCCGGGCCAGGTACGGAACAGTTCCGCGATCCGTCCCATTCCGGTCGTCGGCGTCAGGGCCGGATCGAATGCGGGCATCTCGCGATAGATCGTCTCCAGCCAATCCGCCGGCACGCCGGGATTGCGCCAGCCGGCCGGATCGTTCCAGTCGCCGCTCTGCGCGGGCATGACGATCGTGCCCTCCGTACCGACAGCCCGTAGCAGCGCCTGAATGACCGCCTGCGGCCCCTCGCAAACCCAGCCGATGCTGGACAGCGAGGCATGAACGAGCAGCGTGTCCCCCTGCCTTACGCCGAGCTGCCCGAGCTGTTCGGTCATAGACGATACGGTATTCGGCCATGCCGTGCGGTCGATGATTTCTTTTTCGCTCAATGGAATGGCCTCCTGTTCCCGATTCCCCTGATGCTGGCACTTGAGCTTCTCGCTTCGCGTGATTGCTGCTTATTGCTGGATCGCGTCGGTCACGAACAGCTCGCCTTCTTCGAAGAACACCTTCATCTTCAGCGACTCGCTGACGAAGCGAACCGGTACCAGCGTCACGTTGTTTTTGACGATCGCGGGCGAATCGAGCAGGACAGACTCGCCGCTCGCCACCGCTTCCTTTTTGTCGATGACGAGCTCGATCTTGTTGGCGCCTTTCTCGATCGTGACCTTGCGCGCCTTCTGATTCCAGCCGACCTTCGCGCCGAACGCTTCGCTGATGAAGCGGAGCGGCACCATCGTGCGGCCGTTCAGGGTGAACGGCGCGACTTCAAGCTTGAAGCTCTTGTCGTCCACGAACGCGTCCTTGGCGTTCAGCTTGAACGAGATCGTCTTGAACGGGAACACCGTGTTGTCCGTGAAAACGGAATTTTTGTTGCCGAACTCGATCGGCTTGGACGTCACCGTGCCGAACTGGGTCTCGACCTCGATGACGTAAAGCTGGCCGTTCTTGATCGAACCGTTGTTCGTCGCGTATAAGTCGAAGGAGACATTGCCGCGGAACGATCCGACCGGCTTCGTCACGTCTTTGTTGAACTCCGGATTGACGACCTTGCCGCCCTGCACGATGCCGAGCAGCCAGCCTGTGCCCGCCCGGTTCGTACGCCAGATGCCGCCGGACGCGGGCTTGCCGTCCTCGTCGGTCGGACGAAGAATGACGGAGAGCAGCTTCGTCTTCTGCGCAAACGCCAGGTTGAGCTTGAAGTGTCCGTCCTTGCTGCCGTCCTCGCCGGCTGCCGCGCTGCCGAACTTGTCCTGCGTCAGATCGACGGATGCGAACTGACGAATGATAACGGGCGCATACGAAGTATCGGCGTCCACGAAAGGCGTGATGTCGGATTTGACGACGCCGGCGCTTGTCGTAATCTCCAGATAATAGTACTCGCCTTCCTTCATGCTATTGTTGTCGGAGGCGTACAGCTCGAACTGGTTGACGCCCTTAAACTGGCCAAGCGTTTCCTTGAACGTGTTGTTCAGCGTCTTCCCGTCCTGTTCGACGGCGAGCAGGTACTTGCCGACGTCGTCCTTTTCCTTCCAGGTCACCCAGATGCCATGCCCCGTGTCGGCGCCCGTGCTGTCCGCCGTTTTCATCGCGATCGACTTGATCTCCGTTCCTTCGCCCGCGTCGATGAGCAGGCTGAGATGTCCGTCGCGCGTACCGTCCGGCGTGCCGGTCTTTTCCAGGGAGATGCGATCCAATTCCTTATCCATATAGCGGAACTCCTTGACCAACTGCGTCGTCGGCGCTACGTCCGCGCCGAAGGCGGCGCCGCCCACGAACAAGCTTTGAAAGGCCAAAGTCCCGATTGCCGCGGTTTGCAGCGTTTTGCGCAAAGCTTTCATTTTAAAAATACGCTCCCTTATCCCATAGATTCGGCTTAAACGAAGTCACCGATAGACTCATATTCGATATTCTCTAATGCGTGCATTCCTAAGCCGCCTTTCCATTTAATCGCAGATATTGGCAGGAGTCGACGGACTATGAGTATCATTTCTGAAAACCCAGGTCACCCCGTCCATCGTCCTATCGAAAACGGTCATCGCAATTTTTTTATCATTTTAAAGTTGATTAATTGTACTCCCCTTCGTTCCACGCGCTGCGACTGAACAAGCTTGTATCCGCGGCGTTCGAAAAACGGTTTTGCCGTCATGCTTGCATGGGTTTCCAGTCGATGAATGCCCAGTGTCTCTGCCTCGGCTTCAAGCGCTTCTACCAAGGAAGAAGCGATCCCTTGCCCTTGAAAGTCCTTGTGGACAAACAATCGATCCAGGTACCCTTCCCGGGTCATATCGGAAAAGCCGACGATTTGGCCGTCGATCAGGGCAACATAGGTCAAATTTTTAAGCATCGCTTCCTTCCAGGACTTCAATCTCAGTTCCTCGTCCGCTTTGGATGCCCATGCGTCAAGCTGCTCTTGCGTATAATCTTTTTTGTTAACGGCATGAACGGTTTCATAGAACAATGCGACAATCCCATGAATATCCAACTCGTGAAAAGTTCTGATTTCCATGCGAAATCCTCCGTGAAATCGAATAAAAAGAAAGGCCATCCAACGTTGGATGGCCTACGCTTTCTTCGTGAAGCCGACCGGATCATCGTCTCCCCGTGACGCAGAAATTAGCGGTTTCCTACCAGCACTTCGATGCCGTCTTTAGGCCGCAAGGTCATGAGCGGCTCCATTTCGATGGGCGGGTGCCCGGCTTTTAGCTGCAGCCGGTAACGCTGACCGATCATGCACAGGGCGATGACCATCTCCAGCATGGCGAAGTGATTGCCGATGCAGCCTCTCGGTCCGCCGCCGAACGGGATATAGGAGAACTGCGGGATGCGCTTCACGAAGTCGTTTTCGAAGCGCTCCGGGATAAACGACTCGGGATTCGGAAAATAAGCCGGATTGTGGTGAATCGCATAGGGGCTAAACAGCACGGATTGTCCTTTTTTAATCTTGATCGGACCGAGCTCTACGTCGCTGATCGCGGACCGTCCGGTGAAGAAGCTCGGGGAGCGAAGCCGCATGGCCTCCCATAGCACGTTTTGCGTATAGGTGAGCTTCATATAATCGGCATCCGTAGGCGCCTCGCCTTGAAGGACACGATCCCACTCCTCGTAGAGCTTCCGCTCCACTTCCGGCTGCGTTAGAATGTACGAAAAGGCCCAAGATAACGCGTTGGCGGACGTCTCGTGCCCGGCGATGAACATAATCATCAGCTCGTCGCGGAGCTCCTGGTCGGTCATGCCGTTCCCTTGATCGTCCTTGGCCGAGAGCAGCACGGAGAGCAGATCGCCCTCGCCGAATTCCGGGTCCGATTTACGCTGCTTGATGATCTCGTAGACAGCGCGATCCAGGGCTTGGAGCGCATTCTTGTAAGCTTTATTTTTAGCGGTCCCGACGAACAACGGCACCGAGACGAGCGAGCGCATCCGCTCCGCGCACATCCGGTTGATCAGCTCGTACGGCTCGCGTATCGCGCGCGAATGCTCATGGCCGTCCAGGCTGAACAGCGTTTTCGCGATGATGGCGAAGGTAATGTTGGAGATATCGTCGGTAAGCGAGCGGTGTTCTCCCACCTTCCAGGTGCGCAGTTCCCTGTCCACGATATCCGCCATTTGTTCCGCGTAGAGAGACACATGCGCCCTGGTGAAATGCGGCTGAATCAACCGCCGGACCCGCTTGTGCTTTTCGCCCGTGCTGGTCGCCACGCCGTCCCCGACGAACAGCCGCGCTTCCTGAAACGCTTTGAGCTTAATAAATTGATCCTGCTTGGTAATCAACAGCTCCTTCAGCAGCATCGGATCGTAGATGACATACATGTTCTGCGGGCCGAACCGTATTTTGACGACCCCTCCGTATTTGGTTTGAAGTTCCGTCAAAAATCCGAGCGGATCCTTCCGGTATTCCATCAGATTGCCGGCGAGCCAGGTACCCTTCGGTCCTTTGGGTTCGCTTAATACGTTTGATGCGCTCATTGATAATGCTCCTTTTCAAATGTAAGACTTGTAGCTTCCGGCTTACGCGCCGCGAATAGCGAGCAGGGGTCGACGTCTTCGTTCTGCCAGGCCGACCCTTCGGCGAACAGGCTTTTCTGCACTTCAATGATTCCGCTCCGCTTGGCCAGCCGGTTCATCTGGTTTTGCATCAGCTTGGAGTTGCACAGGACGACGACTTGTTCGCAATGGGGCAAAAACCACCGCTGCAGCTCCTCCCACTTCTCCTTGACTTCATGCTGGAACACGATGGGTTGCCCGTGAATCATCATTTTCCGGTTATCGATCAGCAGTTTGACTTTGCCGGAAACGAGCTGCAGGCAGGCGCTTTTTAAGTCGGCGGCGATTTGCTTGATCTCATCCTGGCTGATCCCGCCGGCGACTTGCCAAGCGATGACATTGTGCTCGGGGTCGACGCGATAGCTGAAGCGCTCCCGGAGCGGGCGCTCCAGATCCTTTTTCAAGGACGCCGAATGCACGGAAAATCGCTCGTGAAGGAAAAAATAGCTGATGTCGACGTCCAGCGTATTGCACAGCAGCTCGATATTTTTGAGCGAAATATTGCGAATGCCGCGCTCCACGCCGCCGATGTAGGTGCGATCGAGTCCCGAGCGGGCGGCGAGCATGTCCTGCGACATGTTCGACCGAAGCCGCAGCTCTCTCAGGCGCAAGCCGAAGTCCTCTAATATACTCATTGGGCAACATCCTTCAGTGCGAGATCCCATCCTATACCTCCATGTTAATCCGTCTCCGGCGATCGAGTCGACGGACTATAAGTCTCAATATTGGGCTATGGGCAAATGAACAAATTTGGGCTAAGGGCAATGAGCAAACAAGCCGGCGCCGGCGCAAGGCCGGGCCAGCTTGTCGGAATGGGCCGCTTAACGCTTAGGGCCAGATGACCGTGTCGAAGGTGACTTCGGCCAACTTGCCTTCCGTGCCCGAGGAGACGGCCAGACCGGCCGTAAAGCTCCCGGTGATGTTCATCGCGCGCGTGCTTCTCATCGTCCATGCGACGCCGTCGACCGACGTGTAGGTTTTCACGATATTGCCGGTCTTTTCGACCTTCAGCCAGATCGGCCATGAGGCAGCCGTCGTGCTGTTTTCATTTTTGGCTGCCCAGGCATTCGTCTGGTCGCGATAAATGCTGCTGACCTCGGTGCCGCCGACGGCGAAGATGCCCTGGAAGGCGCTGTCCGCGGCCGTGCTCTGGCGGATCATCAGGCCGACCTTGGTATCCGAGTTGATCTTCCCGCCGGGTACGCTCACGCTTCCGACCTTGGCGACGATCGTAGCGTCGCCCTCCTTAACGTTCAGAAACACGTAGCGGAACTTGTCGGACTGCCCCCAAATGCTGTTGCCGGCCGCCGTCATCGTCACGGACGCGCCCGACTGGGAAGTCGTACCGGCGATCTGGGTCCCGTTTTCCTTGCTCTCCGGCTTTTCAATCTTGACGAACTTCGCGGTGACGGTTTTGTTTTCGTCCATGATGACGGTGGCCGGATTCGCGCTGCCGCTCAGGCCTCCGCCGCTCCAGCCGATGAACGCATATTCAGCGGCGGGCACAGCCCTCAACGTGACCGACGCGCCGGCCGCATAGCCGGCCTGGTCAGGTTCCCGCTGAATCGTGCCGTTGACCGCATCGGTCGTCAGCGTGTAGATATCGGACGCCTTTCTGAAGTTCGCCGTGATGTTCTTGTTCCCGTCCATCGTGACGGTCGCCGGGTTGGCATTGCCGCCGAGGTCGCCGCTCCAGCCGGCGAAGACATAACCTTCTGCGGCCGTCGCCTTCAGCGTCACGACATGGCCGGCCGGATAAGCGGGAACCGAAAGATCCGTCGACACGGTTCCGTTAACGGCTTCTGTATGCAGCGTGTACGATGGCGCCGCAGGCCAGTTAACCTGCCCGAATCTGGCCGTGACGAACTTGCCGTCCTGGCCCGATGTGACGGCCAGACCTGCGGTATACGCGCCCTTGATGGAAGCGATCGTCTGCGAGCCGCGCTGCGTCCAGTTCGCGCCGTCGGTCGAGCTGTAGGTCGTCAGGCGCGTTCCGATCTTTTCGACCTTCAGCCATACGGGGCCGCTGAAGGCTTCGTCCGAGGGGTTTTCCCGAATCGCATACGAACCGTCTCTGTATTGGCTGTAGATCTTTCTATCCTTGGAAATGAAAATGCCTTGATAGTCGCTGTTCGCGGCCGTGCTCTGCCTGATCATGATGCCTGCCCTGGCGTCGCCTGCCGTCGCGTTGAAGTCCGTCACTTTGGCGACGATCGTGCTGTCCCCGCTCAAGTAGTCCTGGTAGGTGTATCTGAAGCTGTCGCTGCCTCCCCAAATAATCTGGCCGGATGCCGTCATCGCGACGCCGTCCGGGTCGTCCGCGGTCGAGCCCGCGTATGTCGTCCCGATATCCGCGCTCTTGTAGGACACGAACTTGGCCGATATCGTCTTGTGGCCGTCCATGATCAGCTTGACGGTATTCGACGCGTTCCCGACCAGATCCCCTTCCCAGTGCACGAAGCGGTAGCCGAGCGCCGGCGTGGCCGTGACCGTGACTTCGGTATACGGCGCATAACCGCCGTCCGCCGAAGCCGGACTGATCTCGATCTTGCCGCCCGTCGTCTGCTGCACGGTCAGCTTGCACACCTTCGGCATGACATCGAAGGTGGCCGTTACCGTCTTGTCGCTATCCATCTTCAAATAGGCGGGATTCACTCGGCCTTGAAGCGCGTCGGACCATCCTGTGAACGTATAATTCAGCTCCGGCAGCGCGGTTAGCTTCACTTTGGAGTCGCCCACGTATAAGCCGGACGCCGCCGATACCGCGCCATGTCCGTTCGCTTTCACGGTCAGCGTGCGCATATCCGGCCAGCTCACGTGGCTGAACTGCGCGGTCGCCGTGCCGCCTTCCGGACCGGCGGATGCGAACAAGCCGATCGTAAGCTCCAGGTTGGCCTTGTCCCAATCCCAAATCGTTACTTTAACCGGGTCGTTCCACGTGACGCCGTCCGTCGACCAGGACATCGTGAGGTCGCGGTTGATGGTCCGCTCGATCCTTAGCCATACGGGCGAAGAAACGGCTTCGATCGTCTTATCCGTGCCGTACCAGTCGCCGCCTTTTCTCGACTGCACGATCAGCTTGCCGTCCTTCACCAGGATGGCGGCATATTGGGCGCCGCTCGCGAGCGACGAGCGAATCTGGATGCCGGCAACGGCATCTTCGGCTTTGCCGCTCGCCGTCAGCGAATCGAGCTTCGCCGTAAATACGGCGTTGCCCGTAAGTCCCGGCCGCAGCATATACCGGAAGCTGTCGGGCGCCTGCGCGAACTGATTGCCGGTCGTCGTCAGCGTATAGACGTCCCCGCTGACCGACGTCGTGCCAGGCGTTCCCGGCGGCGAGATATCCACGCTCATCAGGGCGTTGGCCGGCTTGAAGTTGGCCGTAATCGCCTTGTCGCCGTCCATGGCGACCTCGAGCGGGTTGGCGCTGCTCGTGACTGCGCCGGTCCAACCCGTGAACAGATAGCCAGGCTGGGCTGTCGCGGTCAATATCGCCTTCGTGCCTTTCTCGTAGAGCTTGCCGGACATGTTCACTACGTTGTCGGCAGTTGCCTTGACCGTGCCGCCTTCCTGCGTCTCCACGTCAAGCGTGTATTCCGGCACTTTGCTGAAGTTGGCCGTTACCAGCTTCGGTCCGTCGACGATCACGGTCGCAGGGTTATCTACATACGTCTTCTGAGCTCCTGTTTCAGTGTTCTTGTCGGTCCATCCATCGAAGCGATAACCGAACCTGTCAACGGCCGTCAGGATGACTTCGTCGCCATGGACGTAGTTCGGCTTGGAGGGATTGACCTTCACCGAACCCTCATCGGAGTTCGCCGCGGTCGTCAGCACGTGGCGCGGCAGTACCTCGAACACGGCGCGGACTTTGAAGTCGCCCGTCATCGTTAGCTGCTCGGACGGGTTTTCGCTCTTCAGGTCCCCGTCCCAGCGAACGAACTTGAAGCCGTACGCCGGCACGGCGGTCAAGTTGGCGCCATCGCCGTCGCTGTATCTGCCGTCCGCATGATCCAGCTTCACCGCGCCGCCTTCCGTGGCGGTGGCCGTGAGCGTGCGCACCTCGACCGGTTCGTAATTCGCCACGATCTGCCGGTTCGCGTCCATGGTGACCGGGATCGAGCTGGCGGTGCTGTCGGCCCCGCCGATATCGCCGGTCCAATGCGTGAACTTGTAGCCGACGCGTCCCTTGGCCGTCAGGTTCAGCTGCATGCCCTTCGTGTACGTGCCGCCCGCCGGCAGGACGTCTCCGTAGACCGATTCGACGCTAAGCGTGCGCGTCTCCAACGGGATAAGCGGCAGCATGCTCGCGGCGTTGGCGGACAAGATGTTGACCGAGTATTCGTTCTGCGTGTTCCACGAGTCCGTATACCGATACATGACCGCATAGTCTTCGTATTTCGGAAATGCCTTCGTTTTCGCGTCCGTATTCCACGTATCGCTGAACCAGGACGGATACTTGGCGCTCTGAATGTCCGAGTTCGGCAGTCCCGGCGGCGGCTCGATCCAGCCGCTGCCCGGCTTCGTCTTCTCCTGGACCCACTGATACTGATTGATCTCGTTAACAAACCATCGCGGCTCCCGCTGCGGATCGCCCAGCCCCGTGATGAACGAGCGGCTGACGGCATTGCTTCCCAGCGTATAGTCCCAGGTCTGTTGAATGCGATCCCAGTATTCCTGTTTGCCGGTCAGCGCGTAGCCGACGATGATCGGCATCAGCGTCGAGCTCGTGAACCGCCATCCGATCCTGTCCGGGAATCCTTCGTCCTGCGTCGACGCGCCGAATGGGGTTTCGTGTTTCATCTCCCTGTTGACGAAGTCCATGATGCAGTCGTATGCCCACTGTCTTTGATCTTGGGTCAGTCGCGGGTTTTCGTACATGGAAACGAACACGCCCAGCCAAGCGCGGTCGAGTACCCAGGTATAGCGCTTGAACGTGTCGTACTGGGTCGGCCTTTTGGGCATATCCTCCTGGATCTGGTGCAGCAACTCCTCCGCGGTGATCCGGCTGCCCGGGACGCTCGGATCCTCCACGTAATCGTTGTCTCCCATGGCAACGAGCAGCGCGCTGGCCGCCAGCAGCATCTCGTTCGACCACGGATGAGGGATCCCTTCCTGGCTGACATCGTAATAGGTATTCGTTGTGAGAGCGTCGAGATCCGTTTTATGTCTCGGATCCTCCTGGTTATCGTAATAATGCTTTTTGAAGCCGTTGTATGCCCGAATCGCTGCCTTTAGATAGCCGTTGGATTTGCCTGCGAGGTACTCCTGCATCAGCGGCGTATTGTAGGCCTGGGCCAGCACGCCTGCAGCGAACAGCGTCTCCGCGACATTCGGACCCTGCGTCCGGTTGTAGAAGAACCGGTTCTCGGCGCCCTTGAGCGGCTGGCCCGTTTCATAAGTCCCTTCGTCTGGCTTGCCGGGCGTCTGCGGCCGCAGGTAGTTCGCCAGGGTCCCGTCGGTGGTCGTATTATTGATCGCTTTGGTTAACCAGTCGAGCTCATATGCCAGTTCATCCAGATAGTCGGGTACGCCGTTGCCCGATTCCGGAATCTGCAGCGATTCTCCCAGCGCCTTGACCTGCTCGGGGAAATACTTGGCGCCGAGCAGCATATCGATGCCGACATAGGCAGAGTTGTACGGATACTTGCCCCGGTCGCCGGCATCCATGTGACCGCCGGTAAGGTCGACCCGCGCTCCTTTCAGGTCTCCGCCGTTGTCGATGAATTCGGCCTGGTCGATCGCGTCGTCCATATGCGAAGCCGGCCGATGCCAATGCGTATACTCCGAGGGGTGGTGATTGTCCCAGTCGATCCCGTAGTCCCCGTCGCGCTGCATGTACAAGGCGCGCGTGATCGTATAAGCGATCTCGTCTTTGTAGATCAGGCTGTTAATTTTGAACGGATAGGATACGCCGATGCCCGGGATGTAGAGGCGATAGGTGCCTTCCGCCTTCAACGTGCTGAAGTCCATCTCGTAGATGACGCTTTTCGTCCATCTGTCCGTGACGATTTTACCTTCGTCGTCCCTTTGCGGGAGGATGTCGCCGCTGTAGACGCTTTTGCCGACGCTGGTGGCATCGCTCCCCGCCACGATATAGAACTTCGGATAGCTGCTGAAATCGAGGCTTCCCTGTCCGGTCCATTGGTTCAGGTAAGCGACCTTTTTCCCTTCCGCCGGGTAACCGACCTGGTTCGTATGAATCATCAGGTTGGGCTCGCTCAGGCTGAACGTAAAATTCAACTCGCCGACGGTCGCGACAGCGGGATCGATCGTCAGCGTATACGTTTTGCCTTCCTGGAACTTGACGGACGAAGGCAGCTTGAGGTACGCGCGATAAAACACCTGAATCTTCCCGATATTGCCCGACATGGTCGGGTTGTAGGGTGCCTGCTCGGGAAAATACCGGTAGTTCACCAGCACCGGCTTGACGCCGTCGCCGGAAAAGTTCGGGTCGTCCTTGCTGGTGATCGTGTAGTAGTCCGTATTGGTTACGTTGGCGTCGACGTAGGGGTTGTCGATCAGCGCATATTCCATCCATTGCGAATTGAGCACGTTCGCATGGGAGACTTGGGGAATGTACGCGACCGGCGCGCGCTCCTTGAGCGGAGATGCGAGATCGCCGGCTGCGGATGAAGCCTGGACGCCGAAGGCGGACGAAAAGGTAAGTACCATCGATAATGCCGTTAACCAGATCATCATTGCGCGACGCGCGCGGCGAAGCCTATTCTTTACCATCACTTGAGTGCCTCCTCCGTATAATGGTTCGTGACTGTTCCCTGACGACGAATAGGAACTTCTCAATGTAGAATGAAGGTCAATCACCTCCCTGCGCGTCAATGATGGACGTAAACCGATAATGACCCGAGCCGACGGCATGAATCGCGTATTCTTGGCCCCGCTCGCCCGACGGCACATGCACGTTCGCCGTCGCGTTCGCGGGAATCTCCACTTCCAATTCGATCTCAGCGCCCTTCCTTCGCCAGCTCGACTTCACGAGACCTCTTACCGTCCGGACCTGACCGCTCGCATGCGTCAGGCCGAGAGGAATAAAGGGCTTGATCGCGATCTCCGCGTAGCCCGGCTTCGCCGGCGATATGCCCGCCAGATGCTTGAAGAACCAGGCGTCGAGCCCGCCGACCAGAAAGGCGTGGTTGTTGGACGACCGGTCGTCCGCAAAGCTTTCGAAAGCCGTCGTGGCTCCGTACTTTTCGATCCAGTAGCCCCAGCCGCCTTGACGCGTATTCGTGGCGAGCTCGTAGGCGACGTCGTTCCTGCCGTTGTCGGCCAGCGCCGCGAGGATCGCCTCCGCGCCCAGGCAGCCTACCGTCATCGTCCCTTTGGACCGGATGTCCGCGACCAGGCTGCCTAGCACGCGCTCCTTGTGCGCCTCCGGCACGAAGCCGAAGTGCAGCGCGAGCGCGTTCGCCGTCTGCGAACCGTTGTCGTAAGAGCTGCCCGCCTTCAGATAAGCCGCATTAATGCCGTCTCTGACGCGGCTCGCCCGTTCCGCGTAGGCGGCCGTATCGGCACGATAGCCGAGCACGCCCGCGATTTTCGAGAACAAAGTCAAACAACGATAGTAGTACGCCGATGCCAGGTAGGGCTTGGAAATGTCTTTGGATTGGCCGAACCAGTCGCCGAACAGGACGCTGCCCTGAAGCAGGCCATCGAGATCCAGCCGAGGTTTGAACACGTCGAGGCATCGTTTCATCATGGCATAGTGTTTGGTCAGGAACGCCTTGTCTCCGTAAGCCATGTAATATTCCCAGGGAATAAAAACGACGGCGGAAACCCAGGGGATATCGAGAGCGTACTCATGGCCTTCGCTTGGGCAGATGAGGGGAATGATGCCGTTGTCCAACTGACAATCGGCGATATCGTCGAACCACTTCTCGTAAAAAGCGGCCATATCGAAATTCAAAAGGTCCGCCTCGGAATGACAATGGGCGTCGCCGAGCCAGCCCTGCCGCTCTCGCGTCGGGCAGTCCATCGGGACGGAGACGAGATTGGAGCGGAACGACCATACCGCGCCATGGTGGAGCCGATCGAGCAGCTCGCTGCCGCATGCGAACGCCGAGTCGTTCGTCAGATCGTTGTGCACGACCTTGGCGACGATGCGGTCCGCAATCAGCGGTCCCGGATAGCCGGCGATCTCGACGTACCTGAAGCCGTGGCACGAAAATGTCGGCTGATACGTCTCCTCCGCATCGCCTCGCAGAATATACTCGTCGAAATGCGGCTGCGCCTCCGCCAGCCAGCCGGCCTCGGTGCTTCCCGGATCGATCCGGCCGTCCGGTCCGAGGCGCTCGGCATAGCGCAGGGTGACGCGCGTACCCGCCGGTCCGCCGACCGACAGGCGCAAGGTGCCGAACAGATTTTGGCCGAAGTCGACGACAAACGTCCCCGCCTCGAAGCCGGCGACGGCGACCGGCTTGATCTCGGCCATGCAAAGGATCGGCTCCGGCTGCGCGGTCAGCAGCAGCGGACCGCTGTCGGGAATCGTCCCGCCCCAAGCGGCGTCGTCGTACCCGGGCAGATCCCAACCGACGGGCTCGAGCCTCGCGTCGTACGTCTCGCCCTTCCCCTCCGAGATGCTGCCCCCGGCATAGCGCAAGGCCGTATAGGGACCTTTTTTCAACCTCTTCCACGTAGAATCGCCGACGATCGTATCGGCCGTGCCGTCGTCATAACGGACGTCGAGCCGGAAGATCACCTTTCTCGTATGCATAATGCCGACGGCGTTGATGCCTTCGACGAGCAGATCCGTCACGTCGTGCGTGCGGTACAGCCCCCGCCTGAAGTGCGTCTGCCCGGGGCTCAGCAGGTCTTCGCCGACCTTCGCGCCGTTGATGCGCAGCTCGTAGGCGTTCGCCTTGCTGCCCGTCGCACCGATGTATGCCCTGGCCGACGCAATGCGTGCGTCTTTCTTCAATTCGAAGGTGCGCCGCTCGTAATACACGGCCGTCGGGCTGTTCGGGTATTCGGCATTCAACCAGCCGCAGCCCCAGTCTTCGATCGCGAACAGGCCGGTCTCGAAGAAGGCCGGCTCGCTCCAGCCGAGCTCCCGGCCCCGCTCGTTCCACACCTTGACCTTCCACCAATAGCGGGTCGCCGGCTTCAATGCCGCGCCCCCGTAAAGGATGGCGTTTTGCTCGTTCGATTCGACTTTGCCGCTGTCCCACAGATCGCCGAGGTCCTCGTCGATATAGGAGGGTCGGGAGGCGACGACGATCCGGTAGGCTTGCTGCCTGAAGCCCGGTTCGCCCTCCGCCGTCTCCCAGCTAAGCTTCGGCTTCGGCTTGTCGATGCCCAGCGGCGCCGTCCGGTATTCGCACCGCAGGTTCGTAGCCATGCCCGATCTCGTCGCTGAATTCGTCTGCTGCATGAAAATTAACCCCGCTTCCTGGCTTGATGCGCCGCGAATCCGCCCTATAGGACTTGCAGGAACGCTTCTTCGTCGAGGACGGCACGATACGCGAAAATGTACATGCCCGCGGACCAGGCCTGATAAGCCATGCCGGACGGCATGCCGCTCCTCCCGTTCAGCCATTCGTTGAATTCCCACTCGAACCGTTTGCCGACGCTGTTCGCCTTCGCCAGATTTTCCAGCTCGGTCTTGGCGAAGTCCTTCCGGCCCGCCTTCATGAGCGCCGCGACGTAAAAGCCGCCGATAAACGGCCAGATGCCGCCGTTGTGGTACTGGTACTGCAGGTTCAGGTGCGCGTTCCTGTAGTACTCGCGCCAGTCCTTGTCGCCCGGCATGATCGGCGGATAGTTGGCCATGATCGGATAGGGCTTATTCATGCCGGTCTGAACGAAGTGATTGACGATGGCGTCCGCCTTGGCGTCGTCCGCGATGCCGAACAGAATGGCCAGGCTGTTGCCGAGCGCGTCGCAGTGATAGCCGAAGTCCCGGAAGGCCGCATAGGGCAAATAAAACTTGCCGAACCAGTACAGCTCGGTGCTCATCCGGATGATCCGCAGCCACTCCTGGCTGTAGCCCCGCTCGTTCACGATCCTCGTTTTTTCCTCGACGTCGCCCGGCCAGAGCAGCAGGTTCAGTTTGAATTTCACCTCTTCCGCCCGCAGGCGGTACTCTACGCCGCTCTCCCCGCACAGCTCCAGGATCTTGGCGAATTCGACCAACGATTTGTAGTAGAGGACGTTGTCGTACAGCACGTTCCCTCTGTTCGCGTACAGGTCCCCCCAGTCCGCCGCCTCCTGTACCTCCAGCAGCCCGCAGTTGTTGCTGTCCTGGTACTCGAGCCAGAGCATCGCTTTTTTGATGCCTGCCAGGTGGCTCTTCAGAAACGCCAGATCCTTGTAGCGCGAGTAATAGACGCTTTGGCCGATGATGTACCACGGGTTGCTGTCGACCGCGCCCTGGTTCGCCTCGATCGCCGGACGGTCGACGTCGATGGACAAGGGGATCATGCCCAGCTTGGATTGATACTTCGAGAGCGTTTCGAGCGTTATTTTAAAAGCATCCTGGAATGCCTTGTTTTCGACGAAGGACGCGCCTAAAAACGTGATGATGCTGTCTCTGGCGAACACTTGGTTGTAGCCTTCGGATAAAGCGGACGCTTTGGCGCCGATCGCGTGCATGCACCGTTCTACGACCAGAACGGACTGTTGGTAGGCTTCGTCGAGCAGGTTCATGTTTACCTATCCCTTTCTTGATCCATGGTGTGTAGCCAATCCGATCTTACTTGCCGATCCGGTGCAGCGCCGGCAGGACCAGCTGCGGGTAAAAGATGCCGTGCCGCTCCGCGAAATCGATAACGGCGATTCCCGTATGTTCGAAGGCGAAGCTGCTGACCGGGAAGGGCCGGACGCCGAGCAGGAAGCCGAGCAGCACGCCGAGCGAGCCGCCGTGGGCGAACACGACCGCCGAACGCGTCTTGGCGTCCTCGTCGGGCACGAAGCCGCCCATCCGGCTGCGCCAGCCGATCCCGCCCAGTTCCTTCAGGAAAGGTGGAATGATCCTCGCGCACATGTCGTAATAGCCTTCGCCCATCTCGGTTTTCCACATTTCCTCCGCATAGGCCCCTCCCGCTTCGCGCTGCATGGCCTCGAAGGCCGTGCTCGGCAGCTTTTCCAGCTCGCGGTTGGGCATCCATTCGTGCATGAACGGCAGAATCTTAATGTCCAGCGCTCTGCCGGCCAGGACGATCTCGGCGGTCTGCAGCGCTCGGCCGTATGGCGAGGAGAATGCATAATCGTAGACTTCTTCCTTCAAGGCCGCAGCCGTCTCCTCCGCCTGCAGCACGCCGCAGTCGTCCGACAGGCAGCCGGACACCGGCCGCTCGGGGCAGACGAACGGATCCCCCGCCATATGGCCGTGCCTGATCAATGTGAGTCGCATCGCTTTTCCCCTTTGCTCATAAATAAAGGCAATGAATGAAGGTTGTTGTCTCCACCCATTGCCTTCTCGCGCGGAAGCCGGTTCGTTATTTGCCCGCCAGCTGCTGCTCGTATTGCTTGTGCATCTTGGTCATGTATTCTTCGACTTGAACGGCGCCAGCGGCGTCAAGATCCTTCACGTACTTGTCGTACTCCGCTGCGGACTCGGCTTCGGTCTTGGCCAGGATGACGGAGTAGGCGTTCTCGTACAGCCGCTTGTCCACGGCTTGCTGCTTCGCGATCGTATCCGTATCCGCGCCGGCCATCAGATCTCCGAGCGTAGTCGCGTCGTACCAGTACGGTCCAAGTTCCTTGTCTCTTTGCTGCGCTCTCGTATTGTTCGTGGCGACCGGATCGTCCTTCAGAATCCAATACGTGCCCCAGCTCGTCTTGCCCAGGTCGGAGCCGACCAGTCTTGCGTAGTGTCCCATGCCCGTTTCCTTCTCGATGTTCACTTGCTTCTCGCCTGCCAGCCAGCGGTCCAGATAGGACTTGACGAGCGTCGGTTTGCCGTCGACCATATCCCACTGAATGCCTTGCGGACCGTTCATCGCCAGGAAGTTGCCTTCCTCCGTGGTGAGGTAGTTAAGCAGCTTCATCGCCGCTTCCGGATGTTTGGCTTTGTCGGTAATGACCAGCGCGCCGATACCCTTCTTGCTGACCGAGAAGACGGCCGGTTTGTCGCCGCTCGGGAACTTGAACACGAAGTTTTGGAAGTACATTTTTTCGGCGTTCGGGAGCTTGGCGTCGGTGTACGTCTTCAATACGTCGTACGTTTGGTTCCAGCCGCCGATATGGGCCGCGACTCTTGCCGGGTAGAGCTTCGATTTTTGCCAGGTCGCATAATCCTGCGTGAAGGCTTCGGGATCGATCAGCCCTTCGCGGTACAGCTTGTTGTAGAATTGCAGAACATCCTTGCCCCAAGGCGCTTTCGGCCAGAACTTGATCGAATCGTCCTGTCCGACGTACACTTTGGAGTCGGCCGGGGAACCTGCCATCGCGATCATGGCGTAGTACGGCGATCCCCAGTTGCGGTTGAAGCCGCTAAGCGGGTACATCGTTTGGCCGTCGGCCGTTTTCGGATACTTCTCCTTGACTTGCTTCAGGTAGTTGTACACGTCGTCCGACGTCTCGAGCTTCGGCGAGCCGAGCGCTTCGTAGATGTCCGTTCTGACCTGGAGGCTGTAGCCGTAGCCGGGAGGCGTCGCGCCTTCGGGCAGGTAGCTGTTGGTCAGGTGATAGATGTTGCCGTCGCTTTGCTTCAGCATATTGAGGGCGGAGCCGTATTTCTTTTTCAGATCGGGGCCGTATTGATCGATCAGGTCATTAAGCGGAATGGCGATCTTGTCCGCGATGACGCGGGTCGGATCCGACAGCATGATCATGTCCGGATAGTCGCCGCTGGCGAGCATCACGTTCAGCTTGTCTTGGCCGACGCCGGAGAAGACGTCCCACTTCAGCTTGATGTTCAGCTTCTCTTCGATCTGCTTGGCGACGGGATTGTTCTCCCAGAAGGGATCGCCTGTCGGGAAGCTCGGCGTGCCGCCGCCCGAGTTGACGATCGTCAGCGTGATCGGCTCTTCTTTCGAAGGCGCTGCCGAACTGCTGGCGGGCGGGTTAGAGCCGCTCGGACTGCTCGAGCCGCTCGGTTCGCCTGCGTTTTTCCCCCCGTTGTTGGCGCACGCTCCGAGCATCGCGACGCAGATCGCCGCGACGGCCATGAACTTTGCCGACTTCAAATACCTTTTCATGTTTTGCCTCTCCCTCTCAACTTGTTTTTATGAATAGTAGGTTATCGGTAGTTCCGATAAACCTATCATCCTTTTACGGCACCTACGGTGAGTCCGCCTACGAAGTATTTCTGCAAGAAGGGATAGATCAAGACGATAGGCACGGTCGTGATGGTGATCGTCGCCATCTTGATGACCTCCGGCGTGAGGATGGCGCCGGATTGCTCCAGCCTGGCCGCCTGCGTGGGGTCGGTCGACTGGATTTGCGTTTCCATCAATATTTTGACGAGCACGCCCTGCAGCGTCGAGAGCTCCTGGGAACCTGACGTATACATATACGTATCGAACCAGGTCGTCCACTGGGCGACGCCGATCATAAGCGCGATCGTAGCCAGTACGGGCGTCGACATCGGCAGGATGATGCTGCGCAGCGTCCTGAGTTCGGAAGCCCCGTCGATTCTCGCCGATTCGGCCAGGGACGGAGGCAGATCCTCGAAAAATTGGCGCATGACCATGACGTTCCAGACGCCGATCGCGCCCGGGATGATGTAGACGAGAAAGTTATTGTACAGGTGCAAGTCGCGAATCAGCATGAACTCCGGGATCAGCCCGCCCGAGAAGTACATCGTGATGATGAAGAAAAACAGGATCCATCGTCTGAAGACGAGCTCCCGATTAGAGAGCAGGTAAGCCAGGATTGCCGTGCACACGACGCCGACGACCGTGCCGAGCAGCGTTCGGGCGATGCTGATGTAAGTCGAATGCATCAGGTTGTTTTCGTTAAAAATCGCGCGGTACGCTTCCAGCGAAAACTTCCGCGGCCAAAAGTAGATGCTGCCCCTCATGGCGTCCCGCCCTTCGTTGAACGACACGACGAAGATGTTCCAGAACGGAAAGGCGGCGAGAAATCCGATCAACAGCAAGATGAAGCCGTTGACGATATAAAACAATCGTTCTCCTGATGTCACTCTCATCCAGGTTCCCCCATCGCTTTAGGCAGCGCCTAGAAAATGCCCGTCTTTAGAAATCTTCTGCAAAAGTAATTGCAGAGTACGATCAAAGCCAGGCCAACGACGCTTTTGAAAAGACCGACGGCTGCTCCGTAGGAGTATGCCGCTTGCTGCAGACCGTATTTCAGTACGTAGGTGTCGAGCACTTCGGAATGCTTCATGTTCATCGGATTTTGAAGGAAAAGCTGCTGGTCGAGGCCGGCGTTCAGGATGTAGCCGAGCCCGAAGGTAAAGAGCAAGATGATCGTCGGCATGATCGAGGGCAGCGTGATGTACAGGATCTGCCTGAACTTGCCGGCGCCGTCCATCATGGCGGATTCATACAGCTGCTTGTCGATGGAGGCGATCGCCGCGATATAGATGATCGAATTCCAGCCGATGTTTTTCCATACGCTCAGGCTGGTGATCAGCGGCCAGAAGTGATCCGCTTCTCCCAAGAAGTTGATCGGTTTGTCGATCAGGTGCAATCGGAGTAAAAGCGAGTTCAGCGGCGCAAGCTCGTCGATGGAAAAGATCGTCATCGCCATGCCCGCCACGACGACCCACGAAATGAAGTGCGGCAGGTAAGAGACGGTTTGGATGACCTTCTTGTACGCCGCGTTCCTGACCTCGCAGATCATGATCGCGAACGCGATCGCCGCCACCGTGGAGAACACCAGGCCTAACGAACTGATGACCACCGTGTTGCGCAATACGAAGGAGAAGTCGGGACTGTTAAAAAACGTCTTGAAGTACTTGAGGCCGACCCAATCCCCGCCGAACGGCGTTCGATAGGAAAATTCCCGGAAGGCGAGCAGCGAACCGTACATCGGTCCGTATTTAAAAATCACCATGAACAAGAGAAAGGGTACCAGCAAAAGCAGGTGGACTCTTTGTCTTTTCATTTTCCTTAGGACGCTCAACGAATTCCTCCCCTATCCCGGTTGTATCCCGGCTTTTGCGCTTCCTTGCCGGCTTTCATATCTCAATTATGGTGGCGGGCCGGATGGAGTTCAATTTAAGGATTCATCGAATTCTTTTGGGATCGGATTCGTTTTTTCAATGCAAAAAGCATAAATATAAACATAATCTATAAAAATAAAACTCTCTTTTTCGGCAAAATCCAACAAACGAACAAACAAGCAAAAAGCAGACCTCCCTAACATGGCCTCAGTGGCGCCATATGGGGAGTCTGCTGCGTAAGCTGCACTATTCGATCATGTTGTGCTGCGCATCGACGGAAAACTGAAGCTCGACGACCGTCCCCGGGTTGCCGGGGTATACATGGATGCTGGCGCTCCTGTAGAACAGCCGCAGACGCATGAAGGTGTTCGTGACGCCGTACCCGACCCTGTTGTCCGGCACCTCCCCGCGGTTGAGCCGTTCGATATATTCGATGAAGCTCTCCTTAACCCCCATCCCGTCGTCCCGGATCGTGATCGTGAATCGGTCCTCGGTTTTGCGGATATCCACGACGATATGAATGATTTTCCCGTGAATGCGGCCGTGGACGATGCTGTTCTCGACGAACGGCTGAATCGTCATCTTGCTGATCGGCAGTTCCTCGAACGCCGGGTCCACGCGCACGTCCAGCCGGATCTGATCGCTGTGACACAGGTTTTGCAGGGCGACATAGTACTCGATCAGCTTGATCTCGGACTTGATCGGGATGATGTCCCTTCCCTGGCTGAGCACGATTTTATAAAAATCGCTCAGCAGGTCGATGATCGTGACGATTTTGTTTTCGTTTTTGCCGAAGGCGATCCATCGGACGGCGGACAACAGGTTATACAAAAAATGCGGGTTCATCTGCATCTGCAAATATTTGATTTCGCTCTCTACCTTTTGCCGCTCCGTCTTCGTGATGTCCTCGGTCAGCCCTTCGATCCGAAGCGCCATGCTGCACAGCGTCTGATCGAGCGCGGCTACCTCGCGTATACGGTTCGTACCCGGCAGAATATGCCGCTCGCCTTTTTCGATCGCTTTGATCTTATGCACGAGTTTCTCGATACTCTGGGCGAAGCGCTTCGAGAAGAGGATCGCCAACGCCACGCCGATTAATATGAAAAAGCAGGTGCATAGCAAAACGTAGTTGCCGATGGACCGTTTTTCTTTCTCCAGCTCATAAGCGTCGTAAAGGATGACCGACGTCAACGCATTGTTGACGCTCCCGTGATAGGAATAGTAAAAGTCTTTCCCCTGCTTGATCTTCGCGAAGGTTTGCGCGGTTTGCGCGTTGTTTTCCACGTCGTCCAGCGTATTTTTGTTGATCCAGACATCGGGGTTCGAGCTGAAGATGATATCCCCTTCGCTCAGCAGGTAGATCAGGTACTTCGCGTCGCCGTCCGCTTTATACAGACTGCTGAGCCTGTCCTGATTCAATTCAATGGCCAGCACGCCGCCAGGCCGATTGATGTTGATATACTTGAGCAAGACGATTTTCGTCCCGGCGCCGTCCTCGTCGAACGTGACCCATACGTCCTTGCCGCGGGCGTCTAACGCCCTCTTCATCAGATCCTGCCTGCTGAAGCTTTCGATGCTCCTTACGTTTTTGCCGTCCGTGATGAGGTCCGGATCGATTTTATACAGGATGATGCTTTTAATGTCGTTGTTCGTGGTCACGTAGTTTTCGAACAGGTTGTTGATATCGATAAACTGATGGAAAAGCGCGTAATCGACGTTGCCCGTTCTCTTGCCCAAAAAAAGGCTGGCGATCGTACTGTCGGAATACAGGTTTCTGGCGGTCAGCTCGCAGTTTTTCATAATGTTCTCGATGCCGTTCAGCGCCTGCGACGTCGCGTAGCGCATGAATTCCTCGTTCTGGCTGTTCAGCGTCCGGTTCAATCGGCCGGAGATGATCGAGCTGATCGTGACGGAGCATACGAGGACGATCACGATATTGATGGCGAGCATGATGTGAAAAAATTTAAAATCCATTTTTCTTAAAGCGAGTTCCATTTTCGCTCATCACCCTTTGTGCCTCGTGCCGTCCGTTACATATGCTTGTTCCTGTACTCCCCGGGCGTCATTTGAACGTAGTTTTTGAAGACGATGTTAAAATACGTGCTGTTTTCGTAGCCGACCCGCTCGCCCACCTCGTGTATTTTGTAACGGGTTTCCTTGAGCAGCTCCTTGGCCTTGCCGATTCGCAGGCGGGTCAGGTATTCCTGAATGCTGATCTCCATCTTCTCCTTGAACAAGATCCGAAGATAGTTGGGACTCAGATAGACCCGGTCCGACAGATAGGTGAGCGTGATCGGCTCCCGGTATTCGCGATTCAGGATATCTAATATTTCTTTGATGATATAGTCGTCTTTATTGAGCTTTTTTCGGCCCATGTACGAGGATACGGAGACCAGGATTTTGCTCGTATATACGACCATGTCCGGGATCGTCTTCGCATTGACGATGTTTTTGAAAATATCGATCTCGTTTTCGGCGATTTTTTCGAAGCTCTCTTCCATCTGCGCCATCCGCTTGGACAGATTGGAAAACAAATAAATAAACAAGCTTTGCACGTAATCGATATTTTTGTTCGGTTCGGCGAGCATGCATTGAATGAGGCGGTTGATCTCCTCCTCGTTGCTCTCTCCCTCGCATACCCGGTCGATCATTTGCGAGATGGCCGCCTTCGGATTTTGAGGCTCCGATTCCGGCGAAGCGGCGGACGCTTCCTTTTGGTCCGCATAGTATACGATTCGCCCGTATCCCAGCTCGACCTTTTTTCTGGCTGCCGTCCGCGATTGCTTGTAGGCCGGGTGCAGCTCGTCCAGATTCGCGAACAAGTCGCTGACGCCGATAATGTACTTGTAGCTGTTTTCCTTGGACAAGCGCTCGATTTCATTTTCGATCTCTTCGATGATCCTGGCGCTTTCTTCGGCGCCTTGGACCAGCGTATGAAGGAGCGCGATGACCCCCTTGCCCGACTTCTTCAGAAATATCGCGTTTTTAAAACGATCGACACTCTCAAGTCCGTAGAGAATGACGTTGAGAATGTTGGCATTTTCGAAGATGTCCGTATCCTCGCCGAAGTCGAACTCGATCAAAGCAAGCCTGTACATGCCGATCATTCTCAGCTTCAAGTCGTTCGCCTGCACATATAATGACCGGGAATCGTCTGCGCTTCTTCCCGATACGATCAGCTCTTCGAGAAACTTGGATTGCAGGTAACGCAGGTTGCTGTTGAATTGCTCGATGATCTTGTTGTTCTCGACATGGGAGAGCTTCTCGTCGACGAGGATCGAGGTCGTCTTCTTGATGAGCGCGGTCAGCTCCTCCTGCTTCAGCGGCTTGATCAGATAGCTGAACGCCCTGACCTCCATCGCCTCCTGCATGAGGCTGACGTCCTCATGGCCGCTGGAGAAAATGATCTTCGCCTGCGGGCAAAATTGAACGATCTGCTTGGCCATCTCGATCCCGCTCATGCCGGGCATCTTGACGTCGCTGATGATAATATCGGGCATGAGCGCGCGCGCTTTTTCCAAGCCGTCGAGCCCGTTGAACGCGGTCTCCACCTGCCGGATGCCAAGAATGTCCCAATTCATGTAGTTTTGCAAGGCGTTCCGCTCAAAATCGTTATCTTCGACGATCAGCAGTTTGATCATAGGCGACGATTCCTTTTCTTTGTCGTTCATAGGTTATGCAATTAATATAACAAACAAAGTTAAGAGGGATATAAAAAATCGGGGCCAGGTTCATTCGAACGCGTTAGAAGCTGATTCGGAGATCGACGTTGCTCAGAATCTCTTTGATTCTCCCCAGCTCGAAGGCGGAAGGCGGTACCTCGCCTGGCGCATAGCGGCGATCTTGATTGAAATAACCGAAATACAAGTTTTTAAAGATCGTCTGCAGTTCCTCCAGCTCGAACAGCTTCACGATTCGGACGACGCCGCCGACTTCGACGTTCACGTCTGCCGCGACGTCGATTCGGCAGTCGATTCGCGCTGAAAACGGCGTTTTTTCCGTTTGATCGCCGATCCAGAACGCGCCTTCCGCCGGCTGTCCGTCCTTGAATACCTGTACGGTCAGGTTCGACTTGAAGGCCTCGTTTTCGAACGGCTTGTTCCGGAAGTACACGGGATTCGTCATCGCGGCGTTGCCTGCGCCGTCATAGCACTTCGCGAGCACGAAGCTGTCCCTGTCGACGTTCAGCGTTTCGTTAATTTCCAAGCGGGCATCGCTCGCGTCGTATTCCTTCCATACCTCGCCGTTTACGATGAGCTGAACGCGGCTTAGCGGCGCCTCGCAGCAGGCGACGGCTTCGACGCGAAGGCGGAACGTGTCGCCTGCCGCGTAGGCGAGCACCGATCCCGGACCTTCGCCGTTCGCGAATAATTGGACGATCGGGCCGGTCGTGACGATATTTCTTCCCGCTTTGACCGCCGTGCATAAAGCGTCGATATTGAATGCATCCGCGTACGCATACGTCTTAAACTGCAGATGCTTCGGCGAGAGGGCGTCGAACGTGAGATCCATCTCCGCGACGCCCGGCATGAAGTACCCCTGATTCAGCACCGCGTACCACAGGTTCTGGTAATGGACATGATCGGCGTCGTAGCCCATGACGACCATCGCGTCGATCGATCGCGCCAGGATGTCGAAGCCTAACGTCGTCGCGATATTCGTGATGAATTCGCCCTTGTGGTCCCACCAGCTCGTCGGATGGGCGGCCACCGCGACCGAGTTGCTCCCTCTTTCCTTAGCCAGCGCTTCGTAGGGATACAGCAGCTCGTAATCCGGTTCGTCGCCGATCTTGGTGAACAGCCAGGGGTCCCATGCCCGGTCGTAATATTTGCTGAACGGGGGCTTCTGCTCGTAATTCATAAGGAACGTATGCCCGTACCGGCACTTCACGATCTCGTTGCCGATGTCCATGATAAATTCGTCGTCATCGTTCGCGGCTTCGATGAGATCGCGGAATCTCTCCCGGTACGGCACGTCTCCCCCGGAGAGCCGCGGTTCATGATCTTCCAGCAGCGTCTCTGCGTCGTAAGGGGAACCGGCGAAAAAGATATGAAAGCCCTCCGCCTTCATGACGGCGGCGGCGCGCTGAAGGTTGCTCTGCTTCCGCTCGTTCCTCGCGACATGAGAATGCGCATCAAAAGCGTACAATCCCAGACGCTTCGTATCGACGATTTCCTTCAAAACGATATCCACCTGAACATCCTCGTCGTGGACGATCGCCGATTCGTGCGCAGGCACGAACAGCTTGCCTTTTTTGCATTCGATCGCATAAGCGCCGGCTTCAACTTCGAATTCGTGCCGGCCGTCGCTGTATACCGTTTCCGCCCAAGCTCGAGCCGCAGCCGTATGGTCCGCGCCCGTCAGCCGATATAGATCGATCTTACAAGGAATCGGCTTTTTGTTGTTTTCGTACACCCGCACCTTTAGTTTCATGATCCCGATCCTCCCATTTCCGTGGCGCTTAAATCCATTATATAAGTTAGGTAGGTGCCAACCATTCAAATATCCATCGAAGCATATCGGTATCGTTCACTATTTATCGCGTCTGCATCGATAGAAACGAACATTTTCGATAAATAGCAAAAACGACATTGGCGCCATAATTAAAGGCTTGCAGGTTACGTAACGTCACCCGATATACTTAGGATCAGGCAGGGTCAGCACGTTCAGAGAGGAAGAGTGCCGTTGGCCAATGAACAATATCTAACGACCGGCGAGCTCGCCAGACGCACCGGGATCACGCTAAGAACGTTAAGATTTTACGATCAGATCGGGCTCCTGTCTCCGGAAGCGCATCCCCCCGGCGTCGCGCGTCAATACTCGCTTCGCAACCTGGAACGTCTGCAGCGGATTCAAACCTTGAAGTACGTGGGCCTGTCTCTTGAAGAGATCAAGGACATCTTGCATAAGGAATCCCTGTCCGGAGAGGGAATGCGACGCTCTCTCGAAGCCCAGCTGGACGTTTTGCAGAAAAAGATCTCGCACGCGGAGCATCTTGCGCACGCGATCCGCGAGACGCTGGGGACATGGGGAACGTCGGGGGACAGCGCCGATTGGCAGGATATCGAAAAATTGGTCCGCGCCGTTCAGATCGAAGAAAATTGGGGCGAGCAATATCGGACGTCCGCTCGTCTGCAATCCCGTATTCACCTTTACGACAAATTCAGCACGAATCCCCTGGGGTGGCACCGTTGGCTGTTCGAAAGGCTGGAGCCTGCACCGAACTCCCGCGTGCTGGAAGTCGGCTGCGGCGACGGAACGTTCTGGCTGCGCAACGCCGACCGGATGCCGGCGGGCTGGCGCGTGACGCTGACCGACCTATCGGACGGCATGGTGGAGGCGGCACGCTCCCGGTTAGGCAACGATCCGCGTTTCGTATTTTTGCCGGCCGACGTCCAGCGGCTTCCATTTCACGAGGAACAGTTCGACCAGGTACTGGCGAACAACATGCTCTACCATGTCGCGGACATCCCGCTTGCCGTGGCGGAGATACACCGCGTCCTCGCGCCGGGGGGCATGCTTTGCGCGTCAACCATGAGCACGCGGCATCTGCAAGAGCTGGAGCATTTGGCCGCCTCCTTCGACCCTGAACTTCGAGTGCTGGACGAGGCCATACGCAGATTCCATTTTGAAAACGGGGCGGCCTATCTCTCAACCCGCTTCAAAGATATTCGCTTGCTTCAATATCAGGATCAGCTGCTGGTTAACGAAGCGGAGCCCCTCATCGCATATATGACCTCGACGCCGATGAACGCGAGAGAAAAACTGGTCGGTCCCCTCCTGGATCGCTTCCGCGATCATGTCGAACACCTGATGGAGCATGCCGGGGGCCTTCGTATGACCAAAGAAAACGGAATTTTCACAGGGAGGAAACATCCATGAGCAAAACGAAGCCGCAGCCAGAGGTGCGAATCGTCAAGGAAGAGCTATTGTCGGACAACTGGTATGTCTTAAAGAAGGTCACGTTCGAGTACGAGAAAGGCAACGGAAAATGGGAAACCCAGTCCCGCGAAGTATACGACCGCGGCAATGGAGCCACGATCCTGCTCTATAATCGCCTAAAACAGACCGTCGTGCTGACGCGGCAGTTCCGCATGCCAACCTACAAGAACGGGAACCGGTCGGGCCTGTTAATCGAAGCGTGCGCCGGGCTGCTTGACAAGGAGACGCCGAAAACCAGCATTCTACGGGAGACGGAGGAAGAAACCGGGTATCGGATCAACAGCGTGCAGAAGATCGGGGAGGCTTATATGTCGCCGGGCTCCGTGACGGAAATCCTGCACTTCTTCGTCGCGGAATACGATGACGACATGGCAATCGGCGCGGGCGGCGGACTTGACGAGGAACAGGAGAACATCGAAGTGTTAGAGATCCCTTACCGCGAAGCCTTGCAGATGGTCGAAAACGGAGAGATCCGCGACGCCAAGACGATCATGCTGCTTCAATATGCCCGGATCCATGGTCTTCTGCAGACGCCGGCGGCTAAGTCGCTGCAGGTTCTAATTGCAGGTCCGTATCGTTCGGGTACGAACGACGATCCTGCGAAAATAGAAGACAACATGAAGCGCATGAACGAGATCGCCTTGCAAGTGTATCAGGCCGGGCACTTGCCGGTGCTAGGGGAGTGGTACGCGCTGCCTTTGATCGCTACGGCGGGCTCGCAAGCGCTCGGCGACGAGATTTTCAAGCGCATCTTCCATCCCTCTTCGATTCGCTTGTTGGACCACTGCGATGCCGTGCTCCGAATCGGCGGCGCTTCTGCGGGGGCCGATGAAATGGTTCGTACCGCAAGAGAGAAAGGGCTGCTTGTTTATGAACGCGTAGAGGATCTGCCGCTATTATAATCGGATGTAAATGTCTGCGCCTCTTCCGCACGAGCAACGCGGAAGGGGCTTTTTGCTTTATCGGACATAACGGCGAAGCGGCTAATACGCATCCGGACCGCACCGCTGACGCCGGATAAGCTTGTCCAGCTTTTCGGACAGCCGCCGCAGATCCGAATTGACGATCCGGAACGACCCGTTAAGCCGCTCCAACTCCACGCGGATCTGTTCCATTTCTTCCATAACCTTCTCCAGTTGCCCGAGCGTCACCGGATGCTTCAATAGGTCCCCCAATTCGATGATTTTCCATAGGAGATAAGCCACGTTCATCAGTTGCTCAGGCGCCTGGTACGGGGGCTCGGTATCCCTTTGAACAAGCGGCACCACATTGCCGGGATTTGATTTCGATTCACGATATGTCTCCTTGCCTGTCGCCTCGTTTTTTTCCATTCTGCCTTTGCTCCCTTATTAAATACCCGGAGACCCTCCAAGCATGCAGCCGCGCTATCCTCCTACAATAGAAGAATGTCGAAAACTCCACCAGATACGTACAGTCATCAGGTATTGCGTCGGTACGTAGATTCCGAGGCCGGGCGCAAATAAAAAGAAGACCCGTGCGGGATCACGAGTCTCTCCTCTGGTTATTCCGATGATTATTGGGCGATGGCGGCAGGTTTATCGCGCTTTATAGGCTTTTACAATCAGAAAATGAGGATTCGTCGCTAGCCGATCAAACCATTTCGTATACCATTCCCGCGCCCCGGGTACATCCTTGAATTCTGGACTTGGTTTGGGCTCGACGATTTGATCGATGATGAACGTAGCCGACGTTGCGTTAAGAATCTCTTGAAGGGGTCTCCTGTAGAAAGTGACCTCGACAGGTCCGGCTTCTTCTTTGTTCCATATCTCCCTCAGCAACTCGTGCGCGAAGTAATCCGGACGATCAAAATGTTTAAAGTCCATAAAGGGATGATGAACGGAGAAAATGAAGGCGCCCCCTGGTTTGAGCACGCGATGGAATTCGCGAAAGGTAGGAACCCAATCATCAATGTAGTGAAGAGTCAAAGAGCTTACGATAAGGTCGAAAGCCTCGTCCTTAAACGGTAGATGGTCAGCTATGTCACATGTAAGTATTGTTGCTTGATCGCCGATTCGCCTTTTGCAAGCTTCGACCATCTCGGGACTGATATCAACAGCTGTAACCCGTGCCCCTCTTTTTATAAACTGCTCCGTATACCACCCCGCGGCGCAGCCGGCATCAAGAACCGAAAGTTGATTCATATCGGTGGGCAAAAGTTCCATCATAGCCGGGCGTTCGTAAAATGCATTATGTCCGCTCAGATGATCGACATGCTTTTCGTAGTCCCTGGCCAATCGATCGTACGCCTCAATCACTTTCTCCTTCATCGGTTAACCTCCTAAAGACAGAAACATGGCCGCTTAAAGCTTCTCGAACAATGAGGCCGGTTCAAGCTTCTCGTTCAGCCAGCTTTCCCCTTCGACGAACAAGCTTTTTTGCACTTGAATGATGCCGCTCCGCTTGGCTAGCCGGTTCATTTGATTTTGCATCAGCTTGGAGTTGCACAGAACGACGACTTGCTCGCAATGAGGCAGGAACCACCGCTGAAGCTCCTCCCATTTCTCTCTGACCTCATGCTGGAACACGATCGGTTGCCCGTGAATGATCATCTTTCGATTATCGACCAGCAATTTGACTTTGCCGGACACAAGCTGCAGACAGGCGTTTTTCAGATCCGCGGAGATTCGTATAATCTCATCTGAGCTGATCGCGCCGGTTACTTGCCAAGCGATGAGATTGCGAGCTGCCTCGACACGATAGTTAAAGCGATCCTGGAACGGCCTCTCCAGCTCCTTTTTCAGAGAAGCCGCCTGCAGGGAAAATCGCTCGTGATGAAAAAAATAGCCGATGTCGACATCCAGCGTATTGCAGAGCAGTTCGATGTTTTTAAGCGAAATATTGCGAACGCCGCGCTCCACGCCGCCGATATAGGTGCGATCCAGTCCCGAACGGGCGGCGAGCGTGTCCTGCGACATGTTCGATCTCAGCCGCAGTTCCTTTAAGCGCAAGCCAAAGTCTTCTAATACACTCATCGGACAACATCCTTCAGCGCGGTTTCCCAAGCGATACCTCCATCATAATCGACGCTTGCCTGCTTGCATACCACTTCTCCACGCACGCTTTAACGTTCTCCGGATCGTCCAGCTCCAGAACGGCCTTCAATAGTTCTTCAGATTCGCGCCGATCGATCCGAGAAATGAGCTCGCGCACGGTCAGTACCGACCCGCCGCTCACGCTGAATTTTTGCAGTCCCATCCCGAGCAAAAGCGGAATCGCCAGCGGCTGTCCCGCCATTTCCCCGCACATGCCCACTTGAATCTTCTCGGCGGCGGCGGCTTGAATGACGCGATGGATCAGCCTTAATACAGCCGGCTCCAGGCCATTATTCATGTGCATAACCTTCGTATTCATGCGGTCGGCCGCCATCGTATATTGAACGAGATCGTTCGTCCCGATACTGAAGAAGTCGACGACCTTGGCAAAACGATCGGCCATGATCGCCGCCGCCGGCACTTCGATCATGATCCCGATCGGAATGGCGCGGTTGAACGGCACGCCTTCTGCTGCGAGTTCCGCTTTTGCCGCCTCCACCGCCTCCATCGCGCGGCTTAACTCCTGCATCGTCGAGATCATGGGGAACATCACGCGGATATTCCCGATGGCGCTTGCGCGCAGGATGGCGCGAAGCTGCGTTTTGAATAGATCCGTTCTCTCCAGACTGATTCGTATCGCTCGGAACCCGAGAAACGGATTTTGTTCTTTGGGCAAATTCAGCGCAGGCAGTTCCTTGTCTCCGCCGATATCCATCGTTCGGATGACGACGGGAGCTTCGGAGCCGATCGCCTGCACGATATCCCGGTAGACCTCGAACTGCTCTTCTTCGTCCGGCAGGTCGTTTCGCTCCATGAACAGAAACTCGGTCCGGAATAAGCCGATGCCCTCGGCGCCGCGATCGGTGGCGGACGAAGCCTCCTTGACCGACCCGATATTCGCCGTCAATTCGACCAGATGTCCGTCGCTTGTTCGCGTAGGTCGATTGCCAAATGCCCGCAGCTGGTTTAGGCGGCTAAGATGCCGTTCCCTTAAATCGCCGTACGATGCAAGATCGGCTTCGGACGGATCAACGATCACTTTGCCTTCGACGCCGTCCAGAATGATCGTCTGGCCTTCCTGGATCCGCTCAAGATTCACGCCTGCTCCAATGACGGCGGGCAGTCCCAAGGAACGGGCGATAATCGCGGTGTGCGAGGTCGCTCCTCCGTGCGATGTGGCGAAGCCGACGACAGCTTCGTTATCCAGCTGCGCGATGTAGGTAGGCAGCAAGTCTTCGGCGATCAGAATCTCCTGCTCGCTGCCCGTCTCCGCCCGCTCAGCCTGCTTACTCGATAAACAGCGGCAGATTCGATCGCCAATATCCCGAATATCCGCGCTGCGCAACTGTAGATATGGATCGTCCAATTGGCTCAATCTGGAGGCAATGGCCTCCGCAGCCTCGCGAACGGCAAACTCCGCCTGAAAAAGTTCGTCCGTAATCTTGGACCGAATCATAAAAAGCAGTTCGTCATCGCGGATCAGATATAAATGACCCTCGAATATCTCCGCTTCTTGTTCCCTTTTGTCGCTTATCCACTTCGCATGCAAGCGGGACAGCTCGTCTGTCGCGCGATCCAGCGCCGCTTCGAGCCGCTCAAGCTCCCTCGCTACAGTAGACGGATCTATCCTAACGACAGGCTGATGCACGGTTTCCATGCGAATGACTTTCGCCTTGCCTATGGCATATCCGGCGGAAGCGGGGACGCCTTGCAGGATCATGGCTGGTGCGCCTTCCTGGCGGGATTCTCTTCAATCGGAGACGCCAGCAAATCGCCGATCGTCTTCATGGCTTCCGCCTCTCCTTCTCCTTCGGCGATCAAGGTCACCGTATCGCCGAACTTGATGCCGGCCGACAGGACGCTGATCAGACTCTTCGCGTTAAACTGAACGCCCTCCTTCTCGATTTGAATCGTGCAATTGAATTGCGAAGCCGATGCGACCACGGCTTTGGCCGGGCGTACGTGGAGCCCAAGCAGATTTTGAATGACGAATTGATGCTGCATCTCTATCTTTCCACCCTTTCCTATCTATTGCGGTTAACGCTAGATTTCGAACGCAAGCAATCCCATTTCGCCGGCACTGACCGCGCCGTAATGGCATTCCATATCGGCAGCCAATAAATCTTCGTTTACGACGACGATTGGCGTAACGGCCGAAAATCCTTCGTTTCTCAGCAAGTCGAGATCGAAATCGATCAATACCTGACCGGCCACTACGCGGTCGCCCGTCTTGACGAGCGCATTAAACCCTTTGCCCCGCAGGCTAACCGTATTGATGCCGATATGGATCAGAATCTGCACGCCGGATGCGTGCTCCAAGATAACGGCATGAGCAGTATCGATGACATGCACAACCTCTCCGGATAACGGCGCGATCAATCTCCCGGACGAGGGGGCGATCGCCAGCCCTTTCCCGATATGCCCTTGCGAGAATGCCGCATCCGGAACTTCGGAGAGCGGCACGGACTGCCCGCTTAGCGGCGCAAGCAGCGTTAATTTTTGGCGGTTTGTTCTGGGCTTCAGCCATTTGGACAGCATGACGGCCTTCCTCCTGCTCTTTTATGGGGTAGACGACAAGGCCTGAAACAAACGATACAAGTGCATGACCATATAGCCGATCTCGTCTTCCGGAATTTCCATATGAAGCTGTTCCTGCATCAACTTGCTCAATTCCACAGCCAACGCATACTCCTGACGTCTCGTCTTCTTGATTTCCTTCATAAATGGATTGGACGTCGTCTTCCGGTTCACGATTCTTTCGATCATGTAACGGAAATGAGAGATGAGCCGGGCATAGTCGGTCCCTTCCCGGGGAATCTGAATACGTCCGCGCTGCTCGATGGCAGCTACGAGACATTGAATTAAATTCGTATATTTTATAATTTGTCCGACGGAGACGTCGGCAATGCCGGAGTGAATATGATAGGACAAAAATCCGATCTCATCTTCCGGAATGTCGACGTTAAAAGCATCGCGGATCATGGCTGCCGCCTCGCAAGCAATTTCGTATTCCCGGGTAAATACCATTTTTGTCTCGTATAAAAAGGGGTTTACGATGTCCATGCCGTTCTTCAGCCGATATACGGCGAAATGAATATGGCTCGGAAGGGCCAGGTAGAGCTTGTAGTTAATCTGGCACTCGAATCTTTGGGCCGCCATCTCGATAATCTGCTCGGAAATCCGGATCGTCTCTGCAGGTATCCCTTCAAGAAGCGTTTGATAGTCTTTCATCTGATCCCGATCGTCCAGGCGAAACCGCTTCTCGATTCGGGGATCGTCCGCAACGAGCGGAGAAGTGTCTTTTGAAGCGAAGCCGATTCCTTTGCCCAGCAGAACCAACTCCTGGCCGGTCGCTTCATCCAAAACCAGCACCACGTTGTTTCCAATGACGCGTTCGATTTTCAGGCGGCCCCCGGAACTCATCGATCATCCCTCACCTTTGCTCATCGTTGATAGCGAAGCTTGCCCCCGACCATGCTCCATACCACGCCATACGATTCGTCCAAAAGCACCAGATCCGCGTCGCAGTCAGGCTCGATCCGACCTTTGCCCGATAGTCCCAATACGTCGGCGGGCGTCCTCGTCGCCATGGCGACCGCCTCGCAAAGCGGTACGCCCAATTCGATGGTATTGCGCAGGGCAATGTTCATGGTCACCGTACTGGAGGCCAGCGTGCCGTCCTGCAGTCTGGCCACGCCGTCCTCCACGCGGGTTTGATGGCCGCCGAACAGATAAGTGCCGTCGCCCATTCCCATGGCCTGCAGCGCATCCGTGATCAGAACGACGCCTTCCGGCCCTTTCAGCCGATGCATGAGCCGCACGATGGCTGGATGCAAATGGACGCCGTCCACGATCGCTTGCAGACTTACCTTCTCCTCCTCAAAAGCGGCAACGATCACCCCCGGATCCCGGTGATGGATCGGACGCATGCCGTTGAAGCAATGCGTAATATGGCTCGCTCCCGCTGCAAATGCCGTTTTGGCCTGCTCATAGGTAGCGTCGGAATGGGCAACCGCGACGACAATGCCTTCGGCGACCAGTCTCTCGATCATTTCCAGCCCGCCAGGCAGTTCGGGCGCCAGGGTTACCATTTTCAATCGGTTCCCGGTACTGGCGAGGATCGTCTCCAGCTCATTCAGGTCGGGATGGCGTAAATACGCCTCGTTTTGCATCCCTTTCCGTTTCGGATGCAGGTAAGGGCCTTCCATATGGATGCCCGCGATCGCTGCTCCGGGCTCGCGTCCGGCTACCTCCCCCACGCTTTTGGCCATACCGAGGAATTGCTCCAGCGTAGAGCTGACCGAGGTGGCTAGGAAAGAGGTACAGCCCGTCTCCACGCACGCCCGGGATACTTCCTCCACGCTTCGGGTCGAGCCGTCCATCATATCGAATCCCTTGGCGCCGTGAATATGCACGTCGATCATTCCGGGAATCAGAAGCTGTCCTTGACCGTCCAGCCGCTGCAGGGCGGAAGAAGCTGCGGCGCCTTCCCTTTTCTCCGAAATGCCGACGATTTTTCCGTCTTCGATCAGCACCTCCGCGTCTTCGACGATTCGGTCGCGCAGGACGGCCCTCACATTCGAAATCAACAATGTCTTCATTTTCCGTCTCCCTCTCCTTCTCCGTGTGCGCTATATAATCTTTTTGATCTCATCCTTCAACATTTCGGACTGTACGCCGAACACGATTTGCACGGCGCCCTGCCCCAGCCGCATCACGCCGCTTGCTCCCAATCCCTTTAGCTTGCGGTCGTCGACTGCCTTCTCGTCCTTCACCACAAGGCGCAGCCGCGTAATGCATGCATCGATCGCATGAAGGTTGTCCGCACCGCCGACGGAAGCCAATACGTCGACCGCTTTGGCCTGCAGACTTCCCGCAGCAGTATCCCGTGGTTCGGATTCTTCCTCGGCGTTCTCGCGTCCGGGCGTCTTCAAGTCGAATTTGACGATCATAAAGCGGAACATCGCATAATACGCCAGACCAAATGCGATTCCGACGGGAAGGATGAGAATCGGCTTCGTACCGAGCGGGAAGTTGATGAGGTAATCGATTAACCCTTGGGAGAATCCCGCCCCGAGCTTCACGCCCAAGGCCGCCATTATAAGTCCGCTGACCCCGGTCAGGATGGCATGAATCACGAACAAAAACGGCGCGGCAAACATAAAAGCAAATTCGATGGGTTCCGTAATCCCCGTGAGGAAGGACACGAGCGCGGCGCCTCCGAAGACGGAAGCGATATCTTTCCTTCGCTCCGGCTTGGCCGTGTGGATGATCGCCAGCGCGGCGCCCGGGAGCGCAAACATCATGATCGGGAAAAAACCCGTAATAAACATGCCAGCCGTCTTGTCGCCGGCAAAGAACCGCGTCAAATCGCCATGAACGACATTGCCTGCCGCGTCCGTATAGGAGCCGATTTGAAACCATGCAATAGAGTTCAGAATATGATGGAGACCGAAAGGAATGAGCAGACGGTTCGAAGTCAAGTAGATCATGGATCCGATGCCGCCTAAATCGACGACCCATCTGCCGAAGACGTCCAGGCCTTGTTGGATCGGGACCCAGACGACGCCCAAGACGAGACCGACGATAACCATGGCGAACGAAGTCACGATGGGCACGAACCGTTTGCCGCTGAAAAATCCGAGCCAGTCCGGCAGCTTGATTTTGTGATACCGGGCGTACAGGAAGGCGGATACAAGACCGGCTATAATGCCGCCGATCACTCCCATGTTGATTTCGGCGTCTTCGCCAACGAACGAAAAAGCCACGGGCACCGCCTTCAGTACGTTCGCCAGCACTTGATAGGCAATGACCGCCGCCAGCGCGGCGACGGCGTCTCCCGCAAGTCCGATCGCAACGCCGATCGCGAAGATCAGCGGAAGATTCCCGAAGATCGCCGAACCCCCGGCATCGAGGAAGGGCGCAAGATAATGGTTCAACCATCCCCCGACATGGCTGCCCAGACCCAGATCCTTCACGTAGTCGATATTTCCGAACCTGAGCAAGAGCGAAGCTGCAGGCAATGAAGCGATGGGAAGCATAAGGGCCTTTCCGATTTTTTGCAAAAACGCCAGCACGTCCAACATCCCCTTTTACCGATCTGTCATCCGTTTTCTCTATCTTTTTCGTGCCGCCTGCCTCGTGCCTGCGCTGATCTCCAGCGTCCCCCTCTCTCATCAATCCCCCATGTAGGCCATGCGTCCGTCAGCGGGCTGGGAACGAAAAAAGCCAAAGACCCGAATTCCCGTTAGGAAATTCGATCTTTGGCTCATGCCCGTAAACGGTAACACGCCGATGCGTTTATAATTGATTTTACTATATCTTAACTTATTTACCGCAGTCAATACATTTTTGCATTCGATCGCGACCGCCTCCTCGGTACCATAAATCGCCGATTCCCCAATTCGTTCAATGAAGTGCCTGTCTATTTGCCAAGGCTGCAACTCGTTACTTCGAGCGAATTCGTGTTCTGGTAAGCATTAAATCGCCAGAACCTCAGCATGTCGTTCTTGACGGTCACGCCAGCGGAGCTATCGATGGATGCAGCAGGCTTTTTAACCGGAATGGTTGAAACTACTTTAAAGTTTTCATCCAGCGTTTCTATGGAATCTAAATAACCTAGGCTGTAACTATAAAATTTCCCGCTATCATAGGACGTAATTTTATAATAGGTCAAATCATACCCCTTCGCATTGTGCAGCATGTCTTTCTTTTTGATATCGAAGACGGTTGTAACCATTCCTCCGATGAAAATAAGGCGGTCCCGTTTTGAAGTCAAGACGATATCCGCGCCGATTTGGCGCTTCAGTACGCTTTTCGGATCGTCTAAGACTAGCGGTTTCGATAGCTCCCCTTCAAGGAATATCTTATACTTTCCTTTTTGAGCTTCGAAGATCACGCCCGAACGATCGTTTGTTTTTATCGGATAGTAAATCCTTTGATTCGAATCTATAGGCTTTTCCCACGTATGCAGCGTTTTTTGGCTCGTGATCTCGCCGTTTTCCAAATTAACCGTTGCTGCTTGCAGACTCTTTTTATCCCCGTAAAAAATAGCATTGTTCTGTATAATGACCGATTGTTTGGTATCATCGTCGGCGTCATTCAGGGTAAGCACTTCTTTCCCGCGAAAAAGCCACTTATTATTTTTGGCCACGCTCATATAGATGTGCTGACCGTCCGTCGAGTAGAATTCCATCCAGGTAACAATGGTATAGTCTCCTTTTTCTTGTACCTGCAATATACCGTTGTAAATGCTGAATGTTTGTTCGGGATCAAATGGCGCCCCGGCGAACTGACGGCTTGTTGAAACTGATTTAACAGACGTGGATTGTGCTGCTTGCGCATGAGAATTTGATGCGTAAGGAAGCAATAAACAAATAATTAGCAAAATCATGTTTTTTTGACGGGTCAACATTCTTCTTTTCCTCCAAGTCAGCGGCCAATCCATCTTTGCCTGTAGAGTACCAATAAAACGATAATGATCACGGAAATGACGGTTCCGAATGGAATGTACCACAACGTCAGCATCGAGCATACTAAAAGCCCCATCCATCCCCAAGACCGCCCAAGCGCAAGCCCCCACGTGCATGCCAGCCACGCGGCTCCGAGTACGACAAAAGGCACCCCCATCGCAAAAGGATCCAAGCCCATGGCCGATATCCATCTGCTCCAGGGGCCAGGCTGGCCGTTCCCGATATATTTGCCCTTAATCAAGACGTAAGTCCCGTCTAAAAACATCCATAAACCATTCATTAACGATAGCGCGAAAACGAAAATACGAGGTATCACGCGTCGTTTACTCCTTCCGCTAAAATAGCCGCCGGCGAGTGTCAGCCTCGCCAGCAGCTCACTGTCATGAACGGCGCTTGGTTCGATTGAACCTTAGCGGTCCAACAAACGACCCTTCACGAGCAAATAATTCACGTCTTCGCCGATCGCCCCGTTCTGGATGCTTTCCGTGACGATACCGTCCTTTTTGACGTCCGGCCGTTCACGCTTCGGGCTCAGGAATTGGGCGCCCGCGTCGGTGAGAATGTATGCAGCCACGTCCGCCTCTCCGGCAGGTACGTCTGCGCCCGTGATGTTTTTGGCTTTGATCGTGAAGCTGTCCTTTTTATCGTCGTACGTATAGGAGACGGGCGCAAAGGCGTCGTTGCTCGCGATCTTGCCCGGCGGCGCGATCATCGCGCCGGTCTCGGCGTCTTCGAGCGCGTATTTGATCATATCCGTCTTCATCAGGTTGTCGCCCGTCATCGAATAGATCTTGGTCTGCGGATCGATGTTGCTCTTGATGCCCAAATGTTTGGACAGCACGCTGACCGGGATAAAGAGCGAATCTTTGTCCAATACCGGCACCGTGTCCATCTGCGCGGCGCTGCCGTCAACCGTCACCGTTTTGGAGCCGATCGTAAATTGGACCGTCTTGCCGTTCAGGCTGATCGTCGCCGTCTTGGACTTGGCATCGTAGCTCACCTTTGCCCCGAGCAGCTCGCTGATCGAGCGCAGCGGAATCATGATACGCGACTGCTTATCGACATACGGCGCCTTCGGCGACGTGTAGAGCACGTAATAATCGTTGACCTTAAGCAGGGCCGGATACGTCTTGGCCGCCGCTTGTGCCGGTTTCGAATTTAATCCCGCAGCGCTTCCCACCGCCAACAATGCGGCTAGTCCAAGCATCATCAATTTAGTATTCCTTTTCATTACATTACCTCCATTTAATGTTATTCATAATTTTTAACGTAATTAATATTTAAAATGTTACAGGTTTTGAAATAAATATTTTTCTAAAATAACGAATCAAAACGAATGACAACCTTAATCGTGGGGGCAAACCAATGGTAATGGGCAAGGAATGCAAGATCAACGGACTATAAGTATCAATTGATAGATTCGTCATCTCTCAGCGCGATAACTTGCGAGGCTGCTGCTGCTTCGATGATGAAAGCGTTCAATCCCGGCTCCAAAAAAGAAGCCTGCGGGACCGTATTCGGTCCGCAGGCTTCCCATTCTTAATGTTTGACCAGCAGTCCAAGCGCGTCGAGCTTCCGGGCGATTACAGCCGCCGCCTCCGCTCTTGTGGCTGTCGAGGCGGGCTTCAGCAGCCCGCCGCTCCCCCGAAGCGTGCCGCTCTCCACCTCGTAAGCGACCGCTTCGCGGGCCCACTGGGACACCTTGGTACCGTCCCGATAGCTGTCCAGCAAGGCGAGGTCCGGATCGCCGGCGCCGTCCGGAACGCTCGCCCTGTAGAGCATGACGGCCATTTCCTCCCGAGAGATCGGATCGTTCGGCCGGAACCGGCCGCCGTCTCCGACGACGATGCCCGCCGCTCTCGCCCGGGCTACCGCTTCGGCATACCAGGCATCCGCAGGCACGTCGTCGAACGATCCGGATGCCGCGGACGATTCCGCATCGATGAGCGAAGCCAGCAACTTCACGAATTCGGCGCGGGTGACGCTGCCGCTCGGGCGGAAGGTGCCGCCCGGGTCGCCGGATACGATGCCGCGCGCGGCGAGCGCCTCGATGTCGGCGCGTCCCCAGTGGGCGTTCAGATCGCTGAAGCGATATTCGGCGATCAGGACTGCATACACGCCCGGTAGAGCCGTCGATAGCTCCACGTCGCCTTCTCCTGCGTGCACGACGCCGCCAGCATAACGCCAGACGCCGCTCGCCGCATCCAGCCGATAGACGCCCAGCTTGCGGGGATCGCCCGAGCCGAGCGCGGCCTTGTCGTACGCAAGCGTCAGCCGCCCTGGCTTCGCCAGCGTGCCGCCATTGTCAAGCTTCCATTCGTACGCATCGGAGAGCAGGCGCAGCCGCTTGTCGCTCGGCTTCGCAGGGTCGGCTAGGCGCATAGCCGTCAGCTTGCGCGCGGTTCCAGCGCTGCCGGCAGGCAGAGCGAACCGCAGCTTGCCGCCGTGAAGGCTGAGCGAAGCCGCCTCGGCGCCGAGCGCCGCGCCGTCGGTGTCCGGGTCGCCGGCAGGACCGGTCGGGCCTGTCGGGCCTGCTGGGCCTGTCGGGCCTGTCGGATCTGTCGGACCCGGCGGGTCTGTCGGGCCCGGCGGGTCTGTCGGGCCCGGCGGATTGGTCGGGCCGCCTCCGCCAGTTCTCGTCATAATGACCAGCGTTTCCGCGGTGGAGACATTGCCGCTCGCGTCGACCGTCCAATGACGGATCTCGTATTTGGTAGACGGGGTCAGCCCCGCTATCGCGTACCGGCCCGCGCCTTTCTTCACTTCGACGGGTTCGCCTTCGAACGGCTGCCCCGCCTTCGTCCATTGCAGCTTCACGACGGCAAGATCCGGATCCTCCGGGTCGATCCAGGTCAACTCAGCCCCTGTAGAGGAGAGCTTGGCGGCAAGATTCCGAATGCCGTCAGGAGGCGTCATATCGGGTCCGACGTTCCCCGGGCTGCCCGTACCGGCCGTAATTTCCGCCGTACTATAGTTGCCCACCGCATCGTAGGCGCGAATCTGGAATACGTAATTCGTCGATTCGTTCAGCCCCTCGATCAGCGCGTAGGACTGCCCGGCCGCGATCTCCACCGTCGTCCCCTCGCCCGAAGCGGCTTGCTCTTTGTATCGCAATTCTACCTTCGCAAGCTCCGGATCCTTAGGTAACCGCCAGGTCAGCAGCGCCCGCTCCGCGTCAGCTTCAACCTGCAGCCCATCAACCCGGGCCGGCGGCGTCTTATCCTCTGCGGACACGGTAACCTCGGCTTCGTAGCGCTCGCCCAGCGGCACGCCGGCGTACGATTGCAGCGCCGCCTCGGCCGTCACGCGATAGACCGCGCCTGTCGTCAGCGGAGCGTCCGGCGTGAACCGCAGCCTTGCGGACGCCTGCGTCCCGTTGACGGCGACCGGCTCCAGCGCCTGCCATTCGCCCGCCGCTTCTTCGCCGGAATCCGCCGATACGACGGCCAGCAGACCCTCTTCCGCCGCGTCGATTCGCACAGGGCGATCGAACAGCAGCTCGATACCCGCCCCGCCAGGCGCGGCCGAGACCTTGATCGGCTTCGCCGGAAGCGTGGATATCATCGCGATGTTGACGTCGAAGTGCGGCGGCAGCACGACGAGCTCCTCGCTCTCGGCCGGCAGATAGCCCTCTTTTTCATAGAGAACCTTCCATTTGCCTTCCGGCACGTCCCAGGCATAGCGGCCCTGCGGATCGGTATAAAGCGGGTTCGCTTGTCCGTATGGTCCGGCATTCCAGACGTTCCAGCGCTTCGCCGCTTCGTCCCAGCGCAACACCGTCGTTTTCACGCCTTCGATGCGGTTGTCTTCTGTCACCTCGTATGCATACCCGCTCGGATCGTAGATCCACTCCGGATCGGCAAGCGGCTTCTTCGGCTTCTTCCCGATCTCGCATATCTCGTTTACATTCGCATCCAGCTTGGCGATAGAGCCCGCCACTGAAGCGTCCAGCACCTTGCCCATCATATTCGTCGCGAGGAACAGACCGACCGTACTCAGCCCGAACGTGGCGGGACCGAATACCGCGCCGGCGACCATCATGCCTGCCTTCAGCAGTTCCGCAACGATAAGCTTGTTCCGGATGTTCATGACCCAATCCAGATAAATCGGGACGAGCTCGGGACGGCAGTTCAACGCGATTTTGTCCATCAGCTTCTCGAGATCCGCCAGCGTGTCGTTGACACCCATCCCGTCGACCAGGCTGTAGGCGGCGTCGATCGTTTTCCATGTGTTTTCACCGGCGGCCGAACGCATCGCCAGGCCGACGGTCACTTTGACCGCCTGTATGGCGTTGGAAACGGACAGCGCGCCGACCTTTCCTTTCGAAGCCTTGCCGGACGATGGCATGGGGACGGCATTCAGCTCCGCCGCCGCCATCAGGTCCGCGATCGCTTTTTCCGTATCCAGCCCTTGGCCGAACCGGTCGGCCGGCAGGTAACCCGTCAACTCGGCACGAAGCACGCCGTTGCTGAAGTCCACGCTGTTCGTGAAGCCGTAGAGGGGAATGCCCGTACGCTCGGCCTGATCCAGATCGGCCTGGGTCGGCGTATACTTCATCTCCTCCAGCGTCGCATGGATATCCATCTGCGCGTCGCCGTTCGGATTAGGGAGCGTGCCCTTGTACGAAGCCGACTGCTTCGTCCCGTTATTCTGTCGCGGCGAGATGGAGATGTCCCCGGTCACGGCGTCCCTGAAGCTGGGCGGCAGCTGCCCTCTAATCTCCTCCGGCGGTGGAGGCGGGGCGTCGATGCTGTCCATCGACTCCTTCTCCGTATAATCGAGCCCGATCGGCCCGCCCTTCGTTTGGACAGGGATCACCGCTTGGTAAACGCCGTCCTGCAGGCTCGCCGGAATGCGCTGCTCGCCGAACAGGAATGCGACATCGCTCACCAGCTGCGGATCGGTGAACGCGACCGTCAGCGTAAACGGCATGCCCGGCACGAACACGTAGGGGAATTTGGCTTCGCCGCCTCTCGGATCCAGCGTCATGAGGCGCCCGTCCGCCTGACGCATCGTGAACGAGACCGGCTCCGGCAGTCCCTTGTCGTAGCGGACGCTGACGACGCTGCTGCTCCACCTTCCCGCCTCGCTCTCCGCATCGGCGCGGAGCCGCCAGACCGCGGTCGAGCCTTCGCCCGGAATATGAACGCTAACGTCCCATTGTCCGGTCGGGGACGCTTCCGTCTCGCCGAGGACGACGCCGCCTTCGTACAAGGCGACGCGGCTGCCCGGCGGCGCCGTGCCTGTTACGGTCAGATCGCGCTGGCCCGTTCGGCCCGGCGCCTTCAGCGTTACCGGCGTCAAATCGGCCTCCGTCCGACCGATCGTCTCCTCCCTCGCCACGCCGTCCAGCTTATAGCCAATCGACGGCTCGAACGTCATTTTCACCGCCTTGGGATTGGCGGCGATGCGCAGCTTATACTGCAGCGAGCCCCCGTTCCCGCTCCCGATCGTGCCGAGCGGCACGGAATAGCGTCCGTCCTGAAGCTCAGGCTCGACCGCCGCCCCGTTCAGGATGAGCGTGCCCGGGATCAGCTCCGCATCCGCCGGCACATTCAGCACAGCGACCGCGTCGCTTAGTGGATCGTCGCTCGAATTGGAATAGGTCGCGCGGACCTGGGTCGTGCCTCCTGCCATCGGCTTGCCGCCGCCGAGCCAAACGACGTTGCCCGGCTTGCCCGCCAGGATGCCCGCCGCGCCGAGCGGCAACGCACCAAGGTCCACGCGGCTGCCCGCCAGCGCCTCGAAGCGCCGCACGAAGCTCTGGTTCCCGTCCGGGCTTCTGACCTCCAGCTCGTAGGCGGGGCTTCCCTTCACCTTCAGCGAAAACTCGGCGCCATAGAACGAGCCTGACCGCTCGGCTCTGCGGCGACCTTCATCCGTCACTTCATAGAGGGAATAGTCATATCGGTCGATGCCTTCCGGCAGGTTGGTCAGCCTGCCGGCGACGGTGGCTGCCGTATCCCGGAGCCTCAGCTCGACCGTTCCCTTACGATCGTCGCCGACGACCGTCTCCGCGCACGATCGCGAATATCCTCCCTCTGTCCCATCCGCGCAGATGCGAACCTTCTCGCCGGGTTCGGCGACCAGCTGCATCGTGCCGTTTTCGGACTGCGACCAGATCGGCTTGTCGGCCTGGAGGCGGAAGTGAATCCGTTCCGTCCAATCCAGCTCGTAGGGTCCGACCCACGCCCCCCCTCCGGATTGCGTATACAGGTTGACCTTGACGACCGCCGGCAGCTTCGGGCCAATTTGAATGTCGACCGTCTGCCGGCCGGGCGCGATACTGAGCCACTGCGGCGCGGAAGGAAACGCGCCGTCCGCCGCCGCTTGCACGTAGGAGGAAAGACTCGGAACGCTGAGCGCATACGCGCCTTCCCCGTCGGTCGCGGCCGTATACCTGGCCTCGCCCTGAACGATCGTGACGACGGCGCCTTTCACGGGACTCCCGTCCGCTTGATAGACTTTGCCTTCCAGCACGGCATTCATGGTCCTCGACAGTGTAATCTCCTGCCGATTCATCCCGGAAGCCAAGGGAACCGCGAGCTCCGCAGGCTCGTCGTATCCGTCCTGCCGCTCGACTCGGATAACCGCTGTCTTGCCGACCATGCCTCTTAATATGCCGAGGTCCAGCTGGCCGCTCTCCCGCGTGACGCCGGACGCAAACGGACGCCCGCTTTTATCAGAGACCAGCACGTTAACGCCTCGAAGTCCCGTACCTTGCGGATTGACGACCTGGACGCTGAGGCTGGCGGGCTGCATCGGCTCCGCGTCGACCTCGGCCGCTTCTCCCCAGGATACGGCGATTGGCGGTACGCCGGCTTCTTCCAGCATGTCCGCGCCTTCCGCCGACAGCAGCCGGAGCGAATAATCGTCGCCGGCTGGGAGGCCAGCGAACATGAATTGCCGCGCTTCTCCGACCGTTGCCGTCTGATAGGCGCGCTGTCCGGCGCTGCCGATCGTCAGCGTCGCGTCGCGAGGCACCGCGAAGCCGCCGCTCAAGGCAACCCGGACCGAGCCGCCGACCTGAATCGGCGCCTTCAGGCTGGATGCCTCCGCCGATTCGCCGTCGCGCTCCGCGAAGCCCCGGATCTGCAGCAGCCGGACGGCATGCGCGGGTATCGCCGCTTGGCCGGCGAACGTGTCTGCGCCCGGCTGGGCGGCCAGCTCGGCTTTCACCGTCGTCTCGCTGCCATCCTGCAGCTCGAACGAGAGCTCCGCTCGAGCCGCATCTGCCCCTTTGGCTTTCATCACGAGTCGCACCTGATCGCCGACCGCCGCGTATTTGCGGAAATAAAGCGGCAGGGTATGGGAAAACGAATCGATGACGAAAGAAGACAGCGTAATGCTTCGTTCGACCGAATACGGCGACGCGGACCCGCCGGCGTCGAGCGCCAGAACGGCGTAGATGTACGACTTGCCCTGCTCCGCCGTTTCGTCCGTATAGGTTCGGACCGCAGGGTCCTTGATCGTAGCCAGCGCTTCTGCCGGCTCGTTCGCCGTTCTGCGAACGATGCGGAAACCGCGAATCTCGGCGGATCCGCCCGCGCGTTCTCCCCATACGAGAACCGCCTTGTTTCCCTGCTGCGTCACCGCAAGCTCGGCCAGATCGGTCGCCCCAGGCGTCGAGAACTGGACGGACGGTCCGTTCGTCGTCCACAAGTCGTCCTCGTCCATCGCCTCTACTTTAAAGAGGTAGTCCTTGCCCGGCGCCAGTCCCGTGATCGTCTTCTCGAGGACGTCCGCATCCAAGTCGACGGGCGCGCCTGCACCCAAGATCCGATACGCTTTGGCGCCGGTCGCAGGCGTCCACGACAAGGTCACGAAATCGTCGCCGGAAGCCTTCACGGTCAAGGCGCTGCCTGCCGGCCAGGAGGCCTGCGGCATTTTCTCGAGCGCCTTCTGCACGTACAGACCGGGACGGTAGCGCTCCATCCCGCGTACGAGGTTGGTTGCTTTGCTGTCGTAGGCGATCCACTTGCCGTCGCCGCTGATCCGGGCCCGGCTCGCAAAGTCGTTCGGAGCGACCGCCGGATCGTAGGCGCGGCTCACCAGCCTCGTCGTCTGCTCGGTCCGGTCCCGGATAAAGATGCTTTGCGGTTGGCCCTCATACTCCAACAATCCCGGTTCTTGTGAATGGAAGGAAACGTACCTGCCGTCGCCGCTGATGTCCGCATCCTCGCTTAGCATAGAAGCCTGGCTGTCCGGCCGCACGACGCTGATCAGCTCATACTTCGCATCGCCGGCCGCCTTGCGATCGTAGACGTAAACCTGCATATACGGCAGGGTATTGCGATTGATGGTAAAGGCCACGTAACGGCCGCTGTCGTCGACAGTGGGACGCTCCGCGGAGGCATGGCCCAGCGCGCCCCGATCCGTCACCAGTTCAAGCGTGGCCGCAGGCGTATCGCCCGAGGTGTCGCCTTCCGTATCGTATAGATAAATATCGTCGTCGCCGTTGTTGTCCTCCGGCAGCAGGTCGTCGTACGCGGTGAACACCGCCACCTTGCCGTTGTGACTCAGCTCCAACTCCCGCGCGGCAAGCGGCGTACCGTTCGGCAGCACGATCGGCGCCAGCGCCCCCGTCTCCGTATCGTAGCTGACGTTGTAGGCCGTGCTGTCCGGTGGCGCAGGAAACAGATTCGTGGCCCGGGTGAAAAATACGACCTTGCTTCCGTCCCCGCTGATAGCCGGTTCGTAGCTGTAGCTGTCCGCCTGCTTGCCGTCCCAGGTCGTACTGATCCGGGAGAGCGACGCTTCGCCCTCTTCGTCGAAAACGCCGTTGCCGTTCGTATCCCGGTCGTACAGGAAAACATCGTACTGGCCGTTCGTATCGGCATTCGCCGTCAGATTGCTCGCGTTCGAGGTGAACACGATGTAGCGTCCGTCGCCGCTGATCGAGGCGTCCCGGCTCTCGCCGTCGCCGGCCGCGCCCGACGCCGTGCGGCTGACGAGCTGCGTCTTGCCGCTAAGCCGGTCGTACAGGAACAAGTCCCGCTTGCCGTTCGCGTCCGATGCGACAAGGTCGTCCGCGTTCGACAGAAACACCGTGTATCGGCCGTCATCGCTCATGTCTTCGATATGGGCCTCTCCGGGTGCCGCGCGGCCGTCTTCCGCCCGGGTATCGATCCGGACGATCGCGGGCCCCTGCGGAATGGCGACCGGCTGCCAGTCGCTGAGCGAACGGTTCCCGTCGCCGTCGTGTACCGCGACGGCCACCTCGTAGCTCTCGCCGTTCATCGCGTTCGGAATCATTGCATTAGCGACGGACGGCGGATACATGGCGGATTGACGCTCAGGCTGTCCCGGCATCCGCCAGATCAGCCGCGCGCCGATGACGTCCGGATTGTCCGGCAGCTGCCACGCCGCTTCGATCGCGCCGGGCAACGCGGTCGCCGTCAAGCTCCCCCTGCCCGGCGGCGTCGTCTCCGGCTCCGCCAGCGTTCGCGCGGCCGCCTCGTCCGACCAGTCGGACCAGCGGAAGTCCGCGCTTCCCGCCGCGACGCGATACGTATGCGCGGATCCCGGCAGCAGGCCCGCTGCGGCGAACCGCGGTTCCTTCGCGATGCCGGCCAGCTTGCCGTCCTGCAGCACCTTGTAGTACGCAGCGCCGGGAACCGCCGGCCAGCTCAGCGCGACATAAGCGGCGCCGGGCTCGGCAGCTGGGACGGCCTCAGCCGACCAAGCCGGCGCCGAACCTCCCGACCCATCCAATGAGGCGACATAGATATCGGAGAAGGCGTCGGCATCCGCCGTCCCCAGCAGGTCCGTCGCGTCCGATTCGAAGGCGACCGACCGCCCGTCGGCTGCGAGCGTCGCCCCCGCGCTATCGCCGTTCGCGCTGCCGCCCCCATGCGCGAGGCTGACCCGCTTCGTCGTGCCGGTCAATCGGTCGCGAACATAGACATCCGACATATCGCCGGTATCGTCCTCTTCATAAGCGCCGCTCGTATGAAACGACAAAAACCGTCCGTCGCCGCTTAGCGAAGCGCCGAATGCGTCGCCTTGCGCTTGCGCGCCGTCGCTGCCCACGCTGCCGAGCTCCGTCGTGCCCGAGACGCGATCGTAGACATAGATGTCCTGCTTGTCGTTCGTATCCGCAGGTCCCAAATTGTCGGCCAGCGATTGATAGGCAACAAACTGACCGTTCGCGCTGATGACCGGGTACTGACTGTTCCCGTTCGCGCTCTCGCCCGCAGGAGAACGGCTGATTCGCTTCAGCTCGTCCAGCGCGGTATCGTACAAGAAAATATCGCGATAATTGGCATGATAAGGACCGTAGTCGTCCAGCGTCAGCTCGCGCTGGAACGACTCGAACGCGAGGAACCTCGCATCCGCGCTCATCGAGACGCGCGCGCGCGAATGGTCGTACAAGTAGGTCTGTGCCGCGACGACCTTGACCGTTCCCGTACGGAGGTCTTTCAGCAAAATATCGTAGCCCGTCTCGGGGCCGCGTGAGCCGACATACGCCGCATATCTGCCATCCTCGCTGATTTGGTACGGGCTGCCGTGACCCGCGTATTCTGAGCCCGGCACGCGCTCCGCGACACGCCGGACCTGCTCCGTCGAGGCATCGTACAGGAACAGATCCTCCTGCAGGTTCGTATCGCCGGCCACCAGATTCGTCGCCTTCGAGCTGAACAGCACGTACGTCCCGTCCATGCTGATCATAGGCGCGTAGCTGTCGCCGTTCGCCTGTTCGCCCAAGGCGCCGAGACTGATCCGCTTCGTCGCGCCGGCTGCGCGATCCCTCACGAATATGTCCTGGAAGCCGTTCGTATCTCCTTCCGCCAAAGCGGCTGACGCCGACGCGAAGGCGACATAGCGGCCGTCGCCGCTCATCGAGGATGCGTGGCTGTCGCCGCTTGCCGCAGCGCCGTCCCAGCCTAAGCTGATTTTCTCCGTCCCGCTCGAAGCCGGCGCCGCGGCCAGGCCCTCTTTTCCCTGTCCGTAAACAGCCTCGCCGACCGTTCCCTCTTTCAACGGTTCGCCAGCCGTCTGCGGCTGCGCATCGGACTCAAGGAGCTGTTCCATCAATGCTTGCAGCGCTGGGCTCAGGTCTCCTCCCTCTTCCGTCCCCCACTCCGCAAATACGGACAGCTGAAAGCTCGTGGCCAGCACCGCGAGCGCCAACAGAGCGGCAATTCGCCGCTTCCATGCCGATTTTTTCCGCGCTTTCGCAATCTCTCTCCACCTTTTCACGCCCGATTACTCCTCCCTGCATGCTATCCCTCCTACAATAGTAGAATATTGGCAACCAAACCAGATACGTAGAGTCATCAAACGTTCATCATCGGTCGGATCGAGAAGCTGCGGGCGTTCGCGTAATCGGAGAACGACAAGCGTCAACGGACTATAAGTATCCTGTACGGATCGCGGACCATGCGGTATGCTGGTGACAGGAAACGAGCCAGCGATTTCTTTCTTCATCGAATAAGGAATATGGCGTATGGAGGCAAGCGAATGGTTATTCCAGTTGTCCCTTATCAAGAAAATGATCAAGACAAGTTGTTGGATATTTGGTACCAAGCCGTGCGTCTTACGCATCATTTTTTAACGGAAGCGGATATTCAGTTCTACTATGAAATGCTTAAAAACGGAGCCTTGAATCAAGTCGAGATTTGGTTGGCGCTGGACGACGATCATGAGCCGGCCGGATTCATCGGGCTTGATGGAACTAAGATCGAGATGTTATTCGTACATCCCCGATATCATAGGATGGGGGTAGGCAGTCGGCTCATACGCCATGCCATAAACATCAAAGGCGATCTTCTTGAAGTCGATGTAAATGAGCAAAATGAAGATGCGTACACGTTTTATAAGCGAATGGGTTTTGTGCAAATCGGAAGATCGGAACTAGACTCCTCGGGGCGACCGTTCCCTTTACTGCATTTAGTATTAAATGAAAAGGCTTAGGAGGAATTGATAGGCGATCATCCTTCAATAGACCTCGCTCCTTTTCCTGCCCGACAGCTGAACAGCCTGCCGAATCCCGCCGGCAGGCTGTTCAAGTAAACTATCGTCCCTCATTCGCTTATTAACACGTGCATGATCGGTGAGCACGAGGCTGTTCGCGCAGGTCACTTTTCAGAAGGAACCGCCTCTGGCTCAGCGGCAGCAGCTTCGACCGCCTTCGGCGCGGATGTCGCTCTAGGCATGGCGCGTGGTTCGTCAGAAGGAGCACCTGCCTCTACCGCCTCCGGTTCAGCGGCAGCAGCTTCGGCAGCCGTCGGAGCGGGCGTCGTCTTCGGAACGGCGTGCGCTTCGTCAGAAGAAACCTCCGCCGCCTCCGGCTCCGCTGTCGGCACGGCAGCCGGCGCTGCCGTTGCTCTTGGCTCGTCGGCGGGACCGGCTTCCCCTTCTGCTACCGCTGTCGGGGAAGGCGCCGTCTCTGCAACAGGGGCCGCAGTCGCGGAAGGAGTCGTCTCCGCAACAGGGGCTGCAGTCGCAGAAGGCTCCGCCCCGGAGCGCGCGGATTCTTCATGAGGGGCCACGGTCGGCGTATTGTCCGAGGCCCATACTGCAGCGGAGGTGCTGACCCCCGCAATTAGGAACACAGCGGCCACCGTTACAAACATCGTTTTCTTTTTCATCTTCTTCACGTTCAGCATGAGCGTTAGTCTCCTTTTGAGTTGAATCCCCTCGCCGGACAAGGAGGCGCAAAACCGCGCCGGTAAGTTCTCGGGGCCTGCCATCACGTTAAGCAGCGTGTTACCGTACCTTTTCCGCTCGGCATGGGACATCCCGATCACGACTTCTTCATCGCAGGACAGCTCGCTCCAGATCTGGATCTCCTTGCGGAGCAGATGAACGAGCGGGTTGTACCAATGCAAGGCGCCCACGGCAAGCGCCAACGCCTTAACCCACAAGTCCTTCCGTTTCAGATGGATCAGCTCGTGACGGAGCACCATATCCAAATCCACGTTCGCTGCAATCGCTAGAGGCAGATAAACGGTCGGCCGACGCAGACCAACCAGAACGGGACTTCGAAGCATAGCGCTGCCTGCGAGCGCGACGTCGCTTTTTAATCCGAGCTCTTTTTTGACAAACGAGAGCCGTGCCTCGGCTTCGGCGCGGTCTGGGAGAGCGGTGCGCGTACGTGCCAGCACCGTGCGGAACTTGCGGTAATCGTACAGCTGCCGCGCCGCAAAGCCGACAGCTCCGACCGCCCATATACTCAGGAAAAGAAAAGCTGCATGGGCAGGAATGGTCCGCACGGGCAGTATAGGCTCCGACTTCAAACCTGCAAACGGGATGGACGGCGAACCATGGACGGTCGTCGCTTGGGCATCCATCAGCGGCAAAATCCAAGAAATGCCGACGGCGATGGGCAGCATATAGAGCAAAACCGCTATCTTTTGAAGCCGGTAACGCCACTTTGCAGAGAACCTGTCGACAGGTACGATTCGCAACGATAAACTACAGGCGGCGACGACGCTACCGGCTACGGCCAGCGTAAACAGCATTTCAAGCATCGCGTTCATCGGCAGCACCTACTTTTCCGAAAACCATTTCTTCAGATCGGCGATGTCCTGATCCGACAGCTTGTCGCCGTCATACATGGCCGCAATCAGGTTTTTCACGGAGCCCTGGTACAACCCGTCCAGGACGTGCTGCGTCTCCAGCAGCTTGTAATCCTCGGGCGAAATGCGAGGCACATACTTGTTGGTTCGGCCATCTCTGGTAGCCGCAAGCGCTCCTTTATCCACCAAACGCGATAGAAAGGTGGAGATCGTCTGTGCCTTCCAGGCTCTTCCCTTTTGCGCAAACATGTGCAGCAGTTCCGTGGATGTGACCGGGGGCGTGCACGCCCAGATCGCTTCCATTAATTCCATTTCCGTCTCCGATAGCTTTTGAACCATGTTCACCGGGGAACACCTCTTTGCTCCGTCATGCGTCCATGACGGCATCGATTACTACGTCGCGTAGTAATAATAAATTACTACATCGCGTAGTAGATAGTCAAGTGAAGCTGAATGCGAAACGGCTCCTCTGCCCGTATGTTATACTAAACGGAAATTGCAAAGGGCTGGAGGATTAAAGCACGAATGTCCAAACTGGGAAGAAACGATCCGTGCCGCTGCGGCAGCGGAAAAAAATATAAAAAGTGCTGCCTCGAAAAGGATGAGGCACAAAAGGTCGTCCCCTTGAAGACCGCGTTCGCGGAGCCTTCGCCCGTGGAACGGATCGAAAGGGAATTGACTTGGCCGAACGAAGCGGTCAAGATGGTCGCGCTGCATTTTGCGAATCGGACAAACGGCCTCTATAAGCCTAAGGAAGTAAATACAGTGCTGACGATGTGGAATGATTATGCAAATGTGAACGATCCGCTGATCAAAAAAGCGGGCGTATTCACGGCAGCGCTGGAATACGTTCTGTGTCAGGCATACGGCTATGAAACGACTCAAACGGAGTTGGCTCTGAAGTATAACGTGTCCGCCGGCAGCATCTCGCAGCGCGTCGGACAGCTCCATGCGTTTTTAGGAGACGATTCGCCCGCGGAATCGAAAAAAGCAGGCCAATCGTCTTCGACGGTGGCGAATTCGCGGATGGTTATGGAAAAAGAAATGCAGCAAGTCTTCGATTTGCTTGCCAACCAGGAGTTCAGCTCGACCGAAGAGGCGAACGCCTTTATTCAGCAGCATTTGCAGCACCCTACAGGACAAGCCGGCCGGAGGAAGCAGTCTCCCGAAGATCGAGCCCGTGACCTTGTCTACGAAGCTTGGGAACAGCAAGATCCTAAAAAGCGGAGCAAACTTGCGCAGGAAGCACTGCTGCTCGACCCCGATTGCGTAGATGCCTATAACGTGCTTGCGGAGACGATCGCTTCATCCCCCAAGGAAATGGCTTATTACTACCAAAAAGGAATGCTGGCCGGGGAACGCGCTTTCGGAAAACCGTTTTTCGAAGAGTACAAGGGGCATTTCTGGGGGTACCTGCCGACTCGCCCTTACATGCGAGCCAAGAAAGGTTATGCGGAGGCGTGCGCCGAAATGCATCACATGACGGAAGCGATCAAGCATTACGAGGAGATGCTGACGCTTAACCCGAACGACAATCAGGGCGTTCGCGAATTGCTTGCGTTAGCCTACCTGGAGGTCGAAGATTGGAAAGCCGCAAACGAGCTCCTGGAGCGCTACGAGGATGGGTCCGCTGCCTCCAACTATAACCGCATTATCGTTGCGTTCGAGCTAAATCGCCGATCGCCCGAATTGCCGCAACTCGTGAAAACAGCCATCGCTCAAAACCGCCACGTCGTCCCTTATCTGCTCGGCAAAAAGCGCCTCCCTCGCGAAATGCCGGACTATTACGGCTTCGGCGACGAGAGCGAAGCCACGATCTACGCCATGACGCACGCGCACCTCTGGAAGGTACGCCCCGAGCTGCTGCAGTTGTTGGAGAGAAGCCGTTAAGCGAGCGTCTTCTCGGACGGTTCGATGCTCGCATGCGAATAACTGGCCTTGCCTGAATCAGGTTCCCCACTCACGAGCAAGACCCGCTGCGCGGCCCGGCCTCGGCAGCGAGTCTTGCTCGCTGCAACTTGCGGGTTTTTACGTTCATCTTCTTTTAAATCACCAATCATACCTTGCGAACAGCGTACCGGAGTTCTTTCTCGCTCTGCCAGTCCTCTCCTTCGACGAATAGGTTTTTCAGAACTTTAATGATCCCGCTCCTCCTGGCCAGTCGGTTCATTTGGTTTTGCATGAGTTTGGAATTGCAAAGGACGACGACTTGCTCGCAATGAGGCAGGAACCATCTCAGTAGTTCCTCCCACTTTTCTTTGACTTCATGCTGAAACACGAACGGGTGCCCGTGAATCATCATCATTCGATGATCGATTCGCAGTTTGATTTTGCCGGAAACTAACCGTACGCAGGCGCTTTTGAGATCCGCGGCGATTTGACTCATCTCTTCTAGATTGATCGGGCCTTTAACTTGCCAAGCGATGAGATTGTCCGCGGCTTCGACACGATAGTTGAAACGGTCCTGAAAGGGTCGCTTTAGCTCGTTTTTGAGAGACATTGAATGGAGGGTAAACCGTTCGTGATGGAAAAAATAGCTGATATCGACATCCAGCGTATTACATAGCTGTTCGATATTTTTAAGGGAAATATTGCGGGTACCACGCTCTACGCCGCCGATATAGGTGCGGTCCAATCCCGAACGGGCGGCGAGCATTTCCTGTGACATATTCGACCGCAGCCGCAGTTCCTTCAGGCGCAATCCGAAATCCTCTAGAATACTTATCGAGCAGTATTCTTCGGTGCGGACTCTCATGTTAACCCCCCTTGCTCATCATCGATTGCAGTCATTCGTTGAATCCCCACATCGATTGAGTGCCTCCTAAACATCCGATGCGTCAAACGTAACACGGTCAAGCCTTGGTGGGCGCTATCCCTTTGGATAAATCAATAGTATACTTTCCGGTAAAAATGGAAAGGTGCACGCGCATGTCGGCAGACGTAACAAGCCTCCTCACCCCAGCCAGCCGCCAAGAAGATAAAAACCAGCTAATGTTTGTCAACCCTAAGTGGTTGGATTGCGGCAGCGTTATTGTTATACTGTTTTTGAGCAAGACAAAGAAGCCTCCGTTGGCGCGGATGCCTCTGGGTGAATATGGAATTTAGG
>Ga0209566_100086_pt1 | contig 148250 bp, 118 predicted proteins | sample Araplavi_mTSA_r2_2_FD_184287 | JGI IMG/M metagenome (GOLD analysis project Ga0209566, IMG submission 184287) | Arabidopsis root microbial communities from North Carolina, USA - plate scrape CL_Cvi_mTSA_r2 (SPAdes) (version 2) | ecosystem: Host-associated > Plants > Roots > Endosphere | place... | reverse complement strand
AACCCCGTGCACGCTTGCATATGCTTCCTCACGACAGCACTTCGCGCCTCTAGCTCCGCACACTCTCGCATGTGCTTGCCGACGACAACACTTCGCGCCCCAAGCTCCGCGCACGATCGCATGTGCTTCCCCACGACAGCACTTCGCGCTTCAAGTGGACCCTCGCATGTGCTTCCCGTCGACAGCACTTCGCCGCTCAAGCTACGCGCACGCTTGCATGTGCTTCCCGTCGACAGCACTTCGCGCCTCTAGCTCCGCACACTCTCGCATGTGCTTCCCGACGACTGCACTTCGCGCCTTCAGTCCCGTGCACCCTCGCATGTGCTTCCCATCGACAGCACTTCACAGCTCAAGCTCCGCCGCTCGCTCGCATGTGCTTCCCCACGACAGCACTTCGCGCCTCAAGCTACGCGCATCCTCGCATGTGCTTCCCGTCGACAGCACTTCGCGCCTCCAGTCCCGTGCACCCTCGCATGTGCTTCCCCTCGACAGCACTTTGCGCCTCAAGCTCCGCGCACGATCGTCTCCCTACATGTCACTCCGGCCGATCGAGCGAAAACATCTCCCCGAGCTTGCCGTAGGTATTGCCGGCCAACCGGCTCACCGGCGCCAGCAGTCGTGCGTCGATCCGGCCGGCGCTCAGCAGCTCGTCGGCCACGTGGAAACGGACGACGCGGCCGATCAGCAGGTCGCAAGCCGGCGCGTCTGCCGTTCCGCCCAGCGGGTAGGCGTGCTCGAGCACGCACTCCATCCGGATCTTCGCTTCCGCGAGGCCCGGCACCGGCACAGCGCTGCTCGGCACGGCCGTAAAGCCGGCAAAACCGAGCTCGCTCTCGTCGGGCGGCAGATTTACGGCTGCCCGGTTGGCCGCTTCTACATTGTCTTCGTCGGTTATGTGAACGACGAAGCTGCCGGTCGCGACCGCGTTGCGTGCGCTGTCCTTCTGCTGTCCGCCCTTGCGCTGGACCGACACGGATATCATCGGCGGATTCGCTGTGACGATATTGAAATAGCTGAATGGCGCCGCGTTCACGACGCCGTCTTCAGACAAAGTCGTCATCAGTGCGATCGGACGCGGCACGATGCTGCCGATCATGAGCTTGTAGTTGTCCCGTTCCGTCTGATCAGCCGGATCGATCGTGATCATGCTTGCTCTCTCCCCTCGGCGCCGGCCGCCTGGCGCGGCCGGTGCCCTGTATCGGCTTTAATATTGTCCTATACCGCCTCTTAAGCGCAGACCCGCCCCTTATCCAACCGTCAAGTCCGGTCCGCTTCAAGCACGCGAACTTCGATCGGCGGCAGTCCCTGCTCGATCTCGGCCCGCTTCGGCTCGAACCATTCCGGCAGCATCAACCGCTCGCCCAGCGCCTCGACCGGCTCGTCCCTGGCGAAGCCGGGCGGGTCCGTGGCGATCTCGAACAGGATGCCGCCCTCCTCGCGGAAGTAGATGGCATTGAAGTACTGCCGGTCGGTAAATGGCGTCGGATGGAAGCCGTGAACCAGCGTCCGTTCACGCCAGACGCGATGGTCCTCATCGTTTTTCGCGCGCCATGCGATGTGATGAACCGTGCCGGCCCCGCCATGTCCTGCAAATGCAGCTTCTTCACGCACTTCCACGATATTTCCCAAATCACCGTAAGCCCGGAAGCGTACGAGGCCTCCCTCTGAGCCGACGCGCTCCAGACCGAGCAGCCCTTCCAGCGTCCGCATCGTGCTCTCGGGGGCTGTGCTGTACAATACGGCGCCGCCGATTCCCTTGATCGCCTTGTCGGCAGGCACGCCGCCGAAGGACCACTTGCTCAGCTCGCCCTGCTCGCGTTCGACCAGCTCGAGCTGGAGCTCGTCGCGGTCGCGGAACTGCAGGAACGTCTCGCCGAATCTCGACGTCCGGTTGTATGCAATGCCCAGCTTCGCAAGCCTCGCCTCCCAGAAGGGCAGCGCGCCGATCGGCACCGCGAACGTCGTCCATCCGACCTGCCCGTCCCCGATCAATCCCTTGCGCCCATGCTCGAACGGGAAAAACGTAATCGCCGTGCCCGGGCTCCCGCCCTCGTTGCCGAAGTACAGGTGATAAACTTCCGGAGCGTCGAAGTTGACCGTCTTTTTGACCAGCCGAAGCCCCAGTACCCCTGCGTAAAAGTCCACGTTGTCCTGGGCGTTGCGTACGAATGCCGTAATATGGTGGATGCCGGCCGTTCTTTGCGTCATGGATATCGTCTCCTTTAAATCGCATCTCATTATCTCGATTTCGTTTATCTTTAATTTAAGATAAATATACCTTACAATCCCCTCCTTGGCAAGAGGGGATTTCGCAACTTTTATTTATATCTCTTTTTCATTTTATCGCGACTGCGGACCGGACCCGAATCGAACGGCACCGGCTTGCTCTCTACGCCTCGTCCGCGTTGCCGAGCTTTCCGGCTTGGATGACCGCCTCGATGCGCGACTTGACCTTCAGCTTCTGGAAAAGGCCCGTCAGCGCATACTCAAGCGAGCGCTGGCTAATCATGAGCGTCAGAGCGATCTCTTTGTTGCTCCTGCCCTCGGCGATTGCGCCGATTATCCGGCGCTCTCTGTCGGTCAGCGACGCCCGTTCCTGCTCGGCCATGCGCAAGCGCGGCGGAGCGCCGGGGCGTCGAAGCTGCCTCAGCAGCTCGAACGGAAGTACGGATTCGCCGCGGGCCGCGCACCGGACGGCCGTCACAAGCTGCTCCCGGGTGCCTGTCTTGGGCACGAACCCGCAAATGCCGGTTTCGACCATCAAATTGAAGTGGGGCTTGAGGTCGAAGCCCGTGTAGATCAAAATCGTCGCGTCCGGCTGGATGCCGAGGATCCGCCTGGACAGATCGATCCCGCCCCCGTCCGGCATCTGCAGGTCCACGAGCAGCACGTCGAACCGGGAGCGACCAGCCAGCTCCTCGGCCTGCTCCGCCGTTAACGCGAAGCTGACCTTCACGTCCCCCTCCTGCTCGAGGATCAGCTTCGTGCCTGCGATTACCGAAGGGTGATCGTCTACCACCAATACGTTTATCATCGGTTTAATCCTCACGACAGCCCGCTAGCTCGCCGCCGGAATACGGATGCAAATGGAGAGGCCATCGTTGGGCGCGGAGCAGAAGACGATCTGGCCGTTCATGCTGTGCACGCGCTCTTTCATGCCGTATACGCCCATGCTCGCGAACGCGCTCTGCGCCTTTTGGATATCCATGCCGACGCCATTGTCTTCGTACAACAGCTGAATCGAATCGCCGACAGCGGCGAGCGAGATCTTGAGGCTCGTCGCCCTGGAATGCTTGGTCGCATTCGCCAGCAGCTCCTGCACGACGCGATACAGCCCGAGCATCTGGTCCTCGCACAGCGGAACGTCGAATCGTCCGATCTGAAAATCGATCGAGTAGTCGGAGCGCATCTGCGTGAACTCGAAGAGCGATTCCAGCGAAGACGCCAGCCCCTCCTCCTTGAGCATGGGAGGACGCAGATCGATGCAGGTGATCCGGATCTGATAGATGACGTCGAGCAGCCCTTCTGCGATTCTCGTCAACTCGTCCCGCATGCCTGCCGAGAGCGAGGGATCCTCGCGCAGCTGATCCAGCTTGCGGTACCAGATGATCTGTTCCTGAAGCGCCGCGTCGTGCAAGTCCTGGGCGAGGCGCTTGCGCTCATGCTCGTTGAGCTTGAACAGCAGACGCAGCAATCCCGACGGGACCGCGGCGGTCTGCGAGACGCATTCGACTTCCCGGGTCAGATCCTCGATCACCAGAAAGTTATCGTAGAGAACGCTGACGTACCGGCAGATCGTTTCCAGCCAGATCCGCACCTGCTCCAGCTGCAACTGGTCGGGCGATTCAGCCACGCAGAGCACGTACGCCGACCTGCGGATCTCACCGATACGGATGAGATGCCCCTTAGGCATATCGACGATCCGGCAGAGCGGCAATTCCCGGCTCCAATCCCGCGGGGACGTCGGAAGCCAGCCGGGAATCTGGCTGCCGGCGCGCAGGATGCTTCCGCGGCCGCTGCGCACTTCGAGCAGGCAGACCTCCTCCGTTCTCAGTACCTCCCGCACGACCGCGATGAGCCGATCCTCCATTTCCGATATTTTAACCATGCCGAACAAGGCGCTGGAAAAGCAGTCCAGGCTGGTCTGAAGCCGATTGAAAAGCTCGCCGCTCTCTCTGACGAGCCGTTCGCTCTCCAGTCGGAGGCATTCCGCCCGCTTGCGCTCCGTGATATCCCGGAGTACCGAGACGCCCGCGACTCCGCCCTTGTACGGCACCGGTCCGGTGATGACCTCCACGTCGACGAACGTGCCGTCCATCCGCACGATCCGTTCCTCGACGAGCGAGCTGGTATAGGACTCGCGGTACACCTTCGTCAGGCGCTCTATCGCCCGCTCCCGGTCGTCCGGATGAATCATGCGCATCACCTGCTGCGCCGTCAGCTCCCCCTGCGAGCCGAAGAGCGCTTGCGCCGCCGGATTCGCATACTCGATCCGAAGGTCGTTGTGCAAAAGAATGGCGTCCGGACTCAGTTCGGCGAGACGCAGATTCATCCCTTCGGCGGCGAACGCCGCCAGATCCTCGCCGGACCGGATCGCGGGGCCGGCCGCCGGCTGCTCCGGCTTGGCCGGCTTATCGTCGGTCACGTCCTGAAAGACGGAGTGAATGAATACGCGCCCCGATGCGTCCGGCTGAAAGGCGACGCGCACGCGCACCCGGCGCTGCTCCCCGCTCGCGCGGATAATCCGGCATTCCACCTCTTCTTCCTTGACCGCCGAGGACGCATCGCCCATCTCCAGGAAGAGGCGGAAGTCGTCCGGATGAATGATGCGGCTCCAGTCGCGCAAGTTCTGGAGCTCTTCTTTCGCGTAACCCGTCATCGTCACGATCGATTCGGACAAATAATCGCAGCGCCCCGTCTCCGCCTCGTACGCGCACATCGCGATACCCGTGGCATCCATGATTCTGCGCATCTTGGCCCGTTCAAGGTCAAGCGAAGCCATGGACGTTGTTTTGAAGGACTGCTCCCGGTTAGCCGACAAAGCGCGCTGAGAGATGATGGGTGATTTTTTCACGTACAATCCCTTCCTCTGCGTTAAATTCTAGATGCGGCGCTCGTCGATACGAACGGCCCAGCGAAGGCCGCCATGGTTATGAATCCGTTTTATCGACATCTTTATTTATAATTCGACTAATCCCGATCATAAATTTAGATGTTTCTGCTAAACAAACACTTAACATTTGCGAAACCTCGAATTGGCCCCCCACCGACCGAAAGATGTCCCCCTCGGCTCCCCTCCGGCCGCCGCTATAATAAAGTGAACGAAAAGTCGGATGATCGGGCGGAGGATGTCGCAATTGAACATACGATGGGAAGGAAATTATGCGGAGCTGGAAGCCGGGATCGGCGAGCTCGCGCATGAGCTTGGAATCGTTGAATCGGGCGGAGGATTGCCCGTTGCGGTGGAGCACGCCGTGGATGAGGACGAGCTGACCGTGGCGCTGGAGGCAGGGCCGGACGGGGCGCGCGGCTTGATTCGATATGGGCGCAGGCACCAATTCTACCGCGGACTCGGTTTGTTCGTGCAGCACGGGCGCGAGGAAAAGACCTTCCGTATCGAGGAGCGGCAGCGCCTGCAAACGGTCGGACCGATGTTCGACCTGTCGCGCAACGCCGTGCTTACGCTGGACAGCTGGCGCTCGCTGCTTCGCAAGATGGCGCTGATGGGGCTGAACACGGTCATGCTCTATATGGAGGATACGTACGAGATTGAAGGGGAGCCCTACTTCGGCTATATGCGGGGGAGGTACACCGAGGGCGAGCTGCGGGAGATCGACGACTATGCCGATCTGTTCGGCATTGAAGCTTTTCCGAGCATACAGACGCTGGCGCACCTGGAGGAGTTCCTGAAGTGGGAGCCCGTCAAATCCTACAAGGATACGAAGGGCGCCCTGCTTGTAGACGACGGCCGGGTGGATGCGCTCGTCAAGCGTATGATCGAATCGGCGAGCGCGCCGTTTCGCAGCCGGAAGATTCATATCGGCATGGATGAAGCGGAAGAGGTCGGACGGGGCAAATATTTGGATCGCAACGGCTTCCGCAGCAGGCTCGAGATCATGACCGGCCATCTGGAGCGCGTGCTTGCGGAGACCCGCCGCAGGGGACTGAGGGCGATGATGTGGAGCGACATGTTCCTCAAAATGGCGTCCGCCGGCGGCGAGGATTATTACGATAAAAACACCCGCATTCCCGAAGAGATGGCGCGGCTCGTTCCCAAAGACGTCGATATGGTGTATTGGGACTACAACCATATGGAGCAGGACGACTACAAGCAGCTCATCGACCGGCACCGGCCGCTCGGCTGCAATCTCGTATTCGCCGGCGCGGTATGGATTTTCAACACGTTCGGCGTCAACTACGGCCTGTCGCTTCAAGCGACGGACAGCGCGCTGACGGTCTGCAAGCAGGAAGGCATCGGCGAAGTCTACGCGACGATGTGGGGCGACGACGGCAACGAGAGCAATCCGTTCATCGCACTGCTCGGCCTGCAGTTCTACGCGGAGCACGCCTATACGGAAGGCAGTCCCGACCGCAGGCGGGTGGCCGAACGCGTCAAGTTCGTCACCGGCATCGATGCGGATGCCTACATGCAGCTGCGCTATCTCGACGAGACGCCCGGCTCGGAGCCGAACAACGAGAAGCAGAGCAATCCGTCCAAGTTCCTGCTCTACCAGGATGTGCTGCTGGGCCTCTTCGACCGACAGATCGAGGGACTCGCGCTGTCGGCGCACTATGCGGAGTTGGAAAAGGCGATCGCCGCCAGGCGCGATCCGTCGGCCGCGCTGGACGCCCTCTTCGAGGTGCCGCAGCGGCTCTGCGCGGTGCTTAAGCGGAAGAGCGAGATCGGTATTGCGCTGAAGCGCGCCTATGACGCAGGAGACAAGGCGCAGCTGCGGCGGATCGCCGAAGAGGAGCTGCCCGCGATCGCGTCCGGCGTTCAGGCACTGCGGGCCGCGCACCGCGAACAGTGGCTCGGCATGTTCAAGCCGTTCGGCTGGGAGGTGCTCGACATCCGCTACGGCGGCGTCGTTTTCCGCCTCGATACGGCCGTGCAGCGGCTGCTCGACTACGTCGAGGGCCGGATCGCGAGGATCGAGGAGCTCGAGCAGGAGCGTCTCGTCTACAGCTCGGCGAACCGGTTCAACCACAAAGGCATAGGCTGGAGCAGCTTCTACTACCGCATGGCCTCGCCCAATGTGTTCTATCACGTGCTGAATCCGTTCTGACGGAGCAGCGATGCGAGGTGTTGGCCTGAAAAAAGAGGAGTCCTGCGTCATCCTAGATGTCGCAAGACTCCTCTTTTTCGTTCAGCCCCTGCTCGTGAACTGCATGATCTTCGCCGCGATCCGGTCGAGGGGCACGACATGCTCCACGCATCCGAGCTCGATCGCCGATCTCGGCATGCCGTAGACGACGCACGTCTCCTGCGCTTCGGCGATCGTCGAGGCGGCGCCGAGCTCCTTGGCGAGCAGCATGCCCCGCGCGCCGTCCTGTCCCATGCCCGTCATCAGCACGTAGTGCCGCTTCAGCTTGCTCAATCGGGCCACGGATTCGAAAAGCACGTCCACGGACGGGCGATGACCGCTGCGCAGCGGATCGTCGGCGAGCTTCACCCGATACTCGCCATGTTTCTCCGCGACGGTCAGATGGCGGTCGCCCGGCGCGATATAGACATGCCCGCCGTGAAGGGATTCGCCGTCCACGGCTTCCGAGACGCGTATCGCGCAGAGACCGTCGAGCCGATCGGCGAGCGACTTGGTGAACTTGGGCGGCATATGCTGCACGACCAGCACCGGATTCGGATAGTCGGCGGGCAGCGCGGACAGAACGGCATCGAGCGCACGCGGTCCTCCCGTTGACGTGCCGATCGCTACGATCTGGCTGAACGTCTTCAAGCCGTGCGACGCCTCGAGATTTACCGCGGCCGCCGGACGCCTGGCGAATGCGGGTCGCGGCTCGGCCAGCTGCCTGAGCGCCGACTTCGGCGCCTTGGCGGCCGCCTTGACCTTGGAGACGAGCTCCTGCTTGACCTTGTACAGATCCACGGAGGTCGAGCCCGACGGCTTGCCGACGAAGTCGACGGCGCCGCGGCGAAGCGCCTCGATCGTCGTCTCCGCCCCTTCCTGCGTCCTGGAACTTAGCATGACGATCGGGACAGGGCGCAACCGCATGATCGCGGAGACCGCGTCCAGTCCGTTCATGCCCGGCATCTCTACGTCCATCGTGATGACATCCGGGTTCAGCTGGTCCGCCATGCGGAGCGCTTCCTCTCCGTTCGCGGCGACTCCCGCCACCGTGAGCTCGGGATCCTCCTCGATCAGACGCTTGATCAGCTTGCGCATGAAGAGCGAGTCGTCCACCGCCAGCACCCTTATCGCAGGCATCCTCCGTCAGCTCCTCTCTGTATCGGTTGCGACGGTTTTACATTTTGCGGTAAAAAAAGGCTTCCGTCGTCTCGAGTCCGTATCGCTCGGGCTGGAACACCTGCTCCGTCCCCCCGATAAACAAGTACCCGCCTTTGTTAAGCGCCTTGCCGAAGTTCCGGAAGATGCTGTCCTTGGCTTCGTCGGTAAAATAAATCAGCACGTTGCGGCACACGATGAGATCGAAGCCGCTCTCGTACGGATCGGACAGCAGATTGTGCTGCTTGAACGTGACGGAACGCTTGATGTCCTCCGACACCGCATATTGGTCTCCCTGCGCCTTGAAGTGGCGGCTCAGCATCGGCCGGGGCACCTCCTTGACCGACGCAGCGCCGTACACGCCTTCACGCGCGCGCTTCAGTGCAAGCTTGTCGATATCGGTCGCCAGCACCTCGAATTCGTGACGTTTCAGCAGTCCGGACAGCACCATCGCCAAGCTGTAGGGCTCGTCCCCCGTCGAACAGGCCGCGCTCCAGCAGCGAAGCTTGCTTCGGGTCGCCGACAGCTCGGGAACGATCTTTTTCTCCAGCACCTCCCACCGTTTGGCATTGCGGTAGAATTCCGAGACATTGATGGTCATACGGTCCAAAAATTCCTCGTAGAGGTCGGCATCCCGGATCATGCCGTCGTACAGCTCGCAAAACGTCTTGAACCCCTTCCGGTCTCTGAACGTGCCCAACCGCCGCTTCATCTGATCTTCTTTGTATTGAAGCAGGTCGATGCCCGTCTTGCCCTTCAGCTTGGCGATAAACTGCGCAAAATCAAGATCCGCCGCCGTCGTGGCCCCCATCGTTCATCCCGCCTTCCTTAAGATTCGCTCGTCTTGAACACGGAGACGGAAGCGTTCATACAGCACTTTATCTGCCTGCCGACCTGCCGAACAAGGCGGAGATCTCCAGTATGAGCGCGACGTTGCCGTCGCCGAGAATCGTTGCCCCTGCGATGCCGTCTACCTTTCCGATATAAGAACCGAGAGACTTGATCACGACCTCCTGGTTGCCGATGAGTTCGTCGACCGTCAGCGCAAGACGCTTCTCCGCGGAGCCGATGATGACGAGCGGGATATGCTTCCGTTCTTCCGCTGCCTGCCGGCTGCCGAACTTGTCCCGGATATCCATCACCGGGATCGCCTGATTGCGGATCAGAACGACCGGTTGACCGCGCACCGTGCGGATCTCCGACACGGGCAGACGCACGATCTCGGCGATATTGCTCATCGGGATGATGAGGGTCTGGCCGCCGCACTTGACCAGAAGTCCGACGATGATGGCCAGCGTCAGCGGGAGCTTGATCTTGAATGTCGTGCCGCGTCCGAGCGTCGATTCGATATCGATCATGCCGTTCAGCCGTTCGATATGGCTGGCGACGATGTCCATCCCGACGCCGCGGCCGGATACGTCGCTCACCTGCTGGGCGGTGGAGAAGCCCGGACGGAAAATGAGATCGATCGCCTCGCGGTCGCCGAGGGCGTCCGCTTCCTCCTGCGAGAGAATCCCCTTCTTCACGGCGGAAGACCGCATCTTGGCGGGATCGATGCCCGCGCCGTCGTCCTCGACGCAGATGACGACCTGGTTGTCCTCGTGCGCCGCGCGGATGCGCAGCAGACCCTGGCGGGACTTCCCGGCCCGCTCCCGAATCTCCGGCCGCTCCAGCCCGTGGTCGACGGCATTGCGGATGAGATGAATGAGCGGGTCTGCGATCTCTTCGATGAGCGTGCGGTCGAGCTCCGTATCCTGGCCCTCCATCACGAGCTCGAGCTCCTTGCCCAGGTCGCGGGACAGGTCGCGGATCATCCGCGGAAACCGCCCCATAAGCTGCTCGATCGGCAGCATTCTCGCCTTCATGACGCTCTCCTGCAGATCGCCGATGATCCGCGACAGATGGTCCGCGATATGACCGAGCTCGCCCACCGTATCGTCCTGGAACCGCCGACGTTGGGTCCGCGAGACCTGCTGGATGCGGGTCTGGTCAATGACGAGCTCGCCGACGAGATTCATCAGATCGTCAAGGCGCTCCACGCTGACGCGAATCGTCTGCGCCTTGGACTTGCTCGCGGCAGACGCGGAGGCCGCAGCGGTCCTCGCCTTCGACGGCGGCTGCGAAGAAGCGGGTTCCGCCGTCGTCCCGGACGTCGCGTGCGCTGCCTGATCGGCCTGCGCTCTCGCGGCGTCCTGTCCCGAATCGGCCTGCGCATCCGCATCCCCGCCTGCGTCCGCCCGCCGAGGCGTCTCGCCGGTCTTCCCGATAGCGGCGGACCGGTAGTCCATCGCCATCTCCTCGGGACGAACGGGCTCGATCCTCGCGTCTGCAACGTCGGCGAGTCCTGCCGCGAGGGCTTGAAGCTCGTCCGCCGTCTTCGTACCGGCATGCAGATAGATCAGCTCAAGCATTTCTACATATTGCTCGCCAAGGCTCTCGTAGTCGGGAGAGGCGAGGAGGACTTCTCCCCACTCCGCGAGCATGGTCTGAACCACGTACGCCCGCGCTCCCTGAATGAAGCATTCGGGAGCGATGCGGACGCGCACCCAATGCAGCAGACAGCCCTGCTCTTCAAGGCTTCGCATATGGAGTCGAACGGACATGGACAGCTCGGGCAGATCGCCTGAGGACTCTGCGAGGAGCGGATTCGCGTCCCCGGTCGCCGCAGTCGCTTCGCCTTCCGAGAGCCCGCCCGCGCCGGGCGCAGGACCGGACGATTCCTCCGCATCGAAGCGCTCCAGCGCGCGGACGCAATCCGCGACGTCGACGGCGATCGCGTCGTTATGCACGATGTCTTCTTTCATCAGCTTCAAGCTGTCGAGCGCGCGGAACAACAGATCGATCAGCGGCGGCGTCACGATTTTTTCCTTGGATCGAACCAGATCGAGGAGATGCTCCATCCGGTGCGTCAGGCGCTTCATCTCCTCGAAACCCATGGCGGCCGAGGAGCCCTTCAGCGTATGCGCCGCCCGGAATAGGCACTGCACGACCTCTCCGGTGTCTCCGTCCCGCTCGAGCTCCAGAATTCGCTCGTCCATCAGCTGAAGCTGTTCGTCCAGCTCCTCCAGAAATACCTCTTTATACTCGGATAGCATGCGGTGGCCCCCCTAATCCCGAAGCAGAACTTCTTCAAGCTGCAGGATGCCGACCAGCCCGCCGCCCGCAAGTCCGATGCCCGCAAAAAGCCGGCTGTCCAGGCCGCCGAAACGGCCCTGGGGCGCCTGAATATCGTTGAACGTCGTCACCTTGTTGACGTGGTCGACGACGATGCCGACCGTATCCTCCACATGATTGACGACGACGATCCGGGTCTGCTTCGTGCACGGCTGCTCCTCCATGCCGAACAGCTCGCGAAGACTGAGCACCGGCACGATCTTTCCTCTCAGATTGATCACGCCTTTGACGTAGGGCATAACGCCCGGGATATGCGTGATCTCCTGCATCTTGATGATCTCGTGAATGTCCTGAATGCGGATCGCATACTGCTCCCGTTCGATCCCGAATTCGACGTATTGCTCCTGTGCCGTCATGGGCGGTTGCCCCCTCTGATGTCATGACTCCCCGCCGGCGGGGTTCGTAGAATCAACGAACTTTGAAAACCGATGCGGATTCGTGCAGCTTCTCGGCAAGCTCGGCAAGCGATTGCGAAGTAGACGCCGTCTCCTCCGACGCTGCAGCCGCCTCTTCGCTGGCGGCCGATATGCTCTCGATGGAGCGCCTGACTTCGTCCGACTGGGCGGCTTGCTCCTCGCTGGCCGCCGCGATCTCGCCCACCTTATGCTCTGTCGCCGAGATCATGGAGAGGATGCGCTCGAACGCTTCGCCCGTCTCCTTCGACTGGCTGACGCCGCCCGCGACGGCCTCCACGCTGCGCTCCGTGTTCCGCTGCATCGCCTTGATGATCTCGGAGATCTGCTTGGTCGCTTCCCCGCTGCGTTCCGCAAGCTTGCGGACCTCGTCGGCCACGACGGCGAAGCCGCGACCCTGGTCTCCTGCACGCGCAGCTTCGATCGCCGCATTCAGCGCAAGCAGGTTGGTCTGCTCCGCGATGTCGTCGATGACTTCGATGATCTCGCCGATCTTGGCGGAGTCCTCCGCCAGGCGGGCGACCTGGTCGCTCACCTGACCCATGCTGGCCACCGATTGACGCACGACGGCTCCGCCCTCGCTGGCGATGGTGGAAGTCTCATAGGCAAGCCGCGCCGCTTCCTCGGCTCCCTGAGCAACGGCGGCGATCGCGGAAGACAGCTCGCCGAACCGTTCCCTGATATCCACCGCGGCTTCAGACTGCACGGTCGTGCCGCTGGCGATCTCTTGCGTGCTCGCCGATATCTCCTCCGCCGAAGCCGCCACGCTCTCCGAAGTGCCTATGACGTCCCCGATGAGCGCCCGCAGCTTGCCCGCCATCTTGTTGACGGCAGCCGACAGCTGCCCGAGCTCGTCCTTGCCGCGTACCGGCACCTCTTCCGTGAGGTCTCCATCCGCGATCCGCTCGGTGGCCTGCATCAGCCGCTGAAGCGGCCGCGAGATGGAACGGATCAGCCACACTGCAAGCAGCAGGCCGACGATCGCGGAAGCGACGATGACGATGACGGTCGTGTACAAGATCCCGCGCGTCGCCTGGCCGATCTCGCTCTTTTCAATGGCCCCCATGACCTTCCATCCGGTCAGTTGATTCGTCCGGTATACGGCTTCCTTGGCCACGCCGTCGAGCGTATATTCGACGAGGCCGCTCTCGCTTCCGTACACTTGGTCGATGTAGCTGTTCGTGTTGGGCGTGCCCGGCTTCTTCGTCGGATGAACGATGTAGTTGTGGTTCTTGTCCAAAATGATTACGTAGCCCTTTTCGCCTACCTTATAATTTTTGGTTTGCTCGGCGAGCTCTTTTAAGCCGACAACCACGCCGACGACGCCGGAGCCGTCATTAACGCTCTTCGCGACGACGACGATCATCTCGCCGTTCGATGCCGATACCATGGGCGAGGAGACGATGGCCTGTCCTTTGCTGCTCATCGCTTCCTTGTACCAGTCGCGGTCTCTGGGATCGTAATCCGAAGGCAGCGAGGAAGAAGTCGGCACGGAAGCGATGTCTCCGTCCGTCGTTCCGAAGATCACATTCTGGTAGTTCGCCTTCGAAACCTGAAAGGGCGCAAGAATCGCTTCGGCAGCGGCGGAACTTCCCTTGGCAAGCAGCTTCGCGCTCATGAGCTTCGCCAGGTAATCGACATCCGTCATTCCCTCTTCGATCTTGTCGGTAACATTTAAGTCCGCCGACTGTACGGTCTCCTGAGCGGAGTTTCGAATCTGCGAATGGACCTCTGAAGCGGCGCTCCGGTACGAGAACCAGCCGATCGCCGCACCCGGCAGAATCAGAATAACCAGAAAGATAAGCGTAAGGCGGTTTTTCACGGTCATGTTGGCCATCCTATGTTCTCCCCTCCGCCTTCAGAAGCTTGTTCACGGACTCGAGTACGCGGTCCTCTTGGAACGGCTTGACGACAAAGTCCTTTGCGCCGGCCTGAACGGCCTGAATGATCATGCCTTGTTGACCCATCGCCGAGCACATGATGATCTTCGCGTCCGCATCCGCCGCCCGGATCTGCTTGACCGCTTCAATGCCTTCCATCACCGGCATCGTGATGTCCATCGTGACGAGGTCCGGCTTCAGCATCGCATATTTTTCTACGGCGATAGCGCCGTTCTCGGCTTCGCCGATCACCTCGTGTCCGCCCTTTTGAAGAATCGACTTCAGCATCATCCGCATGAACGCAGCGTCGTCCACCACCATTACCGTTGCCATGACGCTACACCTTCCCTTCCGAATCTCTGGATATAATCAGATGAAGATCGCCTGCATGCTCGATCGCAACCGGCACCTTGACGACACTTCTTAGTCCGTATAGATGAACCTGGCCCGACATGACGGTAGGCGGCGTGATGTCAATCTTAATACCCTTGCCGCCGACCAGCGTCGCCGCGCGGCCCGCGATCATATTCGCGAGCTCTCCTACGAACGAATGCAGCATATCGCCGTCCAGCGACATGCCGAACATCGACTCGCCTAGCTTGCCGAATACCGCTTCGTTCCCGACGATCACGATCCGCCCGTAGATGTCCCCGGTCACGCCGATCAGCACGCCCCATTCGCTCTCCTGCTCCGAGCCATCCCCGGCTTGAGGAGGCATGATGCGAAGCGGCAGCGGAATGACCTGACCTATCGCCTCAACGATGCTTTTCAGCAGCTCGTCCGACGAATTTCTTGATTCGTTTGTGTCGATGGCCTGTGCATTTATACTCATAACGACCCCCCAAACCGGTAATAACGACCTACTTTTATCATAAAGATCCCTTTTTTGCCTGTAACCGAAAAATCGTTGCGGGGTGACGCAATTATTTGCAGGGAAATGCCTGTTTTTATTGCGGTGTCCCGCAAAAGCCCTGTCGGCGTTCCCGTTGGCGTCCAATTGTCGGATAGAATGGCAATGGATTAGAGATGCCGGCACCGGCGTTGGATGGGACTTTAGTAGGGGCAAAGAACCCTCTATCCGCGTTGGCCAGAGGGTTTGAATGGAGGTCTAGATAAAGATTAAATCGCTCAGTGGTGGCTGCGGCCTGGGGAAATCGGTTCGTTCGACGGGGGCTGCGGCCTAGCGGATAGTCGGGGCCGGGCGTGCAAAAGTAGTCTCAAACAGCGCTACATCGCGGGCTGTCGGGGTCGGGGGTGCGAAAGTAGTCTCGACCAGCGCTACATCGCGGGCAGTCGGGGCCGGGGGTGCAAAAGTAGTCTCAAACAGCGCTACATCGCGGGCAGTCGGGGCCGGGGGTGCAAAAGTAGTCTCAATCAGAGCTACATCGCGGGCAATCGGAGCCGAGGGTACGAAAGTAGTCTCAAACAGCGCTACATCGCGAGCAATCGGGCCGAGGGTGCGAAAGTAGTCTCAACTAGCGCTACATCGCGAGCAGTCGATGCCGGGGGTGCAGAAGTAGTCTCAAACAGCGCTACATCAAGAAAACCGGTTCGCTTCAGTGCTGGTTGCGGCCTAAAGAAAACCGGCGTCTCAGCGCTGGCTGCGGTCTTGCCCGTCTTCGCCCGCTCCGCTCCCCGCTTCTGTCTCGCCCAGCAGACCGAGCCGGTTCGCCTTGGCAACCGCTTCGATGCGCGACTTCACCCGAAGCCTGCGAAAGAGGTCGGTCAAGGCGTATTCGAGCGAGCGCTGGCTCATGAGCAGCGCGGCGGCGATGTCTTTGTTGCTGCTGCCGCGGGCGATCTCAGCGAGGATCTTGCGCTCACGGTCGGTGACGGACTCCTGGCGCTCGGTCCGTAGGTCTGCGGCCGGGGGCTCGATCGATCTGCGCAGCTGCCGAAGCAAAGCGACCGGGATCACCGATTCCCCGCGGTGGGCGCAGCGGATGGCCGTGACCAGTTGCTCCCGGCTGCACGTCTTCAGCACGAACCCCGAGATGCCGGATTCCACCATCAGATTAAAGTGATTTGTTATCTCGTAGCCGGTGTAGATCAGGATGGTCGCGTCCGGCCGTGTCTCGAGGATCCGCCTGGACAGATCGATACCGCTGGTTTCCGGCATCTGATAGTCGATCAGGAGCACGTCGAAGGCGCGTTCCGCCGACATCTCCAGCGCCTGCTCCGGCCGGCTCGCGATATGGACGCGAATGTCGCCTTCCTCCTCGAGCATCAGCTTCGCTCCCGCCATGACCGCGGGATGATCGTCCACCATCAGTACGTCAATCATGCGGGCAGCCCTCCCTGGCCATTCGCGATTACCGGCATCGCTGCGATTATCCTGCTCGTTCTCGTCTGCTTTATGCAACATTTTACAGCAATGTTGTACCCATTGTCATGGACTATCGAACGCGTTATCGACGGATGGGTGCCGATCGGTTCTGAAGGATTTGTCGGAATGGATTTTCATGGCACGGATCGTTAAGAAATCTTTAAGTGTGCCGAAGTAGAATTATGTCGCATTGTGTCGACATTCCTCGTTTTTGTTTCACCTATCGTCATTCATACCGCTTTGACTCCAATGGGAAAGGATCTCCAGCATGAAAAAAAAGCGTAAGAATAAATCCCGTTCCGCAAGCGCCAAACGCACGCTTCCGATCCTGGTCGTTCTGTCGGCAGGTCTATGGGCCGGTACTTCGCTGGCGCATGCCGCCGATTCGGCGACGGTCTCAAGCCCGGTTAAAAACGTCGACCTGTCCTGGATTCAGTCTTCGGCCGCCGACGCAGACCCGGTTAAAGCGCCGATCGCGGTCTCGGGCAACGAGCTGCGTATCAACGCCGGCCTTCATGCCGCGTGGCTGCTTGAATCCGATATGGCGCTCTCCGCATCATCGACGGATACGACCGTAGCGACAGCTTCGTTCGACGGCAAGATCCTCGTCGTCCGAATCGTCGGCGCAGGCGGCGCCGATATCGTCCTGACGGCATCCAAGGATGGGCAGACCTTGAAGGATACCATCCGGCTCCGTGCCGTCAAGATCGGAGACACGACCGGCGACGGTGTCGTCACGTCCGCCGATGCGCTCTATATCACGAAGGTTGCGACGGGCAAAGTCGTCGTCACGTCGCCCGAAGAGCTAAATGCGCTGGACATCAATCGCGACGGCGTCGTGACGTCCGCAGACGCTTCGCTGCTGCTCAGCAAATACGTCAACAAAGGCAACGCCTCGGATCCCACCGCCTATATCGTCAGCCTGAGCTCCGTCAACGACGCTCCCGTCGCCTATGGGGCGGCGATTAAGGGTCTGGCGGTTAAGAACGGCACGCTGACCGCGACGGCGGGCTATACGTATCAAGATTCGGAAGGCGACGCGGAAGGCGCAACCGCGACCAAATGGTATCGCGGCCTCGCCAAGGACGGCTCGGACAAAGAAGCGATCGCCGGCGCCCAAGGATTGGAATATGCCATTAAGCCCTCGGACGCGGGCTACTATCTGTTCTTTGAAGCGACACCTAAGGCGGTCGCGGGTACGCTGGCGGGCCAGCCGGCCGGCAGCGGCCCCGGCGTCCTGATGCCGGATACGACGCCGCCGACCGTGGACAGCGTAACCCTGCCCGTCAGTGGCGTATACAAAGCGGGCCGGCAGCTGCGCTTCACCGTCAAGATGAGCGAGTCCGTGACGGTAACCGGCACGCCGACGCTGGCGTTCAGTGCAGAAGGTGCATCCAAACAGGCGGCGTTCAACAAGGCGTCCAGCACCGGCGACAAGCTCGTATTCGACTATGCGGTCGCGGATGGAGACACCGCGATTAGCGGTATTGCCGTCGGCGCGCTTGAGCTCGGCGAGGGCGGTTCCGTGAAGGATATGGCGGGCAATGACGCCGTTTTGACGTTCACGCCGCCAAGCGGCGCAGGCGTGATTGTTGATACGACGGCGCCTGCCGTCTCGGCTGTTCACGTGCCGTTTGACGGCACGTACAAATTTGGCGACAAGCTGACATTTACCGTCGACTTGGACGAGGCAGTCGACTTGGACGGAGGCGAGCCTACGCTTGCGCTCGACATCGGCGGTGTCAGTCGGCACGCTTCGTACAATGCGGTAGACAGCAGCTCGACAAAGCTCGTGTTCGAATACGCGCTTGCGAGCGGCGACCTGGATGCCGACGGCATCGGCATAGGCAACATCGGGCTTGGCACAGGTACGACGATCCGGGATGCCGCGGGCAACGACGCAAAGCTCGCGCTCGGCACGCCGTCTGGTGCGGGCATCAAGGTTGATGCGGTCGCTCCAAAAGTATCTAAGGCGACATTGCCGGATGACGGGCGCTATATAGCCGGACAATCGCTTACCTTCAAACTCGAGACGAACGAGGCAGTCGTGGTGACCGGAACCCCGACGCTGTCCTTGAGATTCGGCGATGCCATTGGCTTGGCATCGTACGATGCGTTGAATAGCACGCCGACGAGCCTTGCCTTCACGTATACGGTCGTACCGAAAGTCACCGATGCCGACGGCATCTCGGTCGGTGCCGTGACGCTGAAGGGTGGAGCGGCCGTGCGGGACGTGGCAGGCAACGAGGCGGATTTGACGTTCGATCCGCCTTCCGGGGACGGCATCATCATCGATACGATTGCTCCGGCCGTGAAGAGCATAGAACTACCCGAGCTACCCGAGAGCGGCATCTTCAAGGCCGGCGACAAGCTGACGTTTGCCCTCAATCTGGACGAAGCGGTCGAGCTGGCCGGCGGACAGCCTTCGCTGTCGCTGAATATCGGAGGCGTTAGCCGCAGCTCCGAGTATGTCGCGGCGGACCGCGACGCGACGAAGCTTGTGTTCGCCTACACCGTTCAACCCGGTGATCTCGACGCGGACGGCATCTCGCTCGGTTCGGTCGTGCTCGGCCCGGGCACGACGCTCAAGGACGCGGCGGGCAACGAGGCGGACCTCGCGCTTGGCACGCTGGATACGGCGTCGATCAAGGTCGATGCCGTCGCGCCGACGGTATCGCAGGCCTCTTTGCCGGCTCCTGGCGCGTACGGCGCCGGACGGAAGCTGACGGTCAAGCTTAAACTGAGCGAAGCGGTCAAAGTGACGGGCACGCCGACGCTCGGACTGCAGATCGGCAGCAACGCGCGCATGGCTGCGTACGATGCGGAAGCGAGCAAAGAGGGTGAGGACATCCTTGCCTTCTCGTATACGATTCAAGCCGGGGAGATCGATGCGGACGGCATCTCCGTCGGCGCCGTATCGCTTGGCAGCGGCGATGCAGTGCGGGACGCAGCGGGCAATGACGCCGTGTTGACGTTCACGCCGCCGAGCGGAGCCGGCGTGCTCGTGGACACCAAAGCGCCCGCCGTGAAGAGTGTTGAACTTCCTGCTCCCCGCTCATACAAAATGGGCGACAAGCTGACGTTCGCCGTCGAGCTGGATGAAGCAGTCGCCATGTCCGGCGGCGAGCCAACCCTTGCGCTGAACATCGGCGGAATCGCCCGCACGGCGGTCTATCAGGCGAGCGATAGCACGACAACAAATCTCGTGTTCGTCTACACGATCGCAAGCGGAGACCTGGATACCGACGGCATCGGCATCGGCGCCATCGAGCTCGGCACGGGCGCGACGATTCGGGATGCTGCGGGCAACGACGCGAATCTCGCGCTGGGCGCGTTGTCCGGTACCGGCATTAATGTTGATTCAATCGCGCCAAAAGTATCCAAAGCGACCATGCCGGACACCGGGCTCTTCAAGGTCGGGAAACCGCTCGTCTTCGAGCTCGATACGGACGAGGCTGTCGTAGTGACCGGCACGCCGACGCTGTCCCTTAAGATCGGCGATGCGATCATCTCGGCGGCGTATGACGCTGTCAACAGTACATCCCAGGTCCTCTCTTTCAGCTATACGGTACAAGCAGGCGACAACGATGCCGACGGCATCTCGGTCGGCGCCGTGACGCTGAGCGGCGGAGCGACCGTACGCGATGCGGCAGGCAATGACGCGGACTTGACGTTCGACGCAGGCGATACGTCCGGCGTGCTCGTAGACGCGCTGGCGCCGACGGTCGAGAGCGTGTCCCCTGCCAACGGCTCGACTGGCATCGCGCTCGCCAGCCCGCTCTCGCTGACGATGAGCGAGAATGTAACCGCAGCGTCCGGGAAAAAGATCAAAATCGTGCGCGCGAAAGACAACGCCGTCGTCGCGGAATACGATTCCGATGATACAACGAAGGTGCAAGTCGACGGGACCGGCGTCACGCTGGTCAATCCGGGTCTGGCAGACAGAACCGAGTATATGATCGTCATCGACATCGGCGCCTTCAAGGATGCAGCCGGCAACGACTTCGCGGGATTGTCCGGCATCTCCGGCTGGTCGTTCTCGACGCCTGACCTCACGGCGCCCGTGCTGGTCGCGGCATCGCCTACTGTCGGAAGCACTCTCACGGACCGCAGCGCGATGTGGACGCTGACCTTCGACGAGGCGATTGATTTCGCGGATGCGACCAAGCATATCGTCGTTCGCAAAGCTTCCGACAACAGCGAAGTCGCTTCTTACACTGCGGCCAATCAGGCAGGCGTCTTGGAGATTGAAGGCCCTGCCCTTAAGATTAAGCCGCCGACACTCGCGGACAGCACGGCGTATTACGTAGAGATCGAGACTGGAGCCTTCTCGGATCTGGCGGGCAATGCTTATACAGGCTTGTCCGGGCCGAATGCATGGAGCTTCAGCACGACAGTCCCGGTCAATCCGACCTTGACGGCTGTTAACGATGAAGAGTTTTCGGAGCCGCGGATGATCAGCGATTACAACGGGGCCGTGCTCAATCTGACATTGACGGACGATGTATTCAAGGATGAAATTTCCGCTTCGGATGTGGTACTGAACCACGCGCCACAGGGCATGTCCGTATCGGATATTGTTCGCTTAGACGCTACGCATGCTGCTCTGATGCTGTATTACGACGGTACCGACTTCGATGCGGACATCACGAACTTCAGCGTCACGATCGCCGGAAACGGCCTACAGGGAGGCCATTCGGTCACGAGCGGCAACATAACGATTCAAGCGGAGATCGAGCCGGCGGAGCGGACGTTCATCTCGGAGTATTGGTATAACGGCGGCACTGGCGTCGCGATCGAGCTGCATAACTCGGGTGCGGCAACCGAATCCGGCTACACGCTGGAGATCTACACCGCGGAAGCGCCGTCCTCGCCCTACAAGGTCAATGTCATGGACTTGCCGCCCAACGCTGTTTATGTAGTCATCGACAGTCGCTTCTACGGATTTTTTGACTTGTCGTCATCGCCTTACTATAACGAAGATATTATGCTGGCCCCTTCGAACAATCTTTCGTCTATACCGACCATAACAGGGATCGTGCTCAAAAAGGGAACGGCCGTCATCGATAAAGTCGGTAGTCCGGGCAGCAGCACGCCTTTGCTTGCGGCTAAAAACACCATGCGCCGCAATGGCGGGACAAAAAATGGCTCCCCGGCTTATCACGATTATCAATGGTCGTTCATCCCGGATCCAACGGGTTCAGGTGCCGGCATCTCGAGATTCCCGTGATTCCGGAATTCGGCCTGACTTACTACCATCCATCATCGGAGGTTCAACATGCGAAATTTCTACGCCAAACGCTTGACGGCCGCTCTGCTTGCCCTCTTCGTCGCTTGGCCGGTCCTAGGTTTGTCAACCGCAGGCACCGCTCATGCCACCCCCGCACAGGCCGCTGAGCTAACGATCGGGGACGCCCCGCTCCAGACCGGGCAATCCGCCGTCATTCCGGTTACGCTCGACACAAAGGACTTCGGCGTCGGCTCGTACAGCCTTCAGATCGACTTCGACCCTGCGGCGTTGGAGATCGAGAAGATTGAGCCGATATACGGCAATGCTGACGCAAAAGCCTGTTTGACAGACCAACAGGGATGCTTCCAGTCCCATGCGGAAAACGAAGACGGTTGGCTGAGAGCCATCTGGGTCGACATCTCCGGCGGGAACCGGCTGATCGCCGGCAAGCAGGAGCTCTTCAAACTGTATGTGAAAGCGAAAGCCGATGCTTCGTCCGGCGAAAAATCGCTGTCCGTCTCAGCGGGCAAGCCGGAAAACCTGACGTTCACGACCGCCGACGAACGGACGACGCTGCCTGTGACGGTGACTGCCGGCAAGCTCAGCGTCAGCCAACCCCCAGCCGCGCAGAGCGGCTCGAAAGTGGCTATCCCCGTCTATATCGACGGGAAGCTGCAGAGCCAGTCGGCTACGGCTACCACTGTAGACACGGGCAGCGGCAAAACCACGAGCGTCGCAGTCGATAACGACAAGGTAATGGCTCAAATCGCAGACGGTACGATAAATCGGCTGCTGCTCCCGCTAGGCAGTCTCGACACGCAGTCCGTCGTCAGCGAGCTGAACGGCGCGCTCGTGAAGGCCATGGAGGCCAAAGAAGCAGTCGTCGAGATCCGTACGCCGCAGGCGGACTACACGCTGCCCGCCAAGCAGATCAATATCGGTCGAATCTCGGCGGCGGTGGGCGAGCAGGTGTCGCTCGCGGATATCAAGATTCGAATTAAGATCGAGTCCACGAGTGACGCCGTGACTCGTTCCGCCCAAGCTGCCGCGGGCAAGCTCGGCGCTTCGGTCGTTTCGGAGCCCGTCGAATTCAGCGTCTCGGCCGTTTACGGCGACAAGACGGTGGCCGTCGACCGGTTCTCCGGCTATGTCGAGCGGAACCTGCCGCTGCCGCAAAGCGGCTCTTCTGAGGGGCAAGACACCGTCGTCACGGGCGCCGTCGTCCTGCCGGACGGCACCTTGTCTCCGGTCCCGTCCAAGCTCGTCGAACGCGACGGCCGGAAGTACCTATCCATCAACAGCATGACCAACAGCGCCTATGTCGTCGTCAGTCATGCAGCTTCCTTCAAGGATATGGCAGGCCACTGGAGCCTCGCGGAAGTCTACGATCTCGGCGCAAGGCTCGTCGTGCAAGGCACGAGCGGCGGCAGCTACGAACCGAACCGCGCGGTCACCCGCGCCGAATTCGCGACGCTCGTGCTGCGGGCGCTCGGCCTCCGCGCCAGCCAAAGCGACAACACGGCTGCTTATAAAGACGTGAAGAAGGACGCTTGGTACGCTAGCGCCGTGAATGCCGCGGACGCATACAAGCTCATCGGCGGCTACACGGACGGTTCATTCAAGCCAAGCGGCACGATCACCCGCGCTGAAGCAAGCGTAGTCCTCATGCGGGCCGCCGCGCTGACCGGCCTCTCGCTTGCGCCAAGCGACGCCGAAGCGCAGTCCCTTTTCAGCGGCTATACCGACCGCGACAGCGTGCCGGCATGGGCTCGGCCGCAGATTGCCGCCGCCCTTCAAGCCGACCTGCTCCAAGGTGCGAACGGCAAGCTGTCGCCATCGGCATCCGTCACGCGCGCGCAGGCTGCGGTCATGCTGCACCGCCTGCTGACGCAAGCCGGCCTGATCGACAAGCTCGGCTGATCTCCCGTATTCTTCCGTTTCGCTTCCTGCGGAACGGGACTAGAAAATAAAGAGCACCCCCTGCATGCAAGAGATGGACCGAAAGGTTATCCCTTGCCATGCCGAGGGTGCTTTTTCATACAGATGGCTGCGTATCAGGAACGTCCGTGTTTCACGCAGCGAGCGGTGCTTCTTTCACCAAAATCGCCTGCTCCGCCATCCGCTCTTCTAGGTCCACTTGGCCGCCCACAGCTTCATCTCCTTGACGATGCGGTGCAGGTCCTCCCCCTTCGGGGTCAGCGTGTACTCGACCGTGACGGGTACGGTCGGATAGACGTGCCGTTCGAGCACGCCCTTCGTCTCCATATGCCGCAGCGTGCTGGTGAGCGCGCGGGGGCTGACGGACGGGATGCTGCGCTGTAGTTCGCCGAACCGGCGGGTGCCGCAGAACAACTCGCGCAGGACGAGGAACGCCCACTTGCCGCCCAGCACATCCAGCGTTTTTTCAATATTACAATCGATGATCTGCGGTTCCTTGGGTACGTAGCTGCTGCTCTGGGTCATTGTCCTACCGCTCTCCCTTTTATTGCTATACTTTGTATAGTTGGTATATTCGGTATCATATAATGATAAATTATTCACTACTTCCCGTCCAGCACGGGGTTGCCTATACTGGTGAAGGAGCCGGAAGGCTCGTACATTCTACCGAATAGAGGTGCGTACGATGAATTATCGGCGATTGGGTGGAAGCGGCCTGAAGGTCAGCGAGATCAGCCTGGGAAGCTGGCTGACGTACGGCGGCTACGTGGAAAAGCAAAACGCGGTTAAAGCGATTGAGACCGCTTACGATCTGGGCATTAACTTTTTTGATACGGCAAACGTCTATGAGCGCGGCGCGGCGGAGGTCGTCGTCGGCGAGACGCTGCGCGCGTACCCGCGCGAATCTTATGTGCTGGCCACCAAAGTCTTCTGGCCGATGGGCGACGGACCGAACGACCGCGGTCTCTCGCGCAAGCATGTGACGGAGCAGGCAAACGCGAGCCTCAAGCGGCTGGGCCTCGACTACGTCGACATCTTGTACTGCCACCGTTACGATCCGGAAACGCCCGTCGAGGAAACGCTGCGCGCGATCGACGATCTAATCCGCCAAGGCAAGGTGCTCTATGCCGGCATCAGCGAGTGGACGGCGGCCAACATCGCCGAAGGTCTCGCGGTAGCGGACAAGTACCTGCTGGACCGCATCGTCGTCAACCAGCCGGTCTACAACATGTTCAACCGGTACATCGAAAAAGAAGTCCTGGCGCTCAGCGAGCGCAACGGAATCGGACAGGTCGTCTTCTCGCCGCTCGCGCAGGGCCTGCTTACCGGTAAATACAGCTCGGTGGACGCCATCCCCGAAGACAGCCGCGCAGCTAAGCTGGAGTGGGTACGGAACGGCATCACCGAAGAGAAAATCTCACAGGTCAAGCAGCTCGGCGAGATCGCGGGCGAACTCGGCGTCACGATCGGCCAACTTGCGTTGGCTTGGATTCTGCGCCAGCCGGGCGTCTCAAGCGCTCTAGTCGGCGCTAGCCGTCCCGAGCAGGTGACGGAGAATGCTGCGGCGTCGGGCGTCACCCTTTCGGCGGACGTGCTGGAAAAGATCGAAGGCATCCTGGCGTAAAACCCGGGGTTCGAGGAGGCGGACTATGGCAAAGGTCGTCATCACCGGCGGCTCCGGCATGCTCGGACGGTGGGTCGTCCGGCACTTCGTCGAGCAGGGCTACGAGACCGTGAATGTGGACACCGTTCGGCCGCAGCAGTCGCTGTGTCCGACGCTGCTGGCGGACCTGAACGAACTCGGCGAAGTATACGGCGCGCTGGCGGGTGCGGATGCCGTCGTGCATCTCGCGGCTATTCCAGCCGCACACATCCGCACGAGCGAGGTCACCTTCCGTAATAACATTATGTCGACCTATAATGTGCTGGAAGCCTCTGCCGGACTCGGCATTCGCAAGGCGGTCATCGCCTCAAGCGAATCGTCTTATGGCATCGTGTTCGCGGTCAACCGCTTCGGGCCGTCCTACGTGCCGGTCGACGAGGATCACCCGCAGCTGCCGCAGGACAGCTACGGGCTGTCCAAGGTCGTCAACGAGCAGACGGCGGACATGTTCCACCGCCGGACCGGGATGCAGGTCGTCTCGCTGCGGATCGGCAACGCCATCGAGCCGGACGCATATGAGCGGTTCCCCGCGTTCATCCGCGATCCCGAGCAGCGTGACCGCATCCTGTGGAGCTACGTCGACACGCGGGATATCGCCGAGGCGTGCCGGCTGTCGATCGAAGCCGACGGGCTCGGCTCCGTCGCGGTCAATCTTGCGGCGGACGATACGAGCAGCGCCATCCCGAGCCGGGAGCTTCTCGCGGCCCGTTACCCCGAGGTGCGGGACATTCGCGAGCCGCTCGAAGGCTTCGAATCGCTGCTCAGCAACGCGCGGGCGAAACGCCTGCTTGGCTGGCAGCCGAAGCACGCCTGGCGCGATTACGTTAAGGAATAGACGAAACGGGACGAAGCAGGGACCATCCCTGCCTCGTCCCGTTTGCGTTGTCGTTCGCCAACTCTCCTAAACTGTCGCGTTTGTTCCTACGTAGGAACAAATTCGCTCGCCCTCTCCCGCACCGCCGCACATCGCTCAATCCGCCGCTTCCCGCGCCGGCTCTCCGATCGTTCGGAGCAAACCCGCTCGCCTCGGTTCAGGCGCCGATGCTAGCCGTCCTCCAGCGCGATCCCAATGCCCCTCTCCGACGCGAGCCTCGCGTAGTCGCCCGCGATCGCGATGTCGAATGCGCCGAGTCCCATTGGGTTGAAAAAGACCGCCATGTCCGACGGAATCGTCTTCAGTCCGTCGCCGCAGACGACGTCAGCCAACGTGAGCGCATCCGATTCGTTCAGGCCTCGCTCCAGGCTTAGCCGCTCGATATCGGTGTTTTCCCTGCATACCTCCGTCCAATCGTCGACGATCGGCACGGCCGTCCCGAAGACGCTCTCCGGCTCGTAATCCCTCAGCGATACGTTGAGCAGCAGCGCGCCAGCGGAGGGCGCCTCGTCGATATACCGCCGCTCCGATACGGTGCACGTTGCGACGACGTCGCATCCGCGGTAGGCGTCCCGCCAATCGCCGGCAACCTCGACCAAGCTCTGCAAGCCGGCAGGCACCGTCGCCGGATCGATTGGTCTTAGATCGTTGAGCGCAATCCGCTTCAGCCGATCACCAAGCAGCGCCGCGCACATATCAAGATGCAGCCGGCCGATCGGCCCCCATCCGATGATGCCCAGGCTGATCTCCTGCGGCTCCCGCGAAGCCAGATAGGCGTGCAGCATCGCGCCGCTGACGGCCGCCGCCCGCAGGCCGTTCAGCAGTCCGCCATGGATGAAGGCGAAGGGCCGACCTGTCTGCGCCTCGTTCAGGACGATCGCGCAATGCGCCCGCGGCAGGCCCCGATCCACATTTCCGGGGAAGCCAGCCACCCACTTGACGCCAGCGAGATCGAACGAACCGCCGACGTACGCCGGCATCGCGATGATCCGGTTGCGCATATCCCCGTACCGCAGGTACGTCTTGACCGGACCGGCGCACGCGCCTCGATCCCGATCGCGGACGACCGCCTCGACGATGCCGATCAGCCGCCGCCAGTCGATGCCGAGCGACCGGATGTGACCGTCATGCAAGTAGATCATCGCGCCCCCCTCCGTTCCCTGCGCGCCCGAAGGCCGGCTCGATCGGCTCTGTCCCGAGTTCCCGCAGCACCCAGGCATCGTCGTACACGGTATCCATATACCGCTCTCCCCGGTCCGGCAAAATCGCCGCGCATACCGCGCCAGCAGGGATGCGGCTGCCGATCTTGCGAATCGCCGCGACGACGCCGCCGGCGGAAGCGCCCGCCAGAATCGCCTCCTTCCGGACGAGTTCCCGGCAGCCGCGCACGCAATCCGCGTCGGTTATACGCACGACGAGATCGGCGACGCCTTCGTCATGCAGATCCGGGATCTGTGCCGCGCCGAGGCCAGGGAACCTGCGACGGCCGTCGGACCCGCCGAATAGCGCGCTGCCCTCCGCGTCGACCGCGACGACCGTGGTCGGCCAGCCTCGTTTCCGTATATAATCCCTGCACCCGCGTATCGTACCGCAAGAGCTGACGCCGCAAAACAAATAATCGACGGCGCCCAGCCGCTCCCCGATCTCCCGCATCGTCGTCTCCGCGTGCGCGAGCGCGTTGTCCGCATTGCCGTATTGATTCGTCCAATATGCGCCCGGGATATCCCGCACAAGCTCCTTCACGCGCCGGATGCGGGCCGGCAGATACTCGCCCGTCTGCGCGTCAGGCGCCGTCACCAGCTCGATCTCCGCGCCGAAGCTGCGGATGATCTGCAGATGCCGCGGCGTCGTCCTCGGATCGACGACACAAATGAACCGCAGGCCCATATAAGCGCACAGCTGCGCCAGGCTGATCCCCAGGTTGCCGGAGCTCGATTCGACGATTACGCTGCCTTCCGTCACCTCGCCTCGGCGGATCGCCTCCCGAAGCATATACAAGGCCGGCCGGTCCTTGGCGCTGCCGCCCGGATTCATCCACTCAAGCTTGCCGTGCACCTCGTACGGCTCGTCGCGGTAGAGCCTTGCCAGCCGAACGAGCGGCGTGCCGCCGATCGCATCTGCGATGCCTCCCTCGAGCCTCATGCGAATCCGACCTTTACGTGTAAAATATTTTTTTGCTTTTCACGGCGCCGAGATTCCGCGCGTCGTCGTAGGTTCCTTCAGAGACGACCTCGATCCCGCCGAGGATGCCGCTGCGGATCATCGTCCCGATCTCGGGGATGCGGTCCTGCAGCTCCACGCGGACCCGCTCAAGCAGCCAGGCGTCCGCCGAACCGCCGTACAGGTGGACGCGAAGCGCGTTGCCGGACACGTACACGCGCACGACCGCATCGCGGACATGCCTGTAGACGGCGTCCTCGATGTCGTAAATGCTGATCTTTTCGCCATGCTTCATATCCGGTCCGATTCGCTTCGCGATGCTGCCGAAGCTCTGCCGTAGCATGCCGTTCACGAGGATAGGACGCAGATCGCGGACGACATCGTACGTCACGTACCGCAGCGCGGGGAAAGCCTCCCTCATCGTCGAAGTCAGCACGAGCACCAGCTCCCCTTCAGGCAGCGGTTCGTACGCGTCTCCGAGCCGGTCCGTGCCGATCCCCTCGCCGATGAGCCCCTCCGTCAGCAGGTAGCGCCCGTGTTCGCGGGAAAAATAAGCGATCGTGCCGATCTCGATCGAGCCGTACGTATCGCAGATCCGCTCCGGTCCGATGGCGAGCCGCTCCGCCGCACGCCGGATCCATTCTGGCGCCGCGATCTCGCCGACCAGGATGACCTGACGGATGCCGAATTCGGCCGGATCGTCGGCGGCGAGCAGGATGCGGTCCAGAATCGAAGGCATCGTATACAGCACATCAGGCCGGATACGCCGCAGCTGTTCTAGATGCACGCCGATCGGCTCCCGGTAGGACAGCGTATGGACATCCAGTCCTAGGCTGCGGAACACGCTCGCAGCCGTCGCTTCCGCGTGCCCGGTCCCCATGTCGGACACCGCCGTCTTGTACCCGCCTTTTCCCAGTATCTCGCGGAAAACGTCCCGTTTAACGCGCAAATAATCCGCTTCGTCCCCTTCGGAGTAGTATATCGTCTTGCGCAGCCCCGAGCTCGTGCCCGATGTGCGATAACGGTTCAGATCGTCGCGCAGCGAGAGCGGATTGTCTTCCGTATAATAACGGGCCTCCAGCACGGAGGCCGTGATCAACGGCAGCCCCTCGAGCGATGCCGCGTCCCGGCCGGGCAGCTCTCCGTACCATGGAAAGCGCTCGACTGTCCGCTTGGCGACCGCCTTCCAATCGGCCGACACTGTCATGAGGCACCTCCGTCCGCAGGCCAAGGCTTATTTTTAGGATGGTAATAGCTTATGTTGGCCGGGAGCGCTTCGTTCGGAGAATAACGCTAGATGGCTGGCGGCAATCTCGCGCTCGCAAGCGGGGAGCTGGCTTCGTATGATGAAGGAATGCAATGAGGCTTAGAGGAGGGCACGCCGTGGAGGAGCAACATACGATGCGGAAAACCGTATCCAGCAAGCTGATCAAAACGAAAATTCTGCTGGACGGCGGGGGGTTGCTGAACAGCCATATTCCGCCTACCGCGCCTTTTTCGCGGGACCGGTTCGAGGCGATGCTGGAGACGCACGGGATGGTCTACGTGAAGCCGGATACCGGCTCTCAAGGGATCGGCATCCTAAAGGCCGAGCGGATGGGCAGCGGCGGCTATCGCTATCAAAGCGGTACCGAGCAGCACCGGTTCGGCACGTGCGCGGCCATGTACCGGTCCATGGAGCGCACGATGGGCAGGAGACGGTATCTCGTTCAAAAGGGGATTCCGGTGCTGACGCATCAAGGGCGTCCCTTCGATTTTCGCGTCATGACCCAGCGCAATCCGGCGGGGCAATGGGAGAACACCGGTATCGCCGCCCGCGTCGCCCATCCGCGCAAGATCGTGTCCAACGGGAGCCAGGGCGGCACGATCTACGGCGCAGCAGACTTGCTTCGTCCCATCGCCGGACGCGAGAGGTCGGCAAGGCTGATCGGCCGCATGAACAAGCTGGCGCTGCTCGCTGCCGACAGGCTGGGCGGCAAGTATCCGGCCATGCACGAGCTCGGTATCGACATCGCCGTAGACCGTCAGTGGAAGCCGTGGATTCTGGAGGTCAACACCCGCCCCGATCCTTGCCCTTTCACCAAGCTGACAGACCGGACGGCCATCCGCCGGATCGTGCGCTACGGACGCGCGTACGGCAGGCGGTATTGCTTGAAGTGCGGCAAGGCGAAAAGCGGAACGATATAGAAGCCTTCTCTGACTACAAAAACCCGGCAAGCCATGTAGAAGGCCTGCCGGGTTTATATTTTGAACTTTGCGCTTTATTCGCTCCCCGGTTCCTCCTGCGAGATACTGCCGCCGGCGGCGAATCGCGGCGGTCGTCCGCCTCGCACTACTCCAAGCCGATCCAGTCGGACTCGGCGACGGCATGCCAGCGCTCGCGGATCGCCTTGTACTCGGCCTCGGGCAGCGCGCCTTTCTCCAGCAATCTCGCATTGGAAGTCCAGCGGTCCGGCTTCGCGGTGCCGACGATCGCCGTATGGACGCCCGGCGTCGACAGCGTGAAGCGAAGCGCCTTGCCGACGGCTTCCTCGAGTTCTCCCTTCAGCCAGTCGTACTTCAGCTTCTGCAGCCGCTGCCAATAACGGTACTCGTACGCCTTGGGGTCCGGCTCTTCGGCATGGCGCCAAGCGACGTTGGCGACCGGCCGCTTGATGATGACACCCATCCCGCGCTCGGCCGCTTCGCCAAGGGTGAGATCCGCCGCCTCCTGATCGGCAATGTTCAACGACGTCATGAGCGAGTCGAAGGCGCCGGTCCGAACGGCATACAGCGCGTTCGTATGGTCGCCGCTGTAGCCGATGAAGCGGGTTTTGCCCTTTTCCTTGGCGCGCTTGAGCACGTCGATGACATCGCCCTGCTTCAGCACTTCCTCGGAGCAGCTGTGCAGATGAATGACGTCGACGTAGTCGGTCTTCAGCCGCTCCAGGCTGCGGTCGATGCTCTGCTCCAGCATGCGCGGATCCCAATCGGGCAGATCAAGTCCGGCGGCATGCCCGCACTTCGTGAACAGGAAATAATCGTCTCGCCGGCCCGACACGGCTCTGCCGATCAGCTCCTCGCTGTTCGCGTAGCATTCGGCCGTGTCGATCAGGTTCAGCCCCGCATCCAGCGCGCTGCCGAGCAGCTTGTCCACATCGCGCTGATCGGCGCCCTGGAAGCCGATCTCCGCCCCGCCGAACCCGAGTACGCTTACCTGCATCCCCGTCTTGCCGTACGCTCTCTTTTCGATGACAATCGCCTCTTTTCGTAGAATCTATAACCAGTTTACCCAATCCCGGCGCCTGCCTCGCGAATTCTTCCATTCGGCGCTATAGCAAAAGGACGGGACCGAAGTCCCGCCCTTGCTTGCGCTTGCTGTATCCGGCCCCAGCCGGCCGGACGAGGCCTCCGGGCCTACGTCACTTGGCGAACAGATGGTGGCCGATCTTCTTGATCGCTTTGACGCGTTTGGCCTTGCCGGGCTCCAGCTGCGGATTGAAGAAGAATAGCGCGCCCGGAACGTTGTTCTCGCCGGACAATGCGGCCTTGGCGGCCTTCACGCTGTCCTTCGAAGGCGTCTCCCGTTCGAGGCTGCCGTTGCCGGCAGGCGAGAATTGGCCTGGCGCGTAGATCACGCCGCGGACGGTATCCGGGTAGTTGCCGTTGTGCAGACGATTCATCACGACGCTCGCGACCGCAAGCTTGCCCTCGTACGGCTCGCTGCCCGCTTCGGCCTCGACCAGCTTTGCCAGCAGTGCAAGGTCCGCCGGATCGACCTCATCGACAGCCGCCGCCAACACCTTCACCTCGGACCGTTCCGGATCCAGGAAATCGGGTGCGACAACCTTGAGCTGCTGGCCGACCGTCAGCGCCTCGCTTGCGAGGCCGTTGCGCGCCTTAAGCGCTGCGGCTGTCGTATCGTGCGCTTTGGCGATGCTCCACAGCGTGTCGCCCGCAGCGACGGCGTACAGCTCTTCTTTTTTAAGAACGGCGGCCTTCTCCTGGGCCTTCCAGCCGACGCTCGCGTGCATCGCTTCAGAGATGACGCGAAGCGGCGCATAAGTGATGCCGTTTTTCAATCGGATCGTTCCTCCGATATCGTAGGTGCGACCGTTGAGCGTCACCTCGGACGTACCGGCCCGGAATACGAGCGTATCGTCCAGATCGTTCTGAACCGTCGTCTGACCGGTCTCGCCATCGTAGGCGAGCGACCAGCCCATCAGGTCGGACAGCTCCTTGACCGGCGCATAGGTCCAGCCTCCGAGCGTCCATAATTCCTGCTGCAATTCAACTTTATCGTCTGCTATGTATAAGATGCCGTTCGTACTATTCGTGCCGGCGAATGCCGCGCCCGCGCCAAGCGCCAGGAAAAGCGCAAGCGCCATTGCCGCAATTCTGGTCAGCCGTTTAATGAGCTTCATCTCCTTTGGAACGGAATGAAATCAACATCTGCACTGCTCGCTATTATACAGACAATAAAAAGGAAAAATTTAAATATGAGTGATTTTTCATCCAAGCGCGGCCAAAATGTAAGCGCAACCGGCCGCGCGTAGCCTGGAAAAGCCGCATATTGCACATCGTTTGCCGGCCGCTTTTCGCTGCTTGCTTGTCCTCTGTACAGCAATCTCTTGCCGTTCGGTTCCCGCCGTCCGGCTTCCGCAAGACCGGGAGCCGCCGGCGTGTACATGCTGCATATGTCTCTAAACCTTCGTCCAAAAAAGACACGATCTGTCTATTTGTACGTAAACAAGCTTGTGCTAGATTGGAAACAAAATCTCAACCCAAGGAGATGATCCTTATGACGCCAGTTCGGTTCCTGGAAGGCGAACACGTCTACCTGCGGCCTATCGAAGCGGCGGACACCGATTGGTACTTCGCGTCGGTCTACGATCCGGACACCCGGAGGTTCACCGGCACGCAAAAACATTTTAGCCGGGAGCAAATCGCGCGTTATATCGACGGCAAATCGCAAGACAGCTCTTCCGTGCTGCTGCTGATCGCAAGCAAGGAAAACGATGCGCTCGTCGGAGATATCGCGCTGCAGGACATCGATACGATCAACCGCAGCGCCAACATCCGCATCGCGATCAATCGGCAGCAGCATCAAGGGAAAGGCTTCGGCACGGAGGCGCTGCGCCTGATGCTGGATTACGGCTTCGGCATCCTGAACCTGCATCGGATCGAGCTGAATGTATTCGCCTTTAATGAACGGGCTATCCACGTATACGAGAAGTTGGGTTTCAAACGGGAGGGCATTCAGCGCGAAGCGCTGTTTTACGATCACAAATATCACGACTCGATTCTGATGAGCATCTTGGAGGACGAATTTCGATCGGCCGGCCTTACAAGCACTGACTACCGAAGTTGAAGGCTAACCTGTATCAGTATCGCCTCCACCTAAGCCCTTCGTAACCCCAATGCAGGAATCGGACGTTTGAATCCCAAAGCGGCAATCATCCCGACGCCAACGCAAAGACCCCTTGCGGAAACGCCTGAACGGCATTTCAACAAGGGGTCTGGTTCCGCACGACAAGCTTCGGCTACGCCTCCGCCCCGAGCTCCCGAAGCCTCGCGGCCGCTTGCAGATGACCGCGCTCCGCGGCGATGGACACGGCTGTAGCGCCTTCGGACGTCTTCGCGGCCACGTCCGCGCCGTGGCGGACGAGCAGATCGACGATCTCAGGCCTGTCTACGTGGTAGGCGGCGACATGCAGGCTCGTATGGCCGTTGCTGTCCAGAATGTTCGGGTCCGCGCCGCTCTCCAGCAGAAGCGCGATGACCTCAAGGCTCCGTTCTCCCGCGATCGCGGCATGAAGCGCGGTATTGGAGGGGATATAGGAAATGCGCGAATGCGATACGGCATTCACGTCGGCGCCCGCGGCGAGCAGCACGCTGACCGCCTCCGCGCGGCCAAAGTGAGCGGCATAGCCGAGCGGCGTCATACCGTCGGCGTTTTCCCGGCCGGCCAGGGCCGGATCGGCGCCCAGCAGCGGTGCGAGCCGCGCTGCATCCCCAGACTGTATGATTGCGAACAAATCTTCCTGCATGACCGCAACGCCTCCCACTGGAAAAATCGAACTCTTTCAACAAAAAATTCCAGATACCCCTCTATTAAATCACAGCGAGCCTCGCAGCGCCAATAGATTCTCGCTCGTCCGGTCCAGACGATCCCGGATGAGGATCCGCGAGGCGTAACATTCCGGAATACCTTCGAAGCCGAAATGCACGCCCGCCAGACCGCCCGCGATCGCCCCGATCGTGTCCGAATCGCCGCCCTGATTGGCAGCCCGCTGAACCACCTCTTCGAACGAGTCGGACGTCAGCAGCAGATGGAGCACCCAGCGGAATGTGTGCACGACGTAGCCGCTGGGCTCGCAGCCCGGTTCGCCGGATAAGAGATCCTCGTACGCCGTGCCCGTTATTGTCCGCCGGATCGCCTCCCTAAGGTCCGACTCGTCGTCCAGTATCCTGAACGCGATCCGATTGTAAAGCTCGCATGCCTCGTTGCACAGCTCGTCGTAGTGGGTCATTTTCGACTGCATCCGCGTTACGCGCGCTACGTCCCCCCAATTCGGGTACCCAAGCGCAACCGGCAGGCAGCGCATCAAGGAGCCATTTCCCGCGCTCTGTCCCAGGTCCAGATCCGCGAGCATCGCGGCCTCGAACCAGCTGCCTCCGTATGTGGTCAGCACGCGCCGGATGATATTCCCGATATCCTTGGGGTCGGAAGCGAGCCACGCCAGAAACCGGTCGCCGATCGCCCCCATCGGGTCTGCCGGCGATTCGAGGATGCCGTCCGCCACGCAGAGCGTCATCATCGTGTCGTCGGTCACCTCGCCGGGTTCGAGGCGCCACACGCCCCCGCCTATAATCTCGGTCAGATAACCGTGCCGCTCCGCGATCTCCCGCCGCGACATGAACTCGGTCGTGCCGCCGAGCGCATCCCCGACGGCCACGCCGTACAGCCCGCCCCTGATCCGGTCGGCAAGCTCCATATTAACCGCCTCCTTCTGCCGAATTCGCCGCTTCAGCTGTGAGGCCCAATCCCAAATCCCAATCCCCATCCCAATTCCAGTCCCAGTCCCAGTCCCAGTCCCAGTCCGAATGGTGCCTTCCGCCTGCTCTGATTTATCCATAGATCGACAGCTCCGGCGCGTAATCGGTGAACCGGTACAGCTGCGCCGGCCGCTGCGAGTACCGGTTGGACATCATCGGCCGCCCTTCCGCGTCGCGCACCTCTTCGAGAATGCCTTTGCGGCTCTGCGTGGAGGTCACCTTGCGGATGAAGTTTTTCTCTTCAAAGGACGGCACGACGGCCGTGATCACCTGATACAGCTCCGCGATCGTGAACGTTTCGGGCAGGAATTCCCGGGCGATCGTCGTCGTCAGCATTTCCCGGCGAATCCGTTCAACGGCGTCCTGCAAAATCGACCGGTGGTCGAACGCCAGCTCCATCGCAAGCGCCTCCTCGACCGGCCACAGCCGCACGTCCGACGCTTCGTCCGACGTTCGCCGGCTCGCCACGTACCGCTCCTCGACGAGCGCAAAAAAAGCGTGGGAAATCATCCAGCCGCGCGGATCGCGGCCCGGGTCGCTGTAAACGTTGAAGTACGCGAGGTGAACGTCCGATACGCCGGTCTCCTCCAGCAGCTCGCGCCGGGCGCACGCCTCGACCGTCTCTCCCTCGCGGGTGAATCCCCCCGGCAGCGCCCACATGCCTTCGCACGGCCACTGCTTCCGCTTGATCAGCATGACCTCCAGCCGGCGGAGCGGCAGCGCCTTCTTCGCGCCCGCCCGCTCGGTCTTCGTAATGGTGAATACGACGATGTCCGTCGGCGCGCCGTCGGGCGTGCGGAATTCGGCCGCCGAGTAGGACCCGGCATTGTTATCGTTCATCGTGAAATGACCCCTGTCGCTTAGTCCTGCAGGTTCCCGAGGAGCCTGGCCCTGATGTCGCCGAGCGTCTGCTCGCGCACGAGGCGCCCGTCGACGAACACGTCCTCCAAGAGATCGGTCCCGCTGTATTGATCGTATTCTTCCTTGTTCAGATTATCAATACAGACCATCGTACCTTCCTGCGGGACGACGCGAACGAGCCCCGTCTGCGACTTTTTGACTTTGCCCGCGTCCGTCTTCGGGTCCTTGTAGATCTTGCGCTCCTCGCCGTCCACGACGGCGTACGTCGACTTGAGCGCGTAGCCGAACGTGTCGCGCGTGTTGTACTGGTACGTGAACGAGCCGATGCCGAACACCATGTTGGTCGATGCGAAGCCCTTGGCCGCGAGCCGTTCGCAGATCTCCCGGCAGCGCGCGATCGTGATCGCGTCCCCGTAGATGGCGCCGATATGGCTATCGAGCTGCTTGTAGCCGCGCGCGGTCGTCGTGCCGCCGAAGATGTCCCATAGAATCTCGATGACGCCGCGCCGCGCGAGCGGCTCCTCCGCGTCCGGATCGCCGCAGATGATTTTCACCGGATCGCCGCTGTCCGGACGGATGACGACCTTGCCGTCCCGGCCTAGAATATCGTCCTTCAGCCCGCGGATGACGACGTCGAGGACGGTCCACAGATCCCACGTATCCGACACGATCGATACGAACCCGCTCGGATACACGTCCTTGATCAGGTAGCGGTACGAAGCCGCTTCGTCCCGGCCGTGCGCGCACATGACGCTGTGCTCGGTCGCGGGAATCGACGTGCCGACGAGCTCCTTTTCCATATCGGCGCCGTAGTGGTCTTCCAGATACAGAATCGCAGGGATCGTATCCGTGCCGGTAAACGAGAGCAGGTGCCCCGCGCCGCTCGCCTTGGCCGCTTCGAGCGAACCCATGCCGCGCATCGAGAAGTCGTGTCCCTGGAACGGTACGCCCGATGCGTCGCCGTTCGTTCGGCGCGCGAAGTCCTCGAGCAGCTTCCGGTATTCGAAGGCGAGCGTCGCGCTCGTTGCCGGCAGCCACAGCTGGCACGACATAAGCGTCTCCAGGTAATTGGTGAGCCAGAAAAACGCGGGCTGCGTGTTCTCGATCGTGAGCATAGGCACCTTGACCGGCACGAGCGTGCCTTCCTTAACGGCCTTAATCTTGATCGGCAGGTAGCCGAGGTCATGCAGCGCCTCGATGTGAGCCGCGTCCGGATTCGCCTCGCCGAGCGCATGGCGGATGACCCGCTTGTATTCGTCCGTCACCTCCGCCTTCGTCCTGCCGAAGAAGTTGGCGTTGAAGTAATCGATCAGGTATTCCCGGATAAAGGCCTGGAATCCGAACGCCACGATCAGGTCGATATCCGCGATGCGGCTCGCGCGCGCCGTCCAGGTCGAGTAGACGAGCTCCGTGCCTTGCGGGTATTGGTTTTTGTGGCTTACCTTGTAGAAGTCGCAGAGCAGCGTGGCTGGATAAACATAGTGATTGGCGGTTGTCTTGGTCATGGCAGCATGCCCCCGATCGGATAAATGTGAATGAAGTCCGTGCTTGGCCCGTCCATGATCGTGTCCGTCGTGTAGACGCGCTCGATCCATCCCGACGCCGGCAGCTTGCCTTGATGGATGGCGTTTTCGCAATGCGTGACGAGCAGGTAAATCCGCGAAGCTCCCAGCTCGCGCAGCCTCTCCGCGCTTAGCAGGAACGTCCCGCCGTACGAGCAGAGATCGTCGACGATGATCGCCTTGAAGCCTTGGCGGTCGACGCCGCCTTCGACATCCAGCTTTTGAATGCGCCCCGTTTTGAAGTCCCTCTCTTTGCGGCCGACCAGGTGCCTGAAGCCGTCAACCTGGCCGTACCGCTTCTGCGCACCCGCATCCGGGAAAAACAGATAGTCCGCCGCCGGATCGAATCCCGTCTCCGCTATGACACGGTCCAGCAGCTCGAGCGTCGGATACAACGCACGGCTGCGTTCGAGCAGCGCCAGCGTGACGTCCGAATGCGGCTCGACGATAGTCACGCGCGCGAAGTTCATGGCGTTAATCATTCGCGCCGTGTATTTCAGCGTGAAGGCGGACGCCCCCTCCGCCCGGTCCATCCGGCTGTAAGGCATGTAGCAGATGTCCAGAGCCGCCTCGGTGCCGAGTCCGCGTTCGTCCAGGTAGCTTTTGACGAACATGAGCTTGATCAGGTCGGCGTCCGTCTCGTACTTGAAGGCGATCCGGTTGCCGTCAGCTTCGCGAGCGAGCGCGCAGATCTGCTCCCCGTTGACCCGCGTCTCCCCGTTTGGATAGGTTTCGAAGTCCAGCGTCTGTCCGTTTAGCCGAATCATCTCGTTCACGCTCCCCGCTTCTTGATATCCAGCGCCGCCTGCAAGCACCGGTAAGCCGAGCCGAGTCCCGCCCGATCGTCGAGCAGAACATTGAAGTAAATCTTCCTGCCGCCCGAAGAAGGCACGAACGGCGGATCTTCGTTGATGGCGTCGAACGGAATATCGTTGTCAGTCAGATAAGCTGCGATCTCCGGATACTGGCTCTCGCCGCAAGCGGTGAAGACGATCAGGTATGCGCCATGCGCCTGACATTCTCTGAGCAGCCTTGGCACGTCGTCGAACGCGAGGCCTGCGCGGTGATAATCGAAAACCGTGTTGTCGTAGTCGTATGCCACGACCAGCCGGCCGTACTTGCGCCATTCGGCCACGAGCCGGGATACGACATGTTCGTCTTCCAGATAGAAGTCCATCGGGATCGCCTCGCCTCATACTGTCATTTTTATATTATCATAATGACATTATTAAATGATGTCAAGGGGCGTTTAAGCCCGAAAATAAAAAAGCGCCGAAAGAGGCGCCTGTCTTACTCCCAAGGGTACTTCGTCAGCAGAAAATCCGCGAACGCCTTGCTCTGTTCCCGACGGATGCCGCGCATCTCCTTGCGATGCACCGCAGTCTCGAACAGCTTCTTCTCCTCGTCGGTCTCCGGAATGACCTGCGGTACATAGACCGGCTTATTGTCGTCGCCGAGACCCACGAAGGTGAGGAACGAAGTCGCCGCGATCCTGCGCTCGCCCGTCCGGAGATCCTCGCGGATCACTTTTACGAATACCTCCATCGACCGCCTGCCCGTCCACGATACGAAAGCTTCGAGCGACACCGAATCCGTCTGCCGGATCGGGAGCAGGAAATCGACCGAATCCGTCGAGGCCGTCACCGCGGTGACCCGGCACAGCTTGGAGGCAGCGATCGACGCGATGTCGTCGATATGGGACATCAGCCTGCCGCCGAAGAGCGTCTCGTGGTTGTTGACGTCGGTGGGGAATACTCTGGAGGTTTTGACGCAGCGGGTTTCTTTGACGTACTTTTTCTCCATCTCGCTCACGCGCGCTCCTCCCATAAATAGTATGCATTCGCTCATTGTCCCCAGCCTGGCAGGCATTATGCCGGGGGGCCGGATTCTCGGAAGGAAGCGGCGGCCGGGCGTCGAATAAGGAAGGATAAATGCCATCAGGCAATTGAAAGTTAACGTCATCAATAGTGAAGTGCGCGTTTGTACGTGCAGGAAAGGAGCGGATCCATGACGGTTGGAATATTGGCGCATTTGCTCGGTACGCTGCCCTACGCGCAGCTGGCCGAGAAGGTAGCCGCGCATCGTTTCTCGTACGTGCAGCTGGCGCTGTCCAAAGCCATCGCCGATATCGATTTCTCCCTCGGCAAGCTCAGTCCGGGGCTCGCGAGCGAGATTGGGGGCGCGTTCGCGGACCGGGGCGTCCGGATCGCCGTGCTCGGCTGCTACGCCAGCCTTATCGATTTGAACGCGGACAACTACCGTTATAATGTAGACCGCTTCAAGGAGCATTTAAGGCATGCGCGACACTTCGGCGCGCCGATCGTGGCTACCGAGGTCGGCGTGCCCCAGGATCCGAGCCGCCGCGCGGAGCATGCCGCTCTGCTTGACCGCGCGCTCGAGGAGCTCGTCGAGGAAGCCGAGCGGTGGGGCGCCGTCATCGGGCTCGAAGCAGCGCAGGGCCACCTGATCGACTCGCCGGAGACGCTGGCGGCCGCGATCGAGCGATTCCCGTCGTCCTGCGTCGGGGTCGTCCTCGATCCGTGCAATCTGCTGAACGGCCGCACGCTGGACGATCAGGATCGGGTCGTCGACGAGGCGTTCCGGCTGCTCGGGCCGCGAATCGTCAGCACCCATGCCAAGGACCTGGTCCGCACCGACGACGGCGGCGTCCAAGAGACGGCGGCCGGGCTCGGGCAGCTGCACTATAATCGCTTCTGGGAAAAGCTCGAAGCGCAGAAGCCGCAAGGCTTCGTCACGCTCGAGGGCGTCGCGGTACCGCAGATGGAAGCCGCAGCCCGCTTCGTGCGGGAGGGACGAGAAGCAGCCCGTCGGGGTTAATAACGCGGTTGCTGCGTTTGGCCTGCGCGATACGCGTATCGCGAAGCGCGTGAGGCGCCCGAGCGTTTCCGGATAGGAACATTTTCGGCTTGCCGGACTCGTGAGGTGCCCAGGTGTTTCCGGATAGAAATTCTCGCGGACACCCGGAATAACCACACGCGCATCTAACACAAAAAAGGATGAAGCAGCAAATCGCTGCTTCATCCTTTTCGCAATATCCACACCATAAGGCCTCGATCCAAGCACATCCTCAAATCAACTTCTTCGCATACCACTTGTCCCCGCGGAAGCGCCGCAGGAACAGCACGCCCCGCACGCCCCATTCGCAGTTCATCGCGAGCCATACGCCGATGATGCCCAGGCCCAGCGTGATGCCGAGCAAGTAACCGAGGACGATCCGGAACAGCCACATCGACAGCATCGACGCGATCGAAGTGAAGCGTGCGTCCCCGGCAGCGCGCAGTCCCGCGGGCAGGATGAAGCTGATCGCCCAGAGCGGGATCTGCGCGATCGCATTTATCAGCGTCAGCCAGAAGATATCGTCCACGATGTCGGCGGGCGGGTGGAACAGGCTCACCAGCGGATAGAAGAGCGGCATCAGGATGGCGGTCATCACCACGAACGAGCAGGACGCCAGCCATAGGAACGACCGGATAAACTTGCGGGCGTCCTCGACGTTTCGTCCGCCGATGCATTGGCCCACGACCGTGACGATGGTCAGCGACATCGCGCCGGCCGGAATCTGATACACCAAGGCAATCGTCCCGCTGATGGCGTTCGCCGCGAGCGCGTAGGTGCCCATGCTGACGATGAACACCTGGGTAAGCATTTTACCGCCGTTAAAAAACATCTGTTCCGCCGCGAACGGTACGCCGATCGTCATGATCTTCTTCAGCATGTCCCAAGGCACGCGGACCAACTGCCCGATGCGCAGGCGCAGCGACGTATCGATCCGCAAAATATACACCAACGCGCAGACGGCAGCCGTATAGCGTGCGATGTTGATCGCGATCGTCATGCCCAGCACGCCCATGTCGAGCGCGTAGATAAAGACGAAGTTTAACATCACGTACAGCAGATTCATGATGAGCGACAGAATCAGCGACACCCGGGACCGACCGATGCCCCGCATCGCACCGCATACCGCCTGAACGACGCCGATGCCGAGGTAGGATGCGCAGCTGCCGATCAGATACACGCGGGCATGGCCCAGCACATCGGGCGACGCCCTGCCGAACAGCACTTGAAGCACGGGCGCGTGCAGCGTCGCCACCATCAAGCCGATGCCGAGCGACAGCAGCGCGACCGATGCAACCGTGCCCGCGGCGGCTTTGGAGATCATCCCGTCGTTGCCGCTGCCCTTGTACTGCGCGACGACGACCGTGCCCCCGGTCGCAACTGCCACGAAGACGTTGATCAGAAATATATTCAGCGAATCGACGGTACTCACCGCGCCGACCGCCGCGACGCCCGACGAGCTGATCATGGCGGTGTTCACGAGATTAAGGCCGACGATGAAGGCCTGGTCGATCAGTATCGGGATAAAAAGGGCGATTACTTTGCGATAATCCATGGACGACCCGGTCAAGCGCTTGTCGAGATAAGCGTGCTTCCGCGTCTTGATCTGAAGCGGTCTCACCTTATCACTTCTTTTCCCGGATGATAGATTGCTTTGCAAGCGTATACCTGCGGGTCCTATTCTAGTGGCAAAAAGAAAAATCCACAACCTTGGCAGGTTGCGGACAGGGTCGGGAAAATCGGGTGTAGCGCCGGCATCCGCCGAGAAGCGGCTTACAGCGCCGCTTTCCGTTGATTCTTCCGATGCTGCTTCAGCTGGTGGTCCGACGAGATCAGGATCGGCAGTACCTTTTCGCTTCGGACCATGACCGACTTGCAGATCATGCACGTAGGCACGTCCTCGAACGAAAAGTTGTCCCGGATCCATCCCTTGCAGCCTTCATTGGCGCAGGACCAGATCGTGGTCATTTCTTCGGGCAAATTTTCCAGCGGTTTATTCCAAGAATAATTCAATGGATCGTCCCCCTTAGAATAAAAAATCCCCAAAACGATACGTTCCGGGGATGATTCGAATCTTCAATTTACAGTTTTACGACGTTCTCGGCTTGTTGGCCGCGATTGCCTTGAACGACATTGAACTCAACGCGTTGGCCTTCGTCCAGCGACTTGAAGCCTTCGCCGGTGATGGCGCTGAAGTGTACGAATACGTCTTCGCCGCCTTCAACCTCGATGAATCCGAATCCTTTTTCTGCGTTAAACCATTTTACTGTTCCTGTTTGCATAGAAACACCTCCAATTTTTACATGAGTTTCTCATTTTAAGGTACCAAATAAAAAATTCATATATTGCACAAGGTTAGTCATTAAAATAATAACCCTCTGCAATAGATGAATTTAAGGTCAGAATTCCAATAAACTCAGTATACCATGAAGGGTGTGGAAAAGCAATTCAGCCGTCGGCACAACCTCTCCGATCTAAAAGACACCAGGCCTCCCGGCAACCGAGGGGAAACCTGGTATCTTCCTGCTCTCATCGGGCTTCGCGCTCAATACCGCGACGTCAGCGCTCCCATGAGTCGGTCATGACGACCGGTTCGATCCTGCCATCGCCGATCCGCATGCGATCGATGCATAACCGGCGATTACCCGGCTCCGTGTCGCCGATCGTTCTGCGATGGTATACGATCAGCCATTCGTCCGTCTCCGGCAGGTGCAGGTAGCCGTGGTGACCGGGCCCCTCCGCGATCGGCTCCTGCCTTTCCAGAATCGTGCCCTCGTTCTCGAACGGACCGAGCGGATTGTCGCTCACGCCGTACGCTACGCGATAAGTGCCGTTCGTCCATCCGCCCATGGACCACATCAGGTAATAAAGCCCGTCCTTCTTGATCATGCAAGGGCCTTCCACATATCCCTCCGGCGTGATGGAACGAAACACTTCATCATCCCCGCCCGTCAAAGGAACGAAACCGGTCATCTCCTCGTTCATCCGCGCGACGTTGCAGTGACCCCAGCCGCCGTAGTACAAATAGACGGTTCCATCGTCGTCCTTGAACAGGTGCGCATCGATCGGCTGAGCTTGATGAACGAACTTGTCCACCAACGGCTTTCCGAGATAGCCTCGATACGGCCCCTCGGGACGTTCAGCCACGGCGATTTCCAAGCCCCCGGTTTCCTCGTTCGACTGAATGTCGTTGGAAGCGAAGACGAGGTAATGTCGCCCCAAGTGCTCGATCTGCGTCGGCGCCCAGACCGCTCTCCATATCCACGGAAAATCCGCCATGTTTACAATGCCCTCGTGTTTATGCCAATGGATCAGGTCGTCAGAGCTGAAGGCGTCCAAATTCATCTGCATCGTATATTCCGTAAAGGAGCGCGTGGCGAAAATCCAGTGCTTTCCCTCATACGTTCTGGCCTCGGGGTCTGCATACCAGCCGGGTACGATCGGATTATTCATTTTCATTGGCCTTGTACTCCTTCCTGTCCTGCATCTGGTTAGCCGGCGTCTCAAGTCTATGATAGAACGCCGGCTCTGTTGATCGCCCCGAACGGGACATGCGCAGTCGGGTATAGACCCGACACGCCTTCGATATGGCCCACTTGGTCGTCGATAAAAATATGCGGCCGGAACACCTTGAGCACGCGCGCCTTCTCGACTCCTCCGAGGAAAAAAGCATCGTCGACCCGAATGCCGGCCGCCCGCAGCGTCGTGACGACACGTTCATGAGCCGGCGCGTTCCGCGCCGTCACGATGGCGATCCGAACGCGCGGCGAGTAATCCGGGTCTCTCTTCTTCTTATCCCACTCCCGCTGCTGAAGTCGAGCCAGCTCGCTGAAAAACCGGAAGAGCGGTCCCGGCGGAAGCGCCTCTCCGGCCTTCCTCCGCTCGCTCTCGTGAAAGCCCTGCATCCCTTGCGCCTGAAAGATGCCTTCCGCGGAATCGTCCGCGATAATGCCGTCGAAGTCGAAAGCGATACGCAACTCCTGCTCCTGATCGTCGTCGACGAACCCGGTCGGGAATACTTGCGCCGCGGGCAGTCCCATCCGAATCGCCGACCGCACGTCGTCGGGATCGGCCGAGAGGAACAGCGAGGCGTTGAAGGCATCCATATACGTAAAGGGATTGCGCCCCGCGACGAACGCCGCGCGCGTGATCTGCAGCCCGTAATGCTGGATCGACTTGAACACGCGCAGCCCCGTGTCCGGATCGTTGCGCGACAGCAGCACGACCTCGACCGGCTGGTCGTCCGGTGCCTCGCCGTTGATCATAAGCAGCCGCTTGATCAGCGGGAAGGCAACCCCCGGACTCAGCACTTCCTCCTCGTGCGCGTGCTGGTACTGCCGGTACTCCTCCTCTCCCTTCTCCTTGAACACCTTGTCGGACGCCTCCAGATTGAACAGCGCGCTGGAAGCGACTGCGACGACGAACTTTTCTTCAATGGGAAATGGCATGGGTTCCTCCGAAACATTTGGCAAGTTACTAACGCTTCCTATTCGACGTGCACCGCACGCTTCCCTCTCATCCTGCCCTCAACACCTAACTAAAGCCGCGGATCGATCTCCTTCTCCCTCGCCACCTCGAACAGCAGGTTGGCTGCAATCTGATTGAACTGCTCGTTTTCCGGTTTGATGTCCGACAGCTTGATCGCGAGCATCTGCTTGCCCAGCCGGTGCTCGCTCAGCGAGGTCCGCAGCTTGGACGCGATGTTTTTCTGCTTGATCAGCTTGCCGTACTTGTGCGGAAACTTGTAGTCGTACCCGTAGATAATCGACAGATAGCCGGCGTTGCGCACCTTCATATACGGGACCGTACCGGGATGCTCAAGCTCGGGCTTAATGACGATGCCTTCCATGCCGTTCTCGACGGTGAGCCTAGAGAAAAACGCTTCGGCGTCCGCATAGGCGGCGGGGTTCTCGAGGTCCAGCACCATGTACTCATCTTCAGACACGAAGCGATACATATCCGAGGTTTTGCCTTCGGGCAGCCGCTCATCTCCGTTTTCGCTGATTTCCTTGAGCAGCGCAAAAGGCTTGTAGACGATCTCGGCATCTCCCGCATACAACTCGAGCTGGCGCCTGTACACTTCGAACGCTTCCTCGTGCTGCGCCAGAGGTACGCGCGTGTCCCGGATACCGCGGACGAACTTGTACGTCTGATACTGATGCGCGCCGTATTTGTCGTTCAGCGCTTCCTTGGTCGCGTGATGCTGATCCTGCTCGAACCCGCTGTTCTCCCAAGCTTCCACCAGCTCGCCCAGCGCCTTTTCGAACCCGTGCCGCTTCAGGAAATCCAACTCCGTCTCCAGCGCTTTCCCGATCGGCCGGAACTGTCGTTCGATCAACCCTTCGCCCAGCGCCTTCCATGGCAGCAGCTCTCCGTCTAGCACCAGCATGACGATCCCCCGCTCCGACATATACGGCCCGAACTTCCGTAACAAGCGCTCGTAAATTGGCTGCATGTCCACGGCCTTGACCTGATAGCCGTTGCGGCTGACCGCGCGGCACTGCTCGATATCGCGATGCAGATAAACGTTGCACCTGGAGCCCATGTACTTCGGCTGCAGCACGACCTCGCCTACGCCCCGTTCCGCGAAGTACGCGAGTCCCTTGCGCAGCGATTCGAGTTCGCCCGCTTCCAGGTCCTTGTCCGCTGGCGACATCGTACCCGAGATATAGTTGATGCGATGGCGGGCGCAATAACGCAGCCTGCGGACGGATTCGGCATCCAGCTCCAGCAGTTTGACCTTCCTCTCCTCGCGGAAAAGCGTCGGAAGCTCCTCGTGGAAGGCTGCGGTTTGCGATTTGCGGCTCTTGAAAAAGAGCTTAAACGACATCCGGACGCCCGTCAGCAGGTTGCCGTGAGCGCAGCCGGTGTCGAGATGAATCTTGTTTTTGATCCGGAAAGCCTGCTTCGCCGCAACATGCCCGAACAGGTGGTACGGATGGTTGCCCGTCGCTTCGTCTCGCAGGAAATGCAGCTGATCTTCCGCAGGAAGCGCGCGGTCGAGCCTGAAGTTCCGCTGACGGCGCAGCGATTCGGCGTCGAGCTTGCCGATATGCACGCTGCGGCAGGGTGCATGCGTGACATAGTACGAAGATCGGCCGTCGCCGCCGATGTACCGATAAAAGGGGCGAGACGCTTCCACGAGATCGGCGAATTTTCCGAACAACGCCTCGTCGGCCTGCAATGCCGGAATGGAGTCGAAATACGCATCCGTCAGCTGCGCGTCAGCGCCTTTGATTTCCCTCTTGATATACTTCAGCACGAAGTTCTCATGGTTGCCGAGCACGAACAAGAAATGTTCCCGATTGCGATGCAGGAACTCGACGATCTCCCGCGTATGCTTGCCCTTGTCGATCCAGTCGCCGACCAGGATTACCTTCGCGCCCCGTACTTTGTCCGTCGGCACCATGAGGCCGTCCTCGATGCGATAGCCGAAGTCCGTCAGCAGTCCCTGCAGGTCCGCGGCGCATTCGTGGACGTCGCCGATCACGATGTATTCCGCATCCCTGTGCAGCACCGACGCAGCGTATTCGTCCCAGTTTTCCACCGCGATCCGGTATTCCGGGTTGGCCCGCAGCTCCTCCGGGAAATAGAAATCTTTGGCCCGCACCTTGTGGATCCTGTCATAGCCCTCGCGAGACAGCACGGGAAGCACGTCCTTGCGAAGCCGGTTCAAGTGCGCGGTAATCAGCTTCTTCGACCGCTCGGAAGCATAGTAGTCGTCGCGTCTGCGATAATCGAACAGCACGACTTCGATATGGTAGTGGTTGTCGCGGGCGATCTCCCGCACCTTGGCGCGGAAATCCTCGGCCAACCCGAGCGTATCGACGATAACGAACTCGGCATTGATCGGAAACGAAGTGACGAGCTTCAGCCGTTCGAATAGCAGCTGGAACGCATGCGAGCTGGACTCCAGCATCAGCTGCTCGTATTTGTCGTAAGCGTAGCCGAGCAATTCCTGCCGGATGGCGTCCGAGGACAAATACTGCACGTTGGTCCGCAAACCCCGCTCATCATCCGTCAGATGCAGCTGCGGCATCATCACTTCTTTTGCAAACGTCGTCTTGCCGCATTCGCTTGAACCGACCAGCATAAATATCGTATGCACGCGCGTCGCCATCTCCATGCGCTACCCCTCCCCTCTCCGGACGATAACGCCCTGTGTCGTATGAACGCCGTCCACCCGATCTCCGATTTCCACAAACTCGCAATCGAGCGGCAACCCTCGTACCGTATCCGCGCACCATTGCCGGAACGCCGTCTGGCCCAGCTCCCACTTATGGTCGTCATGCCGGAACCCTTCCAGCTCGTAATACCGGTTGAAGTCCGCGTTCGGCGTCGTCACGATCAACCGGTCGAAATCGACCTCGGTGCCGATTTGCCGGACAAACGCCGCTGCCTCCTCTAGGCTCATATGCTCGACAACCTCCGTGAGGATGACGTCGACCTGCTCGCCGTTGTACGTTTCGAGGAAGCGGTCGAGCGAACTGAACGTCGCGATATTTTCGATCTCCCTGGCCGCCGCTTTTCTCGCAACGGTATCTAGCAGCTCTTCGTCGATGTCCACCGCGTAATAAGCGCTCTCTAGCTTGCTCGCAAACGGAATCGCATAGAAGCCCTCGCCGCAGCCGATGTCGAGAATCGGTTTGTCGAAAGGCAGCACGCCCGCAATGAAGCTGCGCCGCTGCATCGCCGTACCGCCGAACCCCAATTCGATGGCATATCGGTCCGTCCGCTCCACGACCGCCTTGTACTTCTTGAACCGCTCCCGCGAATGAAGGAAATTTCTCGCAAACAGGCTGCGAATGAAAAACGGCGCATCGATGACGTTCAGGCTGGGAACGTACTTGTCGAGCACGGCGTCCGAGATGTCGATCTGCTCATCTCCGAACATCGACAGGAACAGGCACAGCACGCTGGCAACATGCAGCAGACCGTATAGACTTTTTCGCGTTGCGATCGTGAGCGCGTAACTTTTGTGCGCCCGGTGCTCCAGCGTGAAGGAATAATCGGTCAGGTGTTTTTCAAAAAAATCAATGTAGCGAAGCCGGTCGATATGAATCATGTTGATGAAAAAAACGTGCTCGCCGCCTTCTACGTCGCGGTCGTCGTGCTTTTTGAACGGCGCCGCAAAAAACTCGTTGATCGCGTTCAGCGGAAACAGCGGCGTGTTGTACCTGGAGACGTTCAAGTACTCGAAGCTCTCGTCTTCCTGCTTTTTATACGAAATATCGTTGTCGGCGTCCTTGAAGTAAACGTTGTACGTCGAATCGTCCGAGTACCAGCCGTAGGCCATGCCTTGGCGGATCTGCCGAAGCTGCATGCCGGTAGACGGATTTTTGCGGATCAAAAACGTAAACTGCGGATGGCTCGACTTGAGTTGAACGATGGCCATTAAAAATCATCCTCTCTGTGGCGAGCGATAAGGCTGGGGGACAACTAATCCTTGTACGGATCGAACTCGTCCGCGCCCGCCATGCACACCCCGATCGGCTTCAGCACGTGCAGTACGTCGATCGTCTCTGCGTGCGCATCCAGCACTTCCTGCAGCCGACGATAGACGAACGGACTCTCGTCCGTTCCCGCGCCCCGCAGCTCGACGCCGAACTCGCGGACCGCTCGCTTCATTTGCTCCGGAGAGATCTGTCCACCCGAACGGGTACGCGTCTTCCAGTTCATTTTGCCTGCCGCTTGCGTGCGGCTCATCACGCGGCCCGCGCCATGTACGGTGCTGTAGAACGAATCGCGGTTTTCCGCCGTGTCCTTGCCGCGCACGATGACCGAGATATCGCCCATACTGCCGCCGATGAACCCAAGCTGTCCCGGCGCCGAAGGGGTGGCGCCCTTGCGCACGACGATCGTATCCTTGCCGCCATGCGTCTCGCGCCACGCGTAGTTATGATGGTTGTGGACCTCGAAGTCCGCCTCCGCGCCCAGGATCGCCAGCACCTGTCGGATCACGTAGTCGCGCCCGGCATACGCATACCGGCCGGCCAGCTTCATCGCCCTGTAGTATAGGTCTCCGAGCTCGCTCTCGATGTCGAACAGCACTGGAGGCTGATCCATCTTTTCGCCGGGCGCATTGCCCAGGAATTCGCGTCCAGCCGCCACATTCAGGAAGCCGCTGGCCGTCTTGTGGCCGAACCCCCGGCTGCCGAAGTGATTGCCGATCCACAATCGGCCCGTGGCGGGCTCGACGAACAAGTCTACGTAATGATTGCCGCTGCCGACCGTTCCAAGCTGGTCCCGAGCGAGCTTCTTCAGCTTGTCGTGCTCCTGCCGCCCGATCGTCGCATAGACGCTCCAATCCGGATCGTCGAACAGCTCGTGATCGACCGGCTCGCTGTTGCTGCGGCCGACGCCGAAGGACACCTTGCGCGCGATCCGGTCCATGATGTTGGCGAGGCGAGGCAGCACATCGGTCACCATGAGATTTGTGCGCATAGCCTTGTTGCCGCAGCCGATGTCGTAGCCCACGCCGGAAGGCGAGATCTGGCCGTCATACGCGACCACGCCGCCGATCGGCTGGCTGTAGCCTTTGTGGTGGTCGGCCATCAGCAGCGCCTGAACGACGTTGCCATGCACCGCGCAGGTTTTCGCTTGCGACAGCGCGCTCTCATCGGGCTTCCCCCAGACGCGCACGCCGTCTATCGTTTGATAAGTCATGTTGTTTTTACGCTCCTTTACTTGCAATCCCCTATTGCCGTTAAGCGCCCCATACCTCTCGCAGCGCCGACCGGAACAACGCGTCCAGCCGGTCGTCCAAGCGCTCGGTCCCCGCAGACTGCAAGGTTGCGCTTCGCTCCAGCTGTTCCAGCCGCTCCTCCAAATAATCGTTGACGACGGCGAGCCGCGGCTCGTAGTCAAGCTCCTCGCCCGCCTTTTTACGATCCAGCAGCTGCTGCACCGTGCGCCAGAGCTCGCCGTCCTTCGGAAGCAGCCGGTCCGCCAGGACGTCGAACGCCATCGGCGGCATGTCGCCGTACCGCTCGATCCATTCGCAAGCCAGTACGGGGCGCAGCACGTAGAAGTACTTTTTGATCTTGACCTGATCGCCCTGCAGGTACGTCCGATAGTTGCCGCGGGCCATGTTCAGGTAGTGATACATGCAGGACTTCGGCGAAAAGGTAAGCGGCGAGATCGCGCGCAGCTGCTCCGCCACGGTGTAGCGCTCGGCGTACTGGATCGGCGACTGCAGCCACTCGAGCAGCGGCGGGTTGGACTTGCGGTACAAGTTCAGCGCCTTGCGCAGATCCCAACCGCTGATGTCCAGGCTGTCGCTGATCGGCCGCTCGATGACATCTCTTTTATCGTAGATCGACAGGTACCACTCCGGCTCGCGAACATAAACGAACCGCACGTCGTAATCGCTGTCCTGCGAAGGGAACCCCCACGCCCGGCTGCCCGATTCGCAAGCGTACAGGACGCGGACGTTCTCTTCCCGCTCCAGCCGCTCCAATTGTTCGCCTATCGTTTTTCTGATCGTTTCCATGTTAAAAATCACCTCTATGTAGAACGTATGTAGAAAGGCGGCTCCTGTACGCCGAAGCCCGCCGCCCTGCTGTCGTGTTGCGCTGCGAAATCCCCATTCCCGCCCTCGCCCGAATCCTGCCGACCTGCACGCGGTGGTTACATTGATTGGTACACGTTACGCTCGTCACATTGCTGGGCTCTTTATTGATGGGTTGGACATGGCCCCGCGTCCGTTCGAGTCCAACGTTGCCCCGTTGGCAGGGTTTTGTGCACGCCTCGGCCGATCCGGACTACCTCCGCAGCTACGCCTCGATGAGCTCCGTCGTCCAGTTCATCTCCTGGATGCGGAAATCCATCTCCCGATAGGCTTTGGACAGCGCATCCACGCGAGCCTGAATCTGTACGACGTCCACTGTTCGCTCGAACTTGACCTCCGAACGGCTGAACCGGTCCTGCTTGATCGACGCCTGCTCGAGCAGGTCGGCGAGCAGCTTGCGATGCTGCATGAGCCGGTCCCGCTCCGCCAGCGCGTCCGAGATGCTCAGCTCCGCGTTATACGGCGTCGCCGCGTTCGTCTTGTTGATCCGGCGCACCCATACGGTCTGCTCGGCAAGCGTCTGCTCCAGCTCCGCGATCAGCACGGCCGGATCTTCCGCAGGCGCTTCGCCTTCCTGCACCTTCACCACGCGCTCCAGCCGCTGCCGCAGCTGCGCGATTTTTTTCTGGCTGTCCGCCCTGCGGACCAGCGCTTCCGCCAGCTTCATGTCCATGCTCCTCTCGCGTTAATGGTTGAATCGATCCTGATTGCCTCGCCTCACGGGAGGGTCGACTTCTTGCTCCTATCATCGCGCATATCCGCTGCCACGAACATGGCGCAAGTATGACGACTTGTAAATTTATCCGAAATTCGATGCCGTTTTCGAGACTTTAGCGCCTCTGTACGGCGTTTTCGTATAGCGATTGGAAACGGACGAAGCCGCGATCGCCTCCGGTTTCACTCGAGCCGACAGCCCCATGGCTTCGATTCTTCCGACCAGCTCCGCGACCATCGCCGACGTCCGGTTGCGCCTCGCGTCGATGCCCGCGTCGATATCGACGAACATCGCCAAGCTCGCGCCGTGGTAGGCATAGGGCAGGAGGATATCCTCCAGCGCCGCCCGCTTTTCGGCATCGAAGTAGGCTGCGATCTCCTGGCTGTACGTCGTTTCGAGGCTCAGCTTTTCCCGCAGCGAACGGATCTCCCGCGGGACGATCACCTGGCGGTAGCAGAACCAGGCGCCCCGGCCCGGACGGAGGATCACGACGGACGTTACGAACTTCGTATGTCCGGCATGCACCTGCGCGTCCGTTCCGACGACGAGCTGGTACGCAGCGCGCGAATCGCGCGTCATGAAGCTTCGGATGTGTCCGAACACATCGTCAAGCGACAGATTTTGTTCGGAGAGGTTGCGGAAGACTTGCTCGTGAAGCATGGGGTATACGTGTCTTTTCATAAGTGTCACCTGTAGCGCAAGGCGGCTTCTTCCTTTCTGATTTGTCGTATTGGCAGGGTTGGCAGGGCTCGAACCTGCGACCGTCCGATTAACAGTCGGGCGCTCTACCTGCTGAGCTACAACCCTATGGATTTGGAGGCGTGGACGGGGCTCGAACCCGCAGATCCGGGCGTGAAAGGCCCGTGTGTTCATCCAGTTTCACCACCACGCCGCGATGGATCAGTGTAAATCGAGTGGCTGCCCGAGCAGGATTCGAACCTGCGGTGGATGATTCAAAGTCATCTGCCTTGCCGCTTGGCTACCGGGCATCGTATGGGGAGACCAACCGGACTCGAACCGGTACTGGCGGATTCACAGTCCGCTGCGTTCGCCTTTTCGCCATGGTCTCCATAGTGGCAGAATGCTTTACTTGCCGCCGGCCCCGCCCCTGCCCTATGGCAGAGGCGAGCGGCCGCCTCCTTTCCTCGTTTTTAATACAGCTTGTCGCGGTATGTACTTTGCAGGGGCCGCTGGGTATGAAAAAAGACCCCTGTCGCCCTCGGATCTTCCTCTAAGGCTGCATTCAGCCATAGAAAAAGACCGCTCGGCTACAAGCAGTCTTTACGGGTACGCATATGTATGCCGTCGCCGGAGGCGTCAGGCTGTAGAAAACAACCGACGAACCGAAGCGGGTCTGCGCCTGTAAAGAATGCCGATATGAGATTGGAAATACAGATCATGCGGGTTGAATAAGCTTATCTCTCGCTGGCTTCCTTTAATCTGGGACATCGGGCTGAAATGGTCTGGACGTTCATTAATAAAATTCGTGTCGCGCATGTTTCGCACTCCTTTCTCCAATTCAGTATGTTGCTGGTAATCCTAGCATCGAGCGTTTAACGCTGTCAACCCTAAACGGCATCAATAGATATCATGGAGGAAATGGGTTGAAAAGGTTCGCTACCCCGATCCGGTCTTGGATCGAAGCGGTTAGGGTGTCGGTCCTAACCTAAAGCCATTTGGACGAAGTAACCCTTCCGTGCGCCTCCATGATCTCGTGACCCCGATGCCGCTCGGCTCGGCTTCACAACCTGATTTTCTCAGCAATCCCCTCGATCGAACAGGGCGAAAGTATGGCAACGCGTAAAAAGTTTCCATATTCCCCTGCCTTTCCGCTTGATACAATGGAGCAAAGATCGGCTGGAGGTGCGCGCATGGCCCGGGAAAGCTTCGATAAAGAGGTTCAGTTTCTTCGCATGTTGGCGCTGGCGGGCGGCGCCTACAATAGGCAGCAATTCGCCGAGCGGCTCGGCATCTCCGTGCATACGTACGACAAGACGCTGCGCTACATCAAGGACATGCGGACGATGCTGTCCTCGGATGCAAGTGAAGATCTGGCACAAGGCCTGCGCTACAATCATTACGAATCCGCAGACCCGCTGCTGCTATTTCTTTTTAGATCCAAGTCGCTGAAGGACTCGGAGAGCGTCCGGCTCGCGGTTCTGATCGGGCTGCTGCAGGGCGAAGCGCTGACCGCCAAGGAGCTGCTGGACGCCTGCAGCGACAGCATGCCGACCGACTATGCTTGTCCTGACGAGAAGACCGTGCGAGGAGACCTCAAGTATCTGGAAGAGGTCGGCGTCATCCGCCGGCTGGACGGCGGCCGTCCGTACAAGTATCGGGCGGATATCGATCTGATCGATCGTCTCGCGGACGAGGAGCTGCTCGATCTGTACGACTACGTCGACGTGATGGCGAACACGCAGGTGCCCGCCGTACAGGGCTATCTGCTGAGGGATACGCTGAAAAAGGCGCTGATGCGGCGAGGATACGGACCCGAGACGTTCGATGTCCACTTATACAAATACCATTATCATACGCGTATCCTCGACGAGGCGCATCTGTATACGGTATTCGAGGCGATCCGGGAGCGTCGAAAGCTAACCTTTCTCTACCTGTCGCCCAAGAAAGGCAAGAACTATGCCTCCAAAAACACGAACCCGCTGTTCGAGCGCGAGACGGAGGGCCGCATCGAGACGACGATGCCGCTGCGCGTGGTCTACGACCATCAATACGGCCGCTGGTATTTGATCGGACACAGCCCAAGGCTCGGTACGATGAAGTATCGCATGGAAGGCGTCACTCAGATCGAGCTCGGCGATGCGGTAGACGCGGAAACCTTCAATCGGCGGCTCAACGCCGTCGAGCAGGAGCTCGAACACAGCTGGGTGACCGATTCCCATCGGCGTCTGAAGATCCGGGCGCGGTTCTACAATCCCGGACGCGCAGGCGCGAACTTCGTGCGGGAACGCGTCGAGGCGCAGGGTCAATGGGGCGTCGTGACCGACGAGTCGGACACGACCTTCCTGTACGAGATCGAGGTCAACGGCATCTACGAGATCAAGCCGTGGCTGCGCAGCTTCGGGTCGAGCTGTGAAGTGCTGGAGCCGGCATGGCTGCGCCGGGAGCTGATCGCCGAATGGAAGGAGATTCAGGCTTATTATGAACCCGTTCGAGAAGATCTTTAACTATCAGATTCTGTCGCGGCTGAACGAAGCCGACTCAATCGCCCTCACGGCCCACGAGCGTTCATGGCTGAAGACGATGCTCGAGCATCCCGCGTCGGGCGACGCGTTCGCCGATGAGACGCTGTCCCGGCTTCGCGACCTGCTGCGCGAAGAAGCCTCGATCGACAGCCGCGAATATATCGTCGAAAAGGCCAAGAGCCGGGAAAGGCAGGTCTATCACCCCCTGCTCCGTCCCCTTCGTCGCATGATCCAGGAAGGCCGAGGCATTCGGCTTACTTCAAGATTGAAGCACGGCGGCATCCAGGCCAATCAGAACGGGCTGCCGGTCAAGCTGGAATACAATATGGTCAAGCGAGAGTGGTACCTAATCTGGTACAACGCGCGCGGCCTCATGTCGAGCAAGCTGCAGCATGTCGTCTCCGCGGAGCCCGTCGCGCTGCATCCGGAGCGCGCCGAAGCGCTGCGAAGCCGAGCATTCGCGCTCCTCGAGGAGCGCCGGACCTACGCCGTGATCGAGATTGTCCGCGAATACAATACGGAGCTCTCCCGGATCCTGTATGCCTTCTCCTGCTTCGACAAGACCGTCAGCTACGAAGAGGACCGGGATCTGTACCGCATTCGAGTGTCCTGCCTCGCCGACGAGAGCGAATTCCTGCTGTCCAAGATCCGCTTCCTGGGACGCCGGGTTCGAATCGTCGAAGGCGATCAGCTGCGCCGGCGCATGCGGGAGTCGGCGACTTGGGCGCTGGCGAGGTACGAAGACTCGCCGGATTCGCAGTCCGCCTCGCAGCCACCGGGAGATGCTGGCTCTGCACTGTGACACATCCGAGTGTTGGGCAACTTCGGACTTTCACAGGCTGACAACCAAGCTGCGATATGCTAACATGTGACTGTATGGTCACTAGTGTCGCGATTACAACAAGCGCCCACCTTTATTTTCTCACAAGACGTCTGCGACGGAGGACTCGCGATGGAACCTGACATTTTCAAAGCGCTCGCGGATCCCAGCCGCCGCACCTTGCTCGATCTGCTGCACGCTTCGGACGGAAGGACGCTGAGCGAGCTGTGCGCGCCGCTGGACATGTCCCGATTCGGCGTGATGAAGCATCTGAACATCCTGGAGGAAGCCGGCCTGATCTCGACGCGGAAAATCGGCAGGGAGAAGCTGCACTACCTTAACGCCGTGCCGATACGGCAGATTTACGACCGGTGGGTGAGCAAATATGCCGAGCCTTGGGCAATGGGGCTCACATCGCTACAAAACGAATTGGAGCGTGCAGCGATTATGGAAAACAAACCGCGCAACGTCAACCGCATCGCCATCAAGGCGCAGCCCGAGCAAGTGTGGAAGGCCATTACCGATCCCGCGCAAACGTCGAAGTTCTGGTTCAACTGCTCCATTCGCTCCGATTGGGCGCCGAATTCGCCCTTCGAATTATGGGATCAAGAGAACGGCAAAAAAGCGGAGGGGCTCATTCTCGAAATCGATCCGCCGCACAAGCTGGTCTTAGCCTGGCGTTTTCTGGCGATTCCGAATGCCTTGAACGACGCGCCGTCGCGCATTACGTGGGAGATCGCCGCGCATCCCGAGCTTCATGGGGTGACGATCGTCACCGCCGTTCACGATGAGTTCCAGGAGGCAGCCGCGACGGCCGCTATCTTGGAGAACGGCCTGCCGATCGTGCTCTCGGGCATGAAGACCTGGCTGGAAACGGGGCAAATGCTGACAGGCGAATAAGCGGGCGGCAACTACCACCGGATTTGCTTGACCCTCTCGAGGATGGCGGCTTTATCCGGCTCGGCCAATGGCCACGCCTGAATCTCCTGAAGGACGGGCGCCAGATTCGCATAACCTTTGGCTACGCCGTTAAGCCTAGCGGCCAGCGCTGAATCCATCAGCTCCTCTTCCGAGTCGTAAAGACTGCCCAGCTTTTCCATTGCGTCAGGATACCTTTTCAAATAATACTTCTGATGCCGCGGTTCTGCAGGGTAGAACGCCGCCAAGGGGGCAATCTCGGTCTCGAGGGGTTGTCCCTTGGCCGCTTCCATCCGTTCCTTCATCCGGTTAAAAGCTTCCGCCTGGCGTTCGTCCCGATACAGCAGCAGGGACTGATACTGCCTGCCTTTAAACCCGTTAATATTAACGGGCTTATGGTTGTTCCAGAATATATCCAGCAGCTCGTCGCAGGAGATCCTGTCGGCGTCAAATGCGATCTCGACCGTCTCGGAGTGATCCCCCATCTCGCGATAAGTCGGCTGCTCCGTCGTACCGCCCGCATACCCGACTCGCGTCCTTACGACACCGGGCAGCGATCCGAACAGCGCCTCCGGAGACCAGAAACAGCCCATGCCGAGCGTGACGACCTCCATCTCATTTCCAAACATGTCCCCGCCTCCCCTGATTCGTCTCATTCTTCTATGATTAACCGCTTTAAGCAAGAAGACTCCAGAAACTCCCCTTGCGTACATATTCCAGGCCGAATTGTGGAATGCTGGAACGGTTGTGAATAACGTCAAGGAGGTGCCCTATGTCCAATAACCAAAACGAGCCAAGCAAGGCCGAGGTACAGACGACCGAGCTGAACAAGCTGCCGGTCCCCGGCCAGGACGATACCGAATTCTCCGCCGAAGAAGCGGCTGAAGTTTTCGAGCAAGACACGTCCGCTAACGGCATTCAGAATACGGAACGTCAGTAAGCGGATATCGTCTTCAAAAGGATAAGACACCGGCTGCCGCTATGCAAAGGGCGAACCGGTGTCTTATTTGCGGACTGCGAAAGATATTCTTTATCCGGTAATGCCGTTCCTCATTCTGCTCCTTCTCTCCAGTTCCCGCTCGAGGCTCTCGCGTCCTTTTCCCATCGCCCAGTAATGATTCGATTGGAACATCGGCTTCAGGATCGGAGACAAATATTTGAGCAGCGGTTTTTCCGCGTTCACGTACCAATCGAAGCGCACGTTTACGTATTCCCCGTCCTGCTTGAACTTCCACGTGCCGTGCCCGGCCAAATCCCCGGAAGCTTTCAGCGACAGGGAGTGCGGCGCGTTTTCAATCGTTTTGCAAGATTTCCATCGCAGCTTGTAAGGGAGCTTCCCCTTAGAAAGGATCTGGTACACTTCATTCCCCGTATCCGCGTCCCTGCCTGCCGTTCGAATATCCAGGTACACCTCGGGCCACCACCGATGATAGTCCTTGAAGTTCGAGCATACGTCGTATACTTCCTGAATGTTACCCTTGATGCGCCAGTCCGTCGGCATATAATATTCGTTCACGCGAATGATTCCTCCCGGATTTTCTTCGCTTCAAAATAACACGGCGCAATCCCAAGATACTCCCAAGAGCGTAAACCCACCCTGTTCTTGTTCAACGAAAAAACCGTTCCTTTTAGTTAATATTTACAATTTTCATGAGAAAACGGAGAAGCACATTACAATTCGGTCATGAATGATTCGTTCGCGCGCATGCATGTTAGAATCGGAGAACCAGTTCTGTTCCTATTAACTCGCCATGAAGACGGAGGGATTTGTCGTTGATACACCGGATTGTCGTCCTATTCTCTTTGCTCATGTTGATAGTCGCCACTAGCGTAACGCAAGAAGCCGCAGCCAAGAATCCGCCGAAGCTGGCGAAAGGAAGTACCGGGGCCGAAGTCGGCAATCTCCAGTTCAGATTACATACGTTAGGTTATTTGAACGTCGAGCCGACAGCTTATTATGGGACCTTGACGCGCAAAGCCGTCCAACGCTTCCAAAAAGAGAGCGGCCTGCCGGTCACCGGTGTCGCCGATCTGGCAACTTGGAAGAAAATAAAGCGCAAATCGCTCAGCAAAAAAGAACTGACCCTGCTCGCACGCGTGATTCACGGTGAAGCCCGCGGCGAACAATATGTAGGCCAGGTAGCAGTGGGTGCCGTCGTGCTGAACCGGTTGAAGTCGCCCTCTTTTCCCAAGACGCTCCAAGGCGTCGTTATGCAGCGCAATGCGTTCACTGCCGTGCAGGACGGACAGTTCGGGCTATCGCCGAACGGCAGTGCGTTCAAGGCTGCGGCAGCCGCAGTAAGAGGATGGGACCCGACCGGCAACGCGCTGTATTATTACAATCCCGCTATCAGCAATTCCAAGTGGATGAAGCAGCGGGTCACGACGAAACGGATCGGCAATCATGTATTTAAAGTCTAGGGGCTAGGCCCCTAGCGACTAGCTGCATCCACATGTGCATAACTTTGTGCACAACCCGTGGATGAATTGGGGATAACTCGTTTGGAGCGTGGGCGACGTAAAACAACCAGCCGACGATGGCTGGCTTTTAACGATTATTTCTTCGCCAATTGCTTTTCAATGCTTTCAAGCGCAAATTCCAGATCGCTCAATTTGTAATTAATCACATCGATCTTGTCGAACGGGATTAATGATATTTTGTCAATGTCTGTCTTCATATTTTCAACGATGTTATCCGCAGTTATTAATTTTGATTTCATTTCTGTTATGTCTTTTCTCATATGGAGATTATCCTTATAGAGCAGATATAATCCCGTTCCTAGCGCCAGCAAAAGGACACATTGAATACACGATAATACAAAACTAATCTCAATCGTTTTACGACTCACTTCTATCACCTATCTATTCATATTCTGTCACGTATTGTTTTTTTGCTAGTGCCCATCGCCTACAGATGCAATTCCATCGGATCATTACATAGCGTGTAGCCGTTGCGGCTATAAAACTCCCTGCTCTCGTCGCTCGGCCATACGATGATGAATTCGAATTTGTTTGCCGTCGCCCACTCCCGAACCGCCTCAAGCAGCCGGCTGCCAATGCCCTGCGATCTGTAATCCGGATCGGTATAGACGTTGGTCATATAGGCAAATGGATATGTAATCCGCCCTGGCCGCGGCACTTTGTCGATCAATTGAATGTAGATGTGAGACGCGATGACGCCTTCAACTTCCGCAATCCAGATATGCCAACGCTCCCCGCAGATCGCTTCTTCCAGAAACGTTCTGCACTCGGCAGCAAAAAGCTCAAAATCATCGCTCACATCAGGCTGATGCTCCAGCGTGAATTCCCAACGCATGAGAATGAGCGCCGAGATATCCTCAAATGTGGCCTTCCTAATATTCATAAGCCACCTCCACCATGATGAATACCATCCATGCCCACCAAACATATCCATTGCATTTAATTGAATTAAAGTTTAATCCAGAACCTCATGACAACATTCCCATCTTCTTCAGTAAACTCCGATTCCAATATTCCGCCATTTTTTTGTATGGTCTTCGCGGAACCAATATTGGTTTTATCGCACGTCACCAATACTTGCTCTAAGCCCATATGTTTAACGATCTGCAAGGCTTGCGACAGTATCACTGTTGCGTATCCTTTGCGTCGGAATGCTGGCCTTACCCCATAGCCAATGTGCCCGCCTCTGCTCAGGAGGTAATCGTTAAGACGATGCCTAATGTTAACCGCGCCAACAAGAAGTTCATCCTCATTCAACAACCAATAGGTCGAATGCGGAACTCTGGTCGGATCGGACAGCTTCTCTTCGCTGTTTTCTGCATAGAGGAAATCCAGAAAAGCCTTAAAATCACTCGGGTCCTTCTCGACAACCCATGGCACGATATCTTCACCGCTGTTGATCCAATCCTTATAAAAATCCACGTATTGTTCCTGCAACTCAGCAGTTGGGCAAATCAGTCGAAGCATACTCATTGTCATCGCCCCCAGTTATGACGTCCCTCATTCCGTTAATGAACGTTTGGAATTCATTATATTTCAGCCCTACCTATTAGCAATTCGTATTTGGAATAGAAGCCTGAGCACGGCAACGCCCTCACTCACGAAAAAAAGCCAGCCTTATGCGGCTGGCATTAATATTGGTGGCGGCGAATCACGGATTGTTGACATCCACAATTCGCCGCGGCGTGCGCGTTTTTCAATCACACTTTGAACTTCATAACGAGAGCTTCCAAGCTTCTGGAATCTTTGCTAAGCAAGTCCGTAAGCGAAGCAACCTCCTGGACCAAAGCGCTTTGCTTGGCTGTCATATCGTTCACTGCTTGAACGCCAGTCAACGATTCTTCCGATATGCTCGCCATTTCGGACACAGATGCTGCAATTTCTTCGGAGCCGGCCGCCATTTGCTCGCTGACCGCGGATACCTCTTGAACTTTCCAGGCCACGTTTTGCGTGGACTTCAAAATGTTCTCGAACGATTCCATCGCTTCATCGATCTTCTTCTGCCCCGTCAATACCTCACTCGTCACTTGCTGCATGGCATGTTCGGTTTCTTGCGAGTCCTTCCTGATGTCTTGCAGCAATCCGAATATTTGCCCTGCCGAAGCGGAGGAATGCTCCGCCAGCTTCCGAATTTCACCGGCGACTACGGCAAATCCTTTTCCATGTTCGCCTGCTCTTGCCGCTTCGATGGAAGCATTTAACGATAGCAAATTCGTTTGATTCGAAATTTCCGTAATGGCGCCAACAATTTTCTCAATATGAGAAGAGCGTTCTTTCAAGTTGGATACAATCTCTACTGTAGAACTTACAGAAGCGCTAATATGGGCCATCTGCTCGCTAACTTGCTGTATAAAGTCGACGCCGCTCGTTACCTCTTTCTCCGTCCCCTTTGCGATATTTGCCAGATCCTCCGCGGATTCGGCGATCCGCTGCACGCCGGCAGCCATTTCATTGATGGCAGATGCGGCATCGCGCGTGCTCTGTACGGACGTTGTCGCCCCTTGCTCGATATTGGCTCCTTGTTTCGTAATTTCCTCTGTCGCGCTTGCCGTCTCCACGGTATTTTCGACCAACTTACTTGACGAGTTCAAGACGCTGCTCGAGGCGTGGCGGACATCTTTAATAATGGATTGGAGGGTCTCGAACATCGCATTGAGGGATTTCGAGATTTCTCCGATCTCATCTTTGCCCGAGTAAGCCAGTCGGCCGGTAAGATCCCCGCCGCTCTGCGCAATTTCGGCGATTCTATCGTTGACTAACTTAAGCGGTCTCAGCTTCACATAGATCATGATGAATATCGCGAATAATGCGCCGAATGTTATGATAAGCAAAACAATCGTCACCAACAGCATTTGGCTTGCTTTTTGCTTGGCAGCGCTTGCTTCATTTTCCGCTCTCGTATTCATCTTTTGTAGAAACTGCTGCTGCGGCGCCATGATCGTCTTTTTCGCTGCATCGTAATTGCTGTCAAACATGAGTTTTCTGGCTTTGTCGAAGTCTTTGTCCTTTGCAGCTTTCATAGCCGCATCTTCTATCTTGACCAGCGCATCGGACTTCTGTTTGGACTCTGCGATAAGATCCAGTTCGTCCTTTGGCGCACCCAATGCAGTTAGACGCTCCACGACATGATCTCTCGTTTTGGTCTCGTTTACTTCCTTCCAATAGTTGTCGTAATAAACTTGATCTCCGAACTGTACGAACGCCCTTGCCTCATTGGTCAAATAGTCCGACGCGTCGGCTAAATCTATACCTAATTGCTTGAACTCAGCTTGCGATTTTACGGTTTTGCGTTCCTTCGCCACGCTTTTTTGAAGACTAAACACGCTAATGCCGTTCAGGACTGTCAGAAAGATAAACACGCCGCTCATTACTTTTAGCCAGGTAGATATCTTCATTATGCTCAACTCCTAATGATGAATAAGTCCTTATCGTCTTTATCGGTCGACGTCGTTCGACAAAGGATAGGTATATATACCTATAATCAATTGCCGTATTAGCTTTGGTAACAAAAAGGCCTGAGCATCTCGCTGTCCGTTAATGCCAAATAAAAAGGACGGCTAGAACCTTAAAGTTCCAGTCGTCCTTTTCACTCATGTCCACCCGCTATAAACGTTCATTAATTTTGGTCAACAATCCCTTTAAGGTTTGCTTCTCCTCTTCGGAAAGGACTTCAACGATTTCGTCCTCTACCTTTTGGAAGGACTCATTAAAGTCTTCAATCAATTCCACGGCCTTTGGTAAAACATAAATATTTTTTTGCCGTTCATTATTGGCCGGAATTTTCCGCTCGATGAATCCTCTTTGCTCAAGGCCCTGAAGCATACTCGTTATGCTGGCCCCGCGCAGATGAAACCGGTCGGCAAGATCCCTCTGGATTAATTCTTTGTCTTGGTTCTCGTAAATATAGCCGATTATTTTTCCCTGCTGAGCGTTTAATCCCAGCTCTTTTATGCTTTCGTCCGCTTTTTTCTTTAACTTGAGGCCGATAATCTGAAACAAATCCAGATAAGGCGTATCCTTGCGAGGCTTCATGACCGTACCTCCCCATACTGTTAGAAAACTAACTGTAAGCAAATAAACTATATCGACTTCCAGTATCCATGTCAAACAATTATTAGTTTATTGACAGTTAGATATCTAACAATTATACTCCGAATTGTTCACAGAAAACGCCAAGGAGGAATAACAAAATGAATCATGAAGTCCAAAGCGCTTTTGCAGAAAAGGTTACGGCGATTACCAATGCGCGTATTTTCGATGGCGAAAAAGTGATTGAGTCAAGGAATATTGTCATCCAAGGGGAAACTATTATTGCGGTGGGTGGCGACATTCCGGCGAATGCAACGATCATCGATGCTGAGGGCGCGACGTTGCTGCCCGGCTTAATTGATGCGCATGTCCACACTTCCGTCGGCGGATTGCGAGATGCCCTACATTTCGGCGTGACGACAGAACTGGAGATGAACGGTGATTTTACGGAAAGAGGACGGGCAATCCAATTGAAAAATGTGGACGACGTCGCCGATGTCCGTTCCGCAGGAACGGCAATCACCGCACCGGGAGGACATCCGGATGAATTGCTGCCCGATGATGGCGAGATTCCAGAATTCATATTAAAGGAATTAGAGAAGCTATCGGAGGAAGACCGGGAAGCGATGCTGGCCGCATACGCTCACGATCACGAAGAAGTGCCGCAAGTGACGACGGTGGAAGAAGCGATTAAACATGTCCATACCCAGGTGGAGAATGGCGCCGATTTTATAAAGATCATGATTGAAGAAGGAACCGTTATGGGCGCTCCCGGTCTGCCTGTATTAAGCGATGAGATTCTAAAAGCAGCCGTAGAAGAAGCCCATAAGTTCGATAAATTGGTCATCGCCCACGTATTGACCGCTCAATCATCGCAAACCGCCATCGAACTGGGCGTGGACGGATTGGGTCACCTGTTTATCGACAGGCCTTCGTACACGCCGGAGGTGGTGCAATCCATCGTCGATTCAGGCGCGTTTGTTACGCCGTGCTTGGTGCTGAACGCATCCATTCTTGGGAACCCCGCATCGGAATTGGCGAATGACCCCCGTGTTCATGCTAAATTAAGTCCGGATTGGATCGATATTTTGAATTCCAGCTTCAATACGTTCCCGCAAGGCAAAATGGAAAACAGCTTTAAAAACGTGATGGACCTTCACCGTGCCGGCGTGGACATTCTGGTCGGAACGGATGTCGCCCCTGTTCCCGTTCCAAATCTTGGCGGCCTTGCTCATGGCGCCAGCGTACATCATGAACTGCAGCTGCTGGTGAAAGCCGGGTTCACGCCGATCGAAGCGCTGCAGTCGGCTACCTCGAAGCCCGCTCGCCGGTTTGGTCTTCAAGATCGCGGCCGCATTGCCGAAGGCGCACGCGCTGACCTGGTGCTGGTCGATGGCGATCCGACAACCCATATCTCGGATACCCTATCCATTAAAGCCGTATGGTTTAAGGGCGAACAAAAATAAACTGAGGCTTCTTCATTCTAGAGGAGAACCCGACGTTGCGTTGCGGCGATCCAGCCAAGGTCGCAAAAGCCGTGGTATTCATAGCATTCGACGCCGCTGAAGCGTCTTCCCGATCTGAATTTGTATATAAATAAGAAGACAGTTAAAGGCACTTAATCGCCCTAACTGTCTTCTTATTCATATTAATAGCGAGTTGGCCGAAACCGTTCTAGCTCCTTAAGGGCTAATGAGACAGCCCCATGACGATAGTGGAGCCGAGTGTCTAAAAATCCATCCAGAAAAATTGAGATACAGCAAGAATAAGTCCAATCGCATTCGCAACGATAAAAAACCACTTGATGGCCCTTCGGCTAACAGGATTTAGTCCCGTTAGCAACGTCCAACCGACGATACCGTTACACACAACCATAATAATGATTGCTATCCACCAATTAGCTGTCAATCCGATTCCATCCTCTCCTGCCTTTGAACTTCGGTCAATGACCTTCCGTCCATCTGTTTAGCTGTCCCCATTGATCATTCCGGTCAGAAGCAGCATCCGATAGAGCAGCACAGCCGTAACGGCACGGGACAAAGGCTGCTGCGGGTTCAGCTTTCCCCTGTCTCCCTTCACCAGTCCGATTCCGATGGCTGCCCGAACCTCGTCGACCGCTTCGACGCTAATCAAGCCGCTGTCGGCGAACTTTCCCAACTCCCCCTGATTGCCGGAGGAATCAAGTTTTTCCGTCCCCTTCACCAGCCGCATGGCCCGCACGATCGTTACGATCGCTTCTTCCCGGGACACCTGGCGATCGGGTCCGAAGGCGTCCTCCTTAATTCCATCCATTAATCCGTAAGCGTGTACGGCAGACACTGCTTCTTCGTACCAGCTATCCTCTTTCACATCTTTGAAAATGGAAGCTTCTTCGGTCTTAGGCAGGCCCAACGCTTTTGCAAGCATGACGGCCAACTCTGCGCGCGTAACGACGGATTGAGGCACGAATCGAACGCCATCGAATCCGGTGACGATCATTCGGCCTGCCATGTCGCGAATCTCGGCTTTAGCCCAGTGACCTTCGAGATCCGTCAACGAGAAAGCTTTATCCGCCAATAAGAAGGTTCCGTCGGTCAAACTGTGAATGACAGCCGTTCCCTTCCCGTTCTGCGCTGCGAATTCGGTCGGGACAGGACGGAAGTCCTTCCCGTCCCAGATCATCGCCGTCGATACATGAGCAGCGTCCGCCGGCACATTCAGGCGGCCCGCTACATAATGCTTGGAAAAATCCGGTTCAAGCGTAGCCCCTTGACGCTTAACAAACATCCTAAACGCTACCGGCTCGCCTACCAGGCGGAATTCGCCTGCATCTGCCGCCTCCTTCATTTCAGCCGTAATCGTCTGACGCTCCATCACGACCAGCAGCTCCGAAGCAGGATCGTCCGCCCAACGAGACGGGTCGCGGAGCGCTTCCGCCAACGGCAGCTTATATTGACCCAACGGCGTCCGGAACGTGACGTCTTCCGCTCTTTCCGCCAGATGAACGGCTGCGCCGGCCGACAGGCGCAGCGTATAGCGATCCGCCTCTGCCTTAATAACAAAAAATAATGCCGTATTACCTGCTCCCGTCCGGGTTATAACCTGCTTGACGCGGTCCAGATCAAGCCGAGCCTCGACTGAATTCTTCCCGTCCGCCTCCTTCTTCAGGAATGCCATCCACGGAAATACAGTCTCATTGACGTAAAGATCGATCGGCATGTCCGCATTAACCGTGTTCGTTCCCCCGTTATCGACCGACCCCGTTCTTGGCTCTGCGCGAACCACATTCAGCGTATACGTCCGTACGGTGCCGTCCTGCGCTTTTACAGCAACCTTGAACGTATTATTCCCTACCGCCAGCGGCAGCTCGGCAGATTCAATGCCGCTGTCCAGCGTCTTGCCGTTTACCGTGATTTCCGCATGCGCATTCGAAGCGGTCAACACCATCTTCAAGCTGCTGACGGATGCAGCTGCCTGCGCGGTATAATCCGTCTTGCCGGATTCGAAGTCGAACGGGACCGCTCCGCCATTCCCTGTTATCGTCCATCCGCTCAAGCCGGCATCGCTGCTCATCGGCTCCGCGCGAGTCACTTTCAGCGTATACGTCCGGACGGTGCCGTCCTCCGCTTTTACAACAACCTCGAACGTATTTTCCCCTACTGTCAGCGGCAGCTCGGCAGATTCAATGCCGCTGTCCAGCGCCTTGCCGTTTACCGTGATTTCCGCATGCGCATTCGAAGCGGTCAGCACCATCTTCAAGCTGCTGACGGACGTAGCCGCCTGCACGGTGTAGTCTGTCTTGCCGGATTCGAAGTCGAACGGGACTGCTCCGCCATTCCCCGTTATCGTCCATCCGCTCAAGGCGGCATCGCTGCTCTTTTTCATAATGTTCTGAATATCAACCTGCTTGACGCTGGCATTGCCCGCCTTATCGATGGCATAGACGGTATAGATCCCGTTTTCACTAACCCAGAACCCTTCCCCAAGGCGTGTTCCGCCCGATAGGAAATAAGAGAGCGGATGGCTGCCCTTCGCCCATTTCATATCGACAATTCTGTTGTATTCACCGTATGCTCTAGCGCCTGGCCATACAAATACATCATTGAACGTATTCGATTCCGGCGTCATGCGAATCCCGATCGAAGGCGGCTGATCGTACAGGAACGAGATCTTGACCGTCCCATCCAGCGTCTGACCGCTATCCGTGTCCACGGCCGAATAGGTCACTTCCTCCATCGCGATGTCGCTGACCTTAAATTCGGCCGTTCCGCCGGCATCGGTCGTCCCGCTCTCCGGCTCGATGACGGATTCGCCGCTATCCGCTTGAAGCGTTACCTCTCTGCCTCCCAGCGCATGATCGTACGCATCCTTGAGCGTAACGAATACGGACAGCGCGCTGGTGCCATCCGCCCGTACGGAAGTGCCGCTAGCCGTAACAGCGGAACGGGAGAGACTCACGTCACCCGCTATGAATTGGACAGCGGCGGTCGACGTTAATGGACTGCCGTTGACGCTGGCGCTCACGATGGCCGTGCCCAATGTCGTATCAGCCGTCAGCGTCGCCGTATACGTGCCGTCGTGATTGTCCGTCACCGCGCCGATCGTTCCCCGTGTCGAGGACATGGCCACGGCCTCGCCTCCGCTTGTCCGAGCGTTGCCCTGCGCATCCTTCAGTCGAACGGTTACGCTGGTCTGGCTCTCACCGTCCGCGACAAGCTGCGAGTCATCGGCTGCGATCTCACTGTTAACCGCAGATGTTGAGTCATCCTGGACCATATAGGTCCGGAAGGAAAAATCGTATCCATTCGAGTTCGACTCTCCGCGCGGATACGGATCGCCGCCTGCGATACTCCACATCACCCCGTTATAGCTGCCATACTCCGTCGTCACCGCTAATCTGTACTTCGTATTCTTCGTCAGATAGGGCGACGTCCCGGAGAAGTCGAAGGCTACCCAGCCCGAGCTCGAGATCATTCCGGTCCGTGCCGTGGCAATCGGCTCAGACCGATTGCTTTCCTGATAGAGGTGGACAATGATATCGCCCGATCCGGATCCGTCCAGGTACAGCTCCACCGAGCTCAAATTGCCTGTGATTGCCGGCGTAAAGGTCTGATAACGCGTCAGTCCGGTGTCTGCGTTCGCCCAGACGCCCCCGGAAATGCTTGTCGATTGCTGATCCAATACAGCCGCTCCGGCGGCTCGCGAGCTTCCGGCTGGCAGCATTCCTGCCGCAAGCATAAAGACAAGCATAATCGTGGCATACCGCTTGAGCCGATTCCTGTTCATCCTATCGTTTCTCCCAGTTTGCATAATTAAGTCTCCTCCGTCTTTCACCAGTCAAGGCCCCCTTTCCATGGACCAATCTGTTAGAACATACAAGAAAGCCTTCCCCTACCTCCATACCTACAAAGGGGTATTTTGTCCGTAGTCTATCAAAGTTTGACATTGTTCGATTACAATTAGAGAAAATCGAAAAAAATGCTGGCGATAGAGGAGCAAGATGATGGAACGGCCGACACAACGCGACCAAGAGATCACCCTCAGGGATTATATGAACGGACGAACCGTTGTACTCCCGAACGAATTTAAGGGCATCGCCAGAGCGCTAACAGCCTGTGTTGTAGAACTTCATCAGGGCCAGACGCTTCATCTCGACTTGCGTCCGGAACGGATTATTATCCTCGGAAACGGGCAGAAGGCTTATCTGATGGATTCGGACTGTGCCGTCCGGCGCTCCGAGACAGAAAAGATCCAGCCTGCAGGACAGGCTGTGACTCTGGCGGCGCTTCCCTATTGCTCGCCGGAAAATACGGGGAGGATGCAGAGGGCTGTCGACGAGCGGAGCGACCTGTATTCGCTGGGCATTATTTTTTATGAAATGCTGACCGGCCGTCTTCCTTTCCGCGGAGATAGCCGACTGGAGTGGGTTTACCAACACCTCGCCCAAAGCCCGCCTCGAATCGTAGAGCTGCAGCCAGAAGTACCCGAGGGCCTCGAAGCCCTTATCATGAAACTGCTGGAGAAAAACCCGGACAAGCGCTACCCCAGCTCCGGGTCCCTGCTCGCCGATTTGGACCGCATGGAACGATCCCGGGACACGTTCGGCATCGGAAGCGGCTTTCACGGCCGGGAGCACGAACTGTCCGTGTTGACTGACGCCTTCCGCTCCGCATGTTTTGGATCGACGGAGATGGTATATGTATCCGGCGAACCCGGCATCGGCAAGACAAGGCTGGTCGAAGAGCTGTTCCGTAATCAGCTGCAGCAGCATCGTTTCTTCTATATAACCGGTAAGTTTGAGCAAATCTCTAGTGAAAGTCCCTATCAACCCATCGTCCAAGCCTTCCGCGGACTGATTCGTCATTTGGCCGGCGAGAAGACCGAGCAGGCCGCCAGATGGGCGCGCAAGCTGCGTGATGCGCTGGGCTCCAATGCGGGTATGATTGCGGAGATGATCCCGGAGGCCGCTCTATTGCTGGGCGACATACCGGCGGAAGCGGAGCCGCAGTTTAATGAGCCTCAAACTAACGAGCCGCAGAAGCGGTTCCTCTACGTGTTTCGTAAATTCGTACAGGCGCTGGCTTCCAGGGAGCATCCGCTCGTACTGTTTATCGATGATCTGCAATGGGCGAACGCCTCTTCGCTCCAGTTGATACACGCTCTGCTGAGTGATCCGGAATGCCAATATTTGATGTTGGTATGCGCCTACCGCGATGCAGAGACTGACGCCCGCAAGCTGCCAGGCTATGAGCAAGACGGCAGCGTCACGGAGCAAGCCGTCGTTCGCCATCTACGCCTGTCCCGGCTAAGCCTGGAGGAGATGAATGCAGTCGTGACGGAGACGCTGAACAGTCCGGCCGACGCCACGCTGTCCTTGACGGAACTGTTGTATCGCCAAGCAAGCGGCAACCCGTTTCATTTTCAACAAATTCTGCTCCGTCTGCAGGACGAACGAGTCTTGCTGTATAAGCCTGAACGACGGGGATGGGAATGGGATCTAGGGCGGATGATCGAGCAGGGGCCCCGCTATGCCGTAGCGGATCTGATGCAGCACAAGCTGAATCGCCTATCCGTTCATGCGCGCCAGCTGCTCGAAGCCGCATCCTGTGTCGGTAGCAGCTTTCACCCTGCCCTGATCGCAAGCGTGGCAGGACGCGAGCTGGACGATACCCGTCCGGAATGGTCCGCCATTGAAGCTGAAGGGATGATCGTCTCCTTGGATACAGGGCGATATCGATTCGCTCACGACAGTATCCAGAAGATGATTTACGATGGGATCGAGGAGCCTTCGAGAAAAGCGATTCATATCAGGATCGGCAGGAGCATACAAGGGAAAGAGTCGGTTTATGGATGCAGCACGTTCGACGCTGTCCACCACCTGAATCAGGGATCGCAGCTCATTTCGCAAGACCGGGAGCTGCTCCGGCTTGCCGAACTGAATCTGGAAGCGGGGAACCGTGCCAAGTCCTCCTCCGCTTACGACATCGCGCTCGAGCTTTATGCCAAAGGAACGTCTCTTCTTCCTCCAAACGCTTGGGAAGAACAGTTCGAGCTCCATTTCGAGCTGCATGCCCAGCAGGCAGAGTGCCAATTTCTATGCGGAAGCTACAGCCAATCGGAACAGTTGATCAACCTTCTGCTCATCCACGCGCGCAATCCGCAAGAACGCAGCCGCGTCCAGATGATCCGGATTATGCTGTATATCAATCAGGGCAAATATTTGGAAAGCACCGCGCTTGGCCTTCACAGCCTTCGTGAGCTTAATATCTCGATCCCGGCGAGACCGAGCAAGCTTATGCTGGTGATAGAAGGACTGCGTATCGAGTCCATGCTTCGCAACCGGTACGACCATCTCGCTCATCTGGAGGAAATGTCCGACCCTGACCGGATCGCGGCGATGAACCTCATCTTCGCCATCATTCCGTCTACCTTCTTCACGGACAAAAATATCTTCTTCATGCTGATCTGCAGAGCCATCCAACTGTCTCTCGAATACGGGAATACGCCGGTGTCAGCCGCCGTCTATTCCGCCTACGGGATGGTGCTTGGCCAAGCCATGGACAAGTACGATAAAGGGTATGCGATCGGAAAGATCGGCATGGAGCTATCCAAACGCTACGGCGTCCGTGCCGTACAGAGCAAAACGTACACCATCTTCGGCGGCGTCCTGTCCCAATTTGCAGGGAATGCCCGCGATGGAGAGGCCTACTTGTCAGAGGCGCTCCGATTCGGCATGGAATCGGGAGACTACGTGTTCGCCAGCTATGCGATCGGCGCGCATGTGAACTCGCTGTATACGAAAGCGCCGTTGCATGAGCTGACCCGCACGATTGCAGACTACATGACCGTGCTGGACACGACGAACGATGAATTCGTCCGGCAAAATTTCTTCCTGTACCAACAATTTATTCTGGCCCTCAAGGGCGAGACGGACGGACCGGATTCGTTCAGCGGCGGCGGCTTTGACGAAGAGGCGTATCTGGCCCGCATCCGCTTGGAAGAGACATCGGCCACGTCGCTGTTCCAATACTATGCCTATAAGACGCAGCTCTGTTATTTGTTAAACCGACATGACGAGGCCATAACCTGGGCTCAACAGGCGGAACCTTACAAAGCGTACGCTTCCCATCTGCCTCACCTGCCGGAATGCCTGTTTTACGAATCGCTTGCAGCATTTGCTCTGCCGACACGTGAGAAACAGCTGTCGAAGCGGTTGTCGCACAATATCCGCCGCTTCGCCCGATGGGCGCAATGGAGTCCTGACAACTTCAAGACCCGGTATGACCTTCTCCAAGCCGAGCATGCAAGGGTTTCTTGCGATTACCGGAAAGCCGAGGGACTGTATGAGCTGGCCATCCGCGAAGCACGTGAGCAGGGAGACCTGCCGATCCTAAGCTTGGCATGCGACCTGGCGGCTTGCCACTTCGAGCAGTGCGGCAGTACGAAGACGGCGCAATTTTATCGAAGACTTGCCGTCGAGGGCTATCGGCAGTGGGGGGTCACGATCAAGGCGGTTCCGTTGGAGAACGGTCCCGCTACCTCTGCAGTACAGTTCGAACCCCGAGCGGAGACGAACCAAGCTGAAGCGGCGCTGGCTGCTACTGGTGCGACGTCACCGTATGAGTCTCACGTCCCGTCCCTCAACCGAGTCATCGATCCGGATAGCATGGATCTGGCTGCTATATTGAGAACGACCCAGGCAAATACGAACCAGATGGATATGGATACCGTTCTAGCCGAGATCATCGGCATTATCGTCCGGCATGCCGGGGCCGGAAAAGGCGCTCTGCTGACCGGCGGAGGCGACGAACTGTACGTGCTCGCCTATGCGGATTTGGAGGTGCATGCCGCCTCGCCGGACACGGAGCCCCAAGCCGGATCCTCACTTCTTCCGGAAGGCGTGATCCGGTATGTCCTTCGCACCCAGGAGAGCGTTCGTTATAGCGGAGAGGAGGATAGCTGGCTCATCCATAATCCTTATATCGCCCAGCAGAGGCCGCAGTCGATCCTCTGCCTCCCTGTCACCATTCACGGCAATATGCTAGGAGCGCTCTATCTGGAGAACCGGCTGACCGGAGGCGTATTCACGGCAGACAGGGAGCCCGTTCTACTGGCCATGTCGTCTCACGGGCTATTCCTGTCCATGCTGCAGAGCTCGCCGGAGCTTTCTGCTGCGGAAGATCCGCTCCCGAGCGACGATGCGCAGTCTTCTCCCGAGATGGAGGAGCCGCTCACGGATCGCGAGCTTGAAGTACTCGCTCTTATGGCTAAGGGGCTTTCCAACAAAGAAATCGCCGAACACTTAATTATTGCCTTGAGCACGGTAAAGGTGCATGTGAAGCATATTTTCGCCAAATTGAAGGTGAACCGCCGGATTAAAGCGGCTGCGTTGGCCAAAGAGTTGAACCTCATCGGGGAGGATTCGGATCGCAGAAGCCGAGTATAGGCCCACTCCTGAATCTTCATGAGCGTTGGCTGCCGATGCTTTTGCATCTGTAAACTAAGTTGGTATAGACATTGCAATCCAGACCTTCGAACTGGGGGCAACGCCTGCCACTCGGATCCACCATATTAAGAAAAACCGTCAGGGAAGATCGTCCTGACGGTCTTTTGGGTTTGGAGAATATCCGAATCGTTGCATTCATTTTCCCCATACTTTAAGCATATTTGAGAACCCACTCTTTTATCCGAGAAGCGACTTGGGTGACATCGGCATCCGTCGTATCAATAGTTGGCATAGGTGGGTCATAGACTTCATCGGCAATCTCAAGCAATCGTTTTGCAAAGTTTTTGTGATTTTGAATCTCTTCCTCTGACCAATTTCTTTCACGTAAACGTTTCTCGCGCGTTTCTTCATCACAATGCAGGTTAAGGTAATATACATGCTTAAAAAAATGAAAGTCCGCGCACTTTTCTATATCCCAGGGCATCATTGTTCCGCAAATGATCGTCATCCGTCCGCTATGAGCGATATTTCGAGCTACTCTAAGCCAGATATTTCGGTTTTTCTCCCAATCATGCCCTATAAATTCAACAAGATGATCAGGGTCAAAAATATCGAAATCCGGCATCACTCTACGTAGTTCGTTGATAACATAGGTTTTTCCCGAGCCACTAGCACCTGTTACGACAAATAAAGGCAACTGCCCCTCCACTAGCTACCCCCTCCAATAATGCCCCACATTCGCTCGACATGGGCCATTTATGCTTTGGCCGATGCTGAAAAATAACTCATCTCAACGGGCGAGAGCGGCTTTGGCTTCGGTTCTCCCATTCTATTCCCTGGAACACCGTCCTGGCTTTCATGCGAGCAGTCCCCGCGATATCTCCCCTCCTCCAGCTTCATGTCGATAAAGTCGACGACTTGCTGCAGCGAGGCGATTTGGCTGACGATATTTTCCCGGTGGTTTCTTAAGTGCTCCACCAGCTCGGGAAATTCCGCGGGATCGGCGTCGGCGGAGACCTTCAAGAACGGCCGCATTTCCTCCAGCGGCATCCCCGTTTTCTTCAGGCAGGATATCAGCCGAATCGTATTGATGTCCTCCTGCCGGTAGATGCGATGCCCGTTGTACTTCCGGTCCGCACGGGGAAGTAGCGCGATCTTTTCGTAATACCGGATCGTATCCTCCGAAATTCCGGTTTTATCGGCAGTTTGCTTTATCGTAAAAATCCCCTCAGCCATCGTCCTTTTTCCTCCCGGAGATTGCTTTTTTAACGCATTATACATCTTGGAGCTAACTCCAAGTCAAGTCTCTTATCCTAGGGACAAACTTTAATATCGCGCCTTGACTTGGAGTCGACTCCAAGTAATAGAATGTGGGCAATCAGGGGAACTACCCCGATATCCGGAGGAGACGAACAATGAATACAAACCTACGTGAAAATATCGCATTGATTACAGGGGCAAGCAACGGAATCGGATTGGAACTGACACGGAAATTGCTGTCGGAGGACTGGCAGGTGGTTGCTGTGAACCGTTCTGACTTTCCTGCGGATGATATGACAATCCAAAAAGCCATTTCTAGCGGATGGCTTCGCATTTATAAAATAGCGGATCTCGCCGATTATGACAGCTTGAAACGTACTTTGGAAGAGATCAAAGGAAAGGAGCGGCGGATCGACCTCTTGTTCAACAATGCCGGCGGGAGCTTTAACGAGCTTAACTTTTCGAAACAAGGGCGCGAGAAGCATTATGAGCTGATGACGGTCGTTCCGTATATCATTCTGATGGAGTTGAAGGAACTGTTAATTAACGGCAGCTTAAAAACGGTGGTGAATACCTCGTCTTCCGCACTAAACTATGTGAAAGAGTTTACGATCGAAATTCTGGAACGCCCTAAAACGTTTCGCAAACTGCTTGGTCCTTATGCCGCTTCAAAACTGGCGCTTTCCCTGTGGACGCAGGCCATCGCACCGCAGCTTGCCAAGGAAGGCATTAAGATCCGCAGCGTTGACCCGGGTGGTAACAATACGCTAAGAAAAGGCAAAAAGTCCGGATTGCCCATCATGGTTACTTGGCTAATGAAGCTGTTTTTCTCTCCGCCTACAAAAGGCGCGAATCGATTGTATGAGGGGGCACTCGGGGAACACCGTAATGAGACCGGCGTGTTTTTAATGAAAGGTCAGGCTGCAGATTTAAAATTTAAAGATCAAGCGCGGAACGTTCTGGATCGGATTAATACGATTTACAGAAACGATTTTCTTGGAGAGCGCGCCTAAAGACGCGCTCCTTTTTTATCCGATGGGGAGCACATCACTTATCTCGGTCTACAGCCTCTGGAGGTTGCTCCAACCAGCCATGGTCAATCATAATGTTGGCACCATCTTCTACATATAAAGAAACATCCAATTGGCATTTTGCATATAAGGCGCCAATATCTTTTCTTCCATTAAGCGATGCGCCATTGGCATATTCCCTTATTTTCATGGAAAACATATCGATCTTATGATAAATCATCAATTTGTCCGAGAAAGGCGGCTCCGTGCTCGGTCTCACCAAATGATCAATCATGGTAGGGGAGGGCAACCCGTCTTTAGACAGTTTATCCGACATCAGATCAATATGCTTTTGATTAAGCTTTTTTCCACGTTCTAAATACTGTCTGACTTTTTCACTTCTCGCCACTTGGCTAAAGCCGATAATGATGGCTTTACTCGTAATGTCATTGTTCAAGTTTCCGTAAAGATGGGCGATTTCTAATCCTTGCAACGGTCTCACATTTCCAAAAAAGGAATTTAAAAAACTCTGCTTTGTAATGAAATCGACGCCTTGCGGAGGAGGGATGACTGGCGGATTAACTAATGTATTTTGTGGTAGCAAAGAATCACTGACATAACCCATCAATTTGCTCGTATCATGAAGGCATTTAACAAAAAAATCCCGGATATCTTTCCTTGTCACTAAAGGGACAGCCACGCTATAAATACTCATCCCAGCTTTGCCCAAATACTGTAAGTAATGAAGGTAAAAATCATCTTCATACAGTCTTGGCGCTTCTAAATTTACGTCGTCGTTTGTAAATCCAATCGGTATCGGAAAATCCGCTTGTTTAAAAATGTCCTCGATATCCTGAGTATAATCTTCACATAACTTTAGGGCATATTGTAATACATTCTTAATTTCTTTGTCGTCCACATGTTGAAGAAAATAACTAAGCACGCATCTCCCCATCGTATTTCCAACATATGTTGCCCAAAGTTTTCCCATTTCGGCTGCGGTTAATTGCGATTGATCGCTCTTCACAAAAACTCATTCCTTTTTGATCTATTGGAACCCATGACTAGGGTATCCAGTGAACCGCTTTGAAATACGAACGTTCCCTTCCCATCCACCAACACTCCGTGCGCGCGGAAGGAACTGGGGGTATTGCTGACGAAGCCGATTCGACGAAATAGCGCGCTGCGGTGGAATCAGATGGCCTCTGATTCCTAAAGCTTTAGTTACAATTCAAACGCTCACATTTGTCTGACGAAACAAAGGAGGAGAGCCACGGCTCCGATTGGCGGCTGAGTTGTCCTCCTAAATCAAGCTTGATGCGAAAAAGACACCGGCGGCCTTTTCGTAAAAGGTCTCGGTGTCTTATTTGTGTTTGTCGGGCGCAACTTCTTTAAACGATGTTAATCTTCACATCGATATTGCCTCGCGTCGCCTTGGAATACGGGCATACCTGGTGTGCCTCGGCTGTCATCCGTTCGGCGAGCGCCCGCTCGACGCCCATAAGCTTCACGGCAAGCGCCACAGCCAAGTCAAACCCGCCTTCCGCGTCCTTGCCGATCGTGACGCTGCCCGTCACTTCGGTGCCTTCGTACTTGACTTCGTTTCTGCGGCATACCAGATTCAGCGCGCTCTCGAAGCATGCTGCGTAGCCAGCTGCGAACAGCTGCTCCGGGTTCGTCGCGACACCGCCCATTCCGCCGAGTTCCTTCGGCATACGAAGCTCAAGTTGCAGCACGCCGTCGCTTGAAGACAGCTTGCCTTCCCGTCCCCCGGTAACAGTCACGGTCGCCGTATATAAGTTTTCCATCGATTACCCTCCACGTCTCCGAAGTCCGATGCCCAAGCCCGCTGCGTGGCTGACTAAGTCGAGCATCCGTTTAGGTTGCGCGGATAGGTAATTTTTATCCTCGCAAATCGGGCAAGGACACCGTCTCAAGCCACTGGCGCGCGATTAAACCCAATGTCCTCCTTAACTGATTCCTGATTAACTGGCTGACGATGATGGCCCGATGATGCAGAGCATGGTGGTAGAATCAGATGCCGTACTCCTCCGCTAACGCTTCGTCCGTGCGGAACGGACTGGGGGCAACGTCTAGCCCCTCAGTTCCACCATAAGGACTCTGACCTCGTGCGGCCAGAGTCCTTATGGTGGAGCCGAGGGGAGTATATGATTCCTGATTGAAATTGCTCACGAAGCCGATTCGACGAAGTAGAGCGCAGCGGTGGAATCAGATGCCGTGCTCAGTCCGCTCCGCTCCCTTCCGCGCGGTCGAACCCCAATGTCCTCTTCGGACTGGAGGCAACGCCTAGCCCCTCGGATCCACGCAAAAAAGCCAGCCTCATGCGGCTGGCTTTGATGATGGTGGGGCCGAGGGGAGTATATGATTCCTGATCAAAATGGCTGACGAAGCTGATTCAACGAAGTAGAGCGCAGCGGTAGAATCAGAAGCCGTGCTCAGTCCGTTCCGCTCCCTTCCGCGCGGTCGAACCCCAATGTCCTCTTCGAACCGGGGGCAGCGCCTAGCCCCTCGGATCCACGCAAAAAAGCCAGCCTCATGCGGCTGGCTTTGATGATGGTGGAGCCGAGGGGAGTCGAACCCCTGTCCGAAGATAACGCAACATAAGCTTCTACGGGTGTAGTGACAGATTTGATGTCACCCTAGAGACTCCCTGTCACCGGATTCCCTTCGGGTCAGCCTGATTGTCTTCTTCAGCTAGCCCCAGGCGGAGACTAGACAGCGTATCCCACTAAAGTTGAGCCCCTATCCCGCCACATGGGCGATGGAAGGTAGGAGCACGTGAGCAGTTTCTTAGGCTGCTACAGCGTAGGTTGGTTGTTGTTTGCCAGTTAATTGGCTTCCGCGTTGATGAAGCAGCCGCAGCCCTACTACCCGCTACTCATGTCCGAACTACCCCCGTCGAATCCATAAACGGCCCCTAAATAGAAGCGAAGCCTTCGCGGCGGACCGGATCGTGCAGTCGGCCAAGCGAACGGATCTTCAGGCGCCTATCTCCCTATCTCAGCGAAGACCGGCAAGTACGAACATGGTGCATAAAATGAATCGCATCGGTGGAACTTCTATAGTATAGCACATCCCGCCGCCGAATACCGCACGGCAATACTGGGATGGTTGGCGATGACTGCCTGATGCGGCCGGACAGCGCGGTTGAGCTGCAGTTGTCGCAGTTTAGCTCCCGCACGCTGTGCGATGCGAATGCTGACGTAAACCGCTGCGATGATGTGCGACACTCTGCAAAGCGCCTTACTTCGCGACCTTCTGTTTCTCGCGCAGTGCCCGCTGAATATCGCGCTCGGCGTCTTTTTTAGCGGCGGATTCGCGCTTGTCGTAGTTCTTCTTACCTCGGCCGAGGCCGAGAAGGCACTTGGCGTAACCGTTGCGCGTATACACCTTCAGCGGTACGATCGTGTAACCCTCTTGCTTGGAAGCGCCGACGAGCTTGCGTATTTGCGCCTTATGCATAAGCAGCTTACGCGTGCGCGTCGGATCGGTCGGATTGTGCCGGTTGCCCTGCTCGAACGGACTGATATGCATATTGTGAAGAAAAATCTCGCCGTTCCGAATGGTCGCGAACGCATCGCCCATATTGGCTCTGCCGCCCCGGAGCGACTTGATCTCGGTGCCGGTCAGCACCATGCCCGCTTCGAAGGTATCCTCGATGAAGTAGTCATGCGAAGCCTTCCTGTTCTGCGCAAGCGGCTTGTCGAACTGGTCCTTGCTCTTCACCATGCTGCCTCACCTCTTGGATTCCATTTAGTCGGAATATCATTATAGCATGCGCTTCCAGGCCCTCACAACTATGTCGCTATGCCCGGCGTGCGGGACTGATTATAAAGTACCCCGTTAGCGCGAAACGATAACGTTATTTTATCCGGAAGCTGGCTAGTTACATATACGTCCGTTTATAACCTTGTTCCGCTTTTATTCCCCCAAAAAAGAAACAACGCCGGAGAATCTCCAGCGTTGCTGCATTTTCATTGGGCCTGCAGCGCCCTGTCGATGAGCGCCATGCGAATATACAAGCCGTTCTGCGCCTGGCGGAAGTATGCCGCGCGCGGATCGGCATCCACTTCTTCGGCGATCTCTCCGGCCCGCGGCAGCGGATGGAGCACGATCGCGTCCCGGCGCATGCGGTTCATCAGTTCGGCGTCGACGATATACTGGCCGGCCGCCTTGTCGTACTCCTCCGGCGAAGGGAACCGCTCCTTCTGGATCCGCGTCTGATACAGCACATCCACCGATCCGGCTACTGCGTTTAAGTCCGTCGTCTCCTCGTAACGCACGCCTTTGTCGTCCATGTAGTGCTTGACCGACGGCGGAATCGGCACGTTTTCCGGGGAGATGTAGTAGATCAGGACGTCCTTGAAATTGGCCAAAATGTAGCTCAGCGAGTGCACCGTCCGCCCGTAAGCCAGGTCGCCGACCATCGCGATGCGCAGGCCGTCGAGGCTGCCGCGTTCCTTCTGGATCGTGTAGGCGTCGAGCAGCGCCTGCGTCGGGTGCTCGCCCGCGCCATCGCCCGCATTGAGCACCGGCACGCCCGCAACGGCGGCCGCGCGCTTCGCTGCGCCGATCTCCGTGTGCCGCATCACGATCACATCGCTGTAGCCGCTGATGATGCGGATCGTGTCCTCGAGTGTCTCGCCCTTAATGGCCGACGAGAACTGTGCCGCGTTCTCCGTCCCGATGACGCTGCCGCCGAGCCGGTTCATCGCGGACTCGAACGAGAGCCGCGTCCGCGTACTCGCCTCGAAGAACAGCGTCGTCATGATTCGTCCTGCATGCCGCCGGTCGCCGCCGCCCCGCACGACCTCTTCCATCGCCCGCGATGCCGCGAACAACTCCTCGAGCTCGCTCCTCGAGAATTGCTTGGCCCCTAGCACATGATACAGCCTGTCCTGCACAGCCATCACTCCGTATCCTCCCGTCGACGCCGCTTCGCGTCCTTGTTTACCATGATCTATCCTAGCCGATTGCCCCCGGATTGTCTAATGGGATTTGTCCGGGAACGACGTATATTGGGCAAAAGTGTTGACCCGGATGCACGCCCGGAAATGGAACGTAGAGCTACAACGGCAAATGAAGTTCCGAAGCACGAAAAAAGCCCGCCGCAGCTGCGACGGGCATTCTCTTATTGTTGTTCCGGCGAAGGCGATGGCTTGGCGCCCGCCTTCGGCTTGCGCCGGCGGCGCGGCTTGGCTGCGCCCTCCGGCCGCGCCGCATCGGGCGCGGCCTTGCCCGCGGATGCAGCCGCCGTCTGCGCAGCGGCTTTGGCGCGTGCGCTGCGCCCGGCATCGCCCGGCTGCCCGCCTTGCCCTTGGGCGCCGCCTTGCGGACGTCCGCCCTGACCCGGCTTGCCGCCGAAACGGCCGCGGCCCCCAGGCCCGCCGGCGCCCGGCCTGCCGCCGCCGGAGCGATTGCCCCCGCGACCATGGCCAAGCGCGCTGCGCTCGCGGCGCAGCTGGCTCTTTTCGCCGTAGAAGCGCTCCTCGTCGTCATCGTTCGCGTACTTGCGCGTCGTGAACGGCAGCCCCCACATATCCAGTTTCGGACCGCGCTTGCTCTTCTGCGTCGGCGCCGGTACGTAGTCCGGCGAATCGCGGTTCACGTCGACCGGCTCACGGTCGCGCTCATGCTGCGGCGGAACTCCCGCGTCGCTGCCCAAACCGATCAGCTCCTCGCTCGCCAACCCCGCGCCACGGCGCTGCGGCCGCGGCAGCTGCACCGCCGCCTGCTCGAACTCGCCGAGCTCGCTCAGCATCGGCGACTCGTCGCGCTCGTCGCTCGCTACGTCGGCGCGTCCTCCGCGCCCCCGCTTGCCGCCCGGCTGCGCGCCTGCGGCCACGAACGGCGGCGCTGCATGCCCTGCGCCGCTATCCCCGCGATTGCCGCCGCGTCCACCGCGGCGACCGCCGCCTTCGCCGCGCCCAGTACCTCCGCGGCTGCCTTCCGCCGCCGGCGTTTCCCCGCCGCCGCGACGCTTCTTGCCCTTGCGCGCGCCTGCAAATCCGCCGGCGCCGCCTTGTCCCCCATTGCTTCGCTGGCCCGCTCCGCCGCCTCTGCTCTCGCTCCGCGGCTTCATGCCAACCACTTCGAAGTCGATGTTATAATCGTCCATGTTCACCCGTCCCACTCTGATGCGCACTTCATCTCCCAATCGGTACACCTTGCTCGTGCGCTCGCCGAGCAGCGCCATCTGGCGCTCGTCGAAGTGGTAGTAGTCGTCGGTCATCTCGCCGAGCCGGACCAGACCCTCCACCGTATTTTCGAGCACCACGAACATGCCGAAGCCGGTCACGCCGCTGATGATGCCGTCGTATTCTTCGCCGATCTTGTCCAGCATGAACTCGGCCTTCTTCAGCTTGCTCGTGTCCCGCTCCGCATCCACCGCCACGCGCTCGCGTTCGGAGGACTGCTGCGCGATGTCCGGCATGCGCACCGCCCATTGCTCGAGGCGTTCCTCCGGCAGCGTGCCGCCGTTTTCCAGCACCTCGCGCATGACGCGATGAATGACCAGGTCCGGATAGCGCCGGATCGGGGAGGTGAAGTGCGTATAAAATTCGGCCGCGAGCCCGAAGTGTCCGAGGCTCTGCGAATCGTACTTGGCCTGCTTCATCGAACGAAGCATCATCGTGCTGATGACGTTCTCTTCCTTCGTGTCGCGAATCTGTTCAAGCAGGTCTTGCAGCGCGCGCGGATGAACGCTGTTGCCTTTGCCGCGCACGGTATAGCCGAGATTCGAAGCGAACTGCACGAACGTCAGCAGCTTCTCGCTGTCCGGATCTTCGTGAATCCGGTACAGGAACGGCACCTTCAGCCAGTGGAAATGCTCCGCCACCGTCTCGTTCGCCGCCAGCATGAACTCTTCAATGATCTGCTCGGCGATCGAGCGCTCGCGCTTGACGATATCGACCGGCTTGCCTTCCTCGTCCACGATCACCTTGGACTCCTCGAAGTCGAAGTCGATCGCGCCGCGGCGCATCCGGCTGTCGCGCAGGGCCAACGCCAGCTCGCGCATCGTGCGGAACGTCTCGACGAGCGGGGCGTACCGCTCCATCTGCTCGGGATCCTCGTCGACGAGAATCTTGCGGACGTTCGTGTAGGTCATGCGTTCCGTCGTCTTGATGACGCTGGTGAACACGTCGTGCCGGACCCGTTTCATCGTGCCGGCTTCGAATTCCATCTCGCAGGACATCGTCAGGCGGTCCACCTTCGGATTCAGCGAGCAGATGCCGTTCGACAGCCGGTGCGGCAGCATCGGGATGACGCGGTCGACGAGGTACACGCTGCAACCGCGGTTGTAGGCTTCCTCGTCCAGGCGGGACTTGTCCTTCACGTAATAGCTGACATCGGCGATATGGACGCCGAGCAGATAATTCCCGTTCGGCAACCGCTCCACGTTTACCGCATCGTCGAGATCCTTCGCGTCCTCGCCGTCGATCGTCACGATCGTCTTGCCGCGCAGGTCGCGCCTGCCCTGGGATACGATCTCCTCCTCGGATATCGTATCCGGCGCCGCTTCCGCCTCGGCGTTCACCTCGTCGGGGAACTTTTCCGGCAGTCCGTGCTTGCGGATAATGCTGAGAATGTCGACGCCCGGATCGTCCTTGTGCCCGAGTACCTCGACGATCTCGCCCTCGGCGGCCGCCTTGCCCTCCGGATAGTGGACGATGTCCGCCACGACCTTCTGGCCCGTCACCGCGCCCTTGAAGTTCACCGGACGGACGTAGATCTCCTTGTTGATCCGCTTGTCGTCGGGGATCACCAGTCCGTAGCTCTCATGGTGTTCGAATACGCCTACGACCTGCGTGACGGCGCGGCTGACGATCTTCACGACTTCGCCTTCCATGCGGCTGCCGTCATGATTTTTGGACGTGATGCGGGCAAGCACAATATCCCCGTTCATCGCGCCTTTCAGGTCGTTCGCATTAATGTATAGGTCTGGGTGACCTTCTTGCTCCGGCAGCAGGAACGCGAAGCCCTTCGCATGCGCCTGCAGCCGGCCCCGCAGCAGGTTCATCTGCTCGGGCAAGCCGTATCGCTGGGCGCGGGAACGCATGATTTTCCCCGCCTCTTCCATCTCCGTCAACAGACGCAGGAACGCCTTGAATTCCGCGGCGTCCGTGATCTCGAAGCGCTCTTCGAGCTCCTTGTACGTGAGCGGCTTGTAGTCTGGATTCTTCATCATTTCGAGCAACTCCTGCTCGCTCCACGATGGCACTGGCATCACCTCATCTTCCAATAGTATACACGATTTAGCGGTGAGCCAATCGGAGCGCAGCAAGATGCTTCGCAACAAAAAAATCCGCAAGACCCTTATGTACGCTGCGGCTTGGGGAGGCAGGCGCGAAAGGCAAATTCCTCCCGATAGCAAAAAAAGCGGGAAGCCCCTGCTTCCCGCTTGAACGACGTTGGAATTACGCCTTCACGACGTAAGCAACGACCAAGGACAGAACGAAAAATCCGACTGCCAGAACGATCGTGAGCCGTTGAAGGAACAGATCCAATCCCCGTGCCTTCTGCTTGCCGAACAAGTGCTCCGCACCGCCGGAGATGGCGCCCGACAGGCCCGCGCTCTTGCCGCGCTGCAACAATACAGTGCCGATCAGTCCGAGCGAGAAAATGACCAGTACAATTTTCAAAGCGATTTCCACTGCTTCCACCCCCCGTGATGCCGGAACACTGATAAACGGTTCAATAGGCATAAAACGTTAGTTTCATAATAGCACAAGCCCGCGCGGCGTGGCAACATCTTGTTGCCTCCGCGAGCTTATGCGCTGCACGTATTAGGATACCTGTTCAATGACGATCTGTGCGCCGACGGCGGGAGCCTGTGCCAGCGTGATCGTGGCCACAGAGTTATTGCGCAAAGTCACAATATCCCCTGCAGCCAGGGCAAGAAGCGCAACGCCGCTAACGCTCCCAGCAGCGTTTAAGAGGGGGATTTGCGTACCGGGAAAGACCACTCCATTGACAGCCAAAGCAAGACTGCCACCGATGCCAGCCTGGAAATTAATATTGTAGCTGATTTTATAAGTCCCTGTTTTGGAAACACCAAAAGTCGTCGTGCCCGGCGTATGACTCGCACCGCCGAAAGCTGCCCCCGAGTTGGAGAAGGGGATATCAGCTCCCCCCATTATCGCGGCATCTATAGGTGTTGCATTATGGTAGCCGAAAATGCCGCTCAACAAGCCTCCGGTACCTGGATCGCCTTTGTCGCCTTGGATTCCTTGTGGACCAGTTGGTCCTATTGGGCCTTGCGGGCCTTGCGGACCTACCGGACCTACAGGCCCCTGGGATCCTGTAGCACCTGGCTGACCGGCCGGACCTTGAGGGCCCATAGCTCCCGGCGTACCGTCGGCTCCCTTGGCGCCATCAGTTCCTGCCGGACCGGTTGCCCCCGTATCACCCGTATCGCCCTTGTCGCCTTTATCTCCTTTGTCTCCCTTATCTCCTTTATCTCCCTTATCTCCCTTTACGCCCGCAGCACCCGCCGGGCCTATTGCTCCCGTATCTCCCTTGTCGCCTTTATCGCCTTTGTCACCCTTGGGCCCTGCGGACCCTGCCGGACCGGTTCCACCGGTCGCGCCCGTATCGCCCTTATCCCCCTTATCGCCTTTATCCCCTTTGTCGCCCTTTTCTCCTTTCACTCCGCCTGCCTCCGTAGACACGCTGCCGGATGTCTTGATCTTCACCGTCTGGCTGGCCTTATCCCACTGGATATCCGCCTCGAATTGTTCCGCCAGAAATCGAATCGGGACCATGACTCTGTTTCGGATGAGCTGCGCAGGCTGCCCCAGTTCCACATGCCTGGTATCCGAGCCTGTTTGAACTGTCGCCGTAGGGTCTCCTATGATCAATGTTACGGTCTTTTCCCCTTTGATAGCCGTGACCGTCTGCGCAGGTCCGTCCCATTGCAGAGTCGCACCTAGATACCCCATGGTCGCTTTTAACGGTACGAGTACCGTATTCTTTATCATGACCGGCTCAACGTCCTGCTGCTTGACGCTTCCGTCTACGGATAGCGACAGTGCAGCCGCACGTCCCACCGGAACCGACAGCAAAGCCCCGATCAGCGTCAAGGATAACATCGTTCCTTTCCATTTGTTCATCATCAATTTCCCTCCCCAAATATTAGCACTCTCTCAATATTAGACATTTCCATTAATCAATCTACCACTCCTTTCCTAGACCATCTACTGTTTTTTCCAGGTTCCGTTTGGCGTATTGATCGCATCAAAAACGCACAGCAAGGGTCCAAACGGCCCTAACGCTGTGCGTTTTGTTTCTTCAACTATGTGGCATTCATGTCGTATGTCGAATTCAAGTTGCTGCTGTTGCCGCAACCAGTCATCCGCGATCCCGGCTGACCCTGACCGCTCTCCCGTTCAGCTCCTATGGACTTCTTTTGTGCGTTTAATACCCGTCCGTCGTCTTGCCCATATTCTTCGCTTCCTCGACCGCCGCATCCGCGCCGGCCGTGCCGGTGTGGGAAGGATCGGCGGGCAGCCCCTTCGCCTCGAGTCCCTCGCGCACGCGGCGTCCGTAGTCCGGGTCCGCCTGCGTGAAGTATCCGATCATCCGCTCGCGGATGTCCGCCTTGCAGATGCTGAGGTTGGCCACCAGGTTTGCGATCAGCTCGTCGCGCTCCCAGTCTTCAAACGCGCGGTACGTCTCTCCCGCCTGTTTGAAGTCGTTCGGCCGATCGATCTTCTGCCGCACAAGACGCGCATTGTACGCCGGCTCGTGATCCTTGCCCGTCTTCGGCGCTTCCTTCAAGCCGCCGAGCGAAGACGGCTCGTAGTTGACATGCGGGCTCTGGCCCGGAGCTGCATCGACGTTGTAAGCCATCTGTCCGTCGCGCTGGTTCGTCGCGACATGCGTCTTGGGGGCATTGATCGGCAGCTGCAAATAGTTCGTGCCGACGCGATGGCGCTGCGTGTCCGAATAGGAGAACGTCCGCCCCTGGAGCAGCTTGTCGTCCGAGAAGTCGAGTCCGTCAACCAGCACGCCGGTACCGAACGCCGCCTGCTCCACTTCCGCGAAGTAATTGGCCGGATTGCGGTCCAGCACCATTTTGCCGACGGGCAGCATCGGCGCCACGTCCTCCGGCCACAGCTTGGTCGGGTCAAGCGGATCGAAGTCGAGCTCGGGGTGCTCGTCGTCGCTCAAGATCTGCACGCGCAGCTCCCACTCCGGATAATCGCCTTTCTCGATCGCTTCATAAAGGTCCTGCGTCGCATGGCTGTAATTCTGGCTGACGATCTCATTCGCTTCGGCCTGCGTGAGGTTGCGGATTGGCAGCTTGAGCGGCTCCCAGTGATACTTCACGAGCACGCCGACGCCATCCTTGTTGACCCACTTATAAGTATTTACGCCCGAGCCCTGCATTTGCCGGTAGTTCGCCGGAATGCCCCACGGGGAGAATACGAACGTGACCATGTGCGTCGCCTCCGGCGAGAGCGACAGGAAATCGAACATGCGCTCCATGTTGTTCACATTCGTTACCGGGTCGGGTTTGAACGCGTGCACCATGTCCGGAAACTTCAGCGGATCGCGTATGAAGAAGATCTTCAGGTTGTTGCCGACGAGATCCCAGTTGCCGTCCTCCGTATAGAACTTGACCGCAAATCCGCGCGGGTCGCGAAGCGTCTCCGGAGAGTGCCCGCCATGGACGACCGTCGAGAACCGGACGAATACGGGCGTGCGCTTGCCCGCCTCCTGGAGGAGCTTCGCCCGCGTATACTTCGCGATCGGTTCGTCACCCGCCTTGCCGTATGCTTCGAAGTAACCGTGCGCTCCCGCGCCGCGTGCATGAACCACCCGCTCTGGTATGCGCTCGCGGTCAAAGTGAGTGATTTTCTCAAGAAAATGATAATTTTCAAGCGTCGTCGGTCCTCGGTTGCCTACCGTCCGTACGTTCTGGTTATCCGTGATGGGGTGCCCCTGACGGTTCGTCAGTGTCATATCCTGTTCCCCGCCCTGCCGCTTCGGTCCGTCGTTCTGATTCGTATCGTTCGCCATCTCCCGGTCACCTCGTTAAATAGAATGAATCGCTATCAATACTCTATCCGAGGACTGGCAGGATATGCATGAAGATGCCATGAAAACCGGATGAAGGGCACGTGAAGAATACAGCGGCGGGGGCTGGATCGGCCTTCATACAATCGAAGCTTGGGGGCTCATTCACGGTGCAAGACCGCCGCACGCGCGCAGCAAAAAGCCCGGCCACCGGGCCGGGCTCTCTCTGATGCCGTTCATCGACGAGCCGAATCTCTTAGATCCAGCCGCGCTCTTTGAAATAGGCGAAGTTCAGCTTCGCGCTCTCGAGCGAGCTCACGTCGTACTGCTCCTGCTCGATGATGACGTACTCGACGCCGGCCTTCTCGGCAGCCGCGAGCGCGGAATCCCAATCGACCGAACCCTTGCCGATCTCGGTATCCGTGCCGTCTTCGCGGAAATCCTTCGCGTGGACAAGCGGCAGTCGGCCCGCATACTTCTCGATGTAGGCAGCCGGATCTTGGCCGGCGACCTTCACCCAGCCCAGGTCGAACTCGGCAATGAGCTCTTCCGGAGACAGCTGCTCGAACAAGTGGTCGATGACCAGTTTGCCGTCTTGCGCCGGCTTGAACTCGAACGCATGGTTATGATAGCCGAACTCCATGCCGGCGGCGCGAACGATCGCGGAGGCGCGCTTCAGCGTATCGGCGAACTTGTTCACGTCCTCGACGGACGGATTGTCCGCCAGCGGGTACCACGGCACGACGAAGCGCTTGACGCCGAGCTCCTTGTAGTAAGCGACCTTTTCGTTCAGATCCGCTTCGAACTTTTCCGGCTCCTGCACGTTCAGCCCTACATGCGCCGAGTTGGCGTTCAGGCCCGCGTCGGCGAGCGCCTTCTTCAGATCGGAGGCGGACACGCCGTAGTTGCCTGCCAGTTCAACGTTCTTGTATCCGATATCGGCGATCTCGCGGATCGTGCCGAGGAAGTCCTTCTCGCTGCGGTCGCGTACGGAGTACAGCTGGATGCCCACTTGCGGCTTGCTCATCGTCATTACCTCCAACAGGGGATTTGCGCGGTCCGCGCATGTTATTATTCCTCTTGCTATTCTCATTATAGGCATGAGGAGAGAACGCTTACGAGTCCGATATTGGCTCATTTTATATGGCATTTGGACTTGTGATGCTTCACAGATGCCGGCTGCGGACATATGCGGCGCCTCCGGACGATTAGGATAAGCATCGCATCCCGTCTTCGCCCGAACGCGCCACCACCTACGCTACTGAGCCCGCACCAGCGCTATCCCTCGATTGCTTCGCTTAAAACGTCCCTGCTCCTATCGTTTGCAGCCAAGCCTTGGCGATCAGCGCATGACCAGCCGGGGAAGGATGGACGCCGTCCGGCGCCCAATAAGCGGACTCCGCTCTCATCGACGCCTGCGCGAACAAGCCGTCGAGCGGCACTAGCAGCGCACCGTATTCGCGCGCCAGCCTGCGCACCACATCAATCTTCGGATCGAGATCCTCGCGCCACGCTCCCCGGTCTGCCGGCACAGGCAGCACGAACGGCTCCATCAGCACCAGATTTGCACCGGTCTCCCGCTGCGTGCGCTCCAGCAGCTCACGGTAACCCGCCTCGAAGCTGGCGGCGGAGGTCGGATCGTCCCTGTCGTAGCGTCTCCAGCAGTCGTTGATCCCGATATAGATCGTCACCCAATCGGGTTGCAGCGCAATGCAGTCTTCCTTCCACCGGGCTTGCAGATCCTTGACCCGGTCACCGCCGATTCCCCGGTTCAGGAACTTTACACCCAGCTCCGGCTGATCGACTCCGAACAGACCTGCCGCCATTAGCGCGTAGCCGCGGCCCAGATCCGCCGGATTGTCCCGGTCCCGTCCGCAATCTGTAATGCTGTCCCCCTGGAAAAGTACAGTAGCTCCCGGTTTGATGCGCAGCGTCGTCATTAACTCTCCTCCGATCTGTTAGTGAAAAAGGACACCATCAGCGGCGTCTGATTACCATTGTCTTGCATAACTGCCAATCCGTAAAGACGCCACGACTTGCGCGCACCGAAAAATTTGCGAAGTTCCGGCTGATCTAGGACAGGTCGGAACGACAGAGGCGATCAGCATAGCACAATAAATTCGGGCATAAAAAAATCCGCCAGGGAATTGCCCCGGCGGATCCTTGGCGCATTATTGGGTGGCGCTGCGAAGCGCCGGCCCCTTCCTATCGGAATGCTGCGGGCTTAACGACTTGGATGCCCAGCGTGAAAATCTCGCAGGCGCCAAGCTTGCGGACGAACGCGCCGTCGGAGGCCTCCGACGAGGCGTCCGCGACGCGCCGTTCCAGCACGTCGCTCTCGTAGAACGCTTCGGCGGCCGCCGCTACGCGCAGCTCGGTCGCCTCCGGCCGCATGTTGAACCAGCGGACGAGCAGATCCCCGCTCTCCTCGCCGATCGCGGCGGAGGAGAAGGCGACGCCCTCGCCTTCCCAGCTCAGCAGCTGACCGGAGGCAGCCAGCACGCCCTCGTGCACGCCGGTCTGCGCCAGCGTACAAGGCGCCTGGAACTGATACGCCTCGGCGTACGCGCCGTCCGTCGCGCCGTCGCCGCCGTGCGGCACGAGCAGCAGCTCGGCCGTATGCACGCCCAGGCACTGCGCTTCGGGCGTCGGGAATACGCCCCAGTCGCCCAGTTCGGCGACCGACCGCAGAAGCGTCACCGCGATCGTGCCGCGTCCGTCGCGCAGCACCTCGTATTCGTTCAGGCCGAGGTTTGCGACCGCGAAGCCGAAGGCTTCGCCGTCCGCAACGTCCACGAACGCCTGCTGGTGCTGCGCGTTGCTCGGGTTGCGCCACTCGGCAGCGGGCTCGGTATCCCGGCGTGCGACCTCGAAGATCGCGTCCGCCAGATGCGTTTTCGCCTGAATATCCGTCGGGAACAACGCCCGGACCCGATGGTCCTTGGCGCGGTTGTCGATCGTCGTTCGGATGCCGACGCCGCGGCCCGAGCGTTCCAGGCTGACGACGGTCCGAATCTCCATCGGCACCGTCTCCGCCACGCGCTGCGCCTTGCGCTCGGGGAAGTAGACGGCTTCCCGCTTCTCTTCCTCGAACAGCGCGTCGGCCGAAGCCGGCACGGCCCAGCGGTGCACGATCTCGATCGCGCCGCGATGTGCCTCGTCCTCCACAACCCGGATGTCGGCCGCCAGACCGCGGGTCGTCAGCGCCTGCTCGCCGTCTGGCTGGCGGTACATATACTCGTTGCCGATGTCGCCGGTGTCCTCGTAGACGAGCAGATCGCGATAGGTCCGGCCGGTCCGCTTGTCCGTCACGGACAGCGTGCCGTCGTCCTCGATCTCGACGCGCAGGCGGTCGTTCTCCAGCGCGCGCTCGCCGCTGACAAGCGAAGCAGCCGCAGTCGCCGCAGCCTTTCCAGCAACAGCTATATCGCCAGCGACCTCACCGGCATTCTCCCCGGCGGCCGCCTTGACCCACGCGTACGCCTTCCATCCGAGCGCCGGCACGTCCGCCGCCTCGAACGTCAGCTTGACGCGCCGCGTCCAGTACGCCTGGCGGAACTTGTCGTCCGGCAGATCGTAGCCGAACTGCAAGCCAAGATCCTCCACCCGGCAGGCCACGGCCAGGCCCTCGGCATTCACCAATACGCGCCCGCCGATGTCCAGCGTCTTCATGCGGCGCTGCATCTCCTCCGGCGGCACGCCGTCGCGATAGTAGATACGCTCGACGTCGAGCTCGATTTCCACCGTGCCCGTACGCGGCCAGCCGGTCGTGTTGAACGCAACGAGTGGCAGCGCGTCCGCGCCGTAACGGGCGAAAGCCGACGTATCCACGGCATCCGCCGCGGCCCGCTTGCTGTCGTCGATAATCGCCTCGGCGACGTGCCGGCTTTTCTCGAACCGGGTCACCATCTCGCGATGAACCTCGTCGACGCTGCAGCCGCAGATGCTGTCGTGCGGATGGTTCTGCATGAGCGTCTTCCACGCGTAGGTCAGCAGATGGTGCGGATAGGCTTCGCCGACGCCGTGCGCGATCGCGGCGAGCGGCTCCGCCACCCGTTCCAGCAGGGCTTGCCCCAGCTGGTTCATCTGCTTCAAGTACACCCGCGCGGATGCCGTGTTGACGAGCGTGGACCAGCCGTCGGTGCGCTGGCTGCGCAGCTCGCCCTTTACGACGGACAGGTTATCGCCCAGCGACTGCCTGACCGATGCCAGATATTCCTCGAAGCTCGAATGCACGAACTTCGTGTCCGGATACAGCTCGCGGGCGACGCGAATCGCCTCGGGCAAGTCCGTCTGGATCGGCTGGTGATCGCAGCCGTTCATATAGAGCAGCTCGCCGGTCGACGCATAGCGCTCCGCGTCCGCTAGCTTGCGGTTCCAGTAGTCCTTCGCTTCGGTCGCGTCGACAGGCACTTCGTTGCCGTTGCTGTACCAGTTGGCAAACAGAATGCCGAGCACGCGCGAACCGTCCGGCCCTTCCCAGATCAGTTCGGAGAACGACGATTCGTACTCCGAATCGGCCACCGTGTTGTTGAACCCGGTCGGCTTCACGCCGCGTCCGAACACGGCATTGTCGATGCCCGCCTGCTTCATGATCTGCGGCGCCTGGCCGATGTTGCCGAACGTGTCGGGGAAGTAGCCGACCTTCGAGATCGTCCCGTAGCGCGCAGCGTCGCGGTGCCCGATGAGCAGGTTGCGCAGGTTGGCCTCGCCGCTCGTCAGGAACGCGTCCTGCAAAATATACCAAGGCCCGATATGGATCCGGCCTTCCCGGATCAGCTTTTCCAGCCGCTCCCGACGCTCCGGACGCACCTGGAGATAGTCCTCCAGAATGATCGTCTGGCCATCGAGGAAAAAGCTGCGATATTCCCCGTCACGCTCCAGCGTGTCCATCAGCGTATCCATCAGGCGGATCAGGCGGACGTGATGCTTCTCATATGGTAAATACCATTCGCGGTCCCAGTGGGTGTGCGAGATGATATGGGCGGTTCTTTTTTGCTCCAACATGATTCTCTCCTCTCCTGATCGCTCAGGCGCCGATGTCTGTGTCTATTTTCGTCTCGCCAGGACGATAGACGGCGGTCAGGCGGCCCTCCCGGTCGACCGCGAACAGCACCGAGCGCTCGCGCTCCAGCAGGAACGAATAAGTCGCTCCGGTCGAAACGTCCTTTACCCGGACCGGAGTATCGTAGGCATACTCCGAGACAAATACGTACAGCGCGCCTTCCGCAAACGAAAGCTTGCGTCCGTAGACGCCCGGCAAGTCTCCGCCCTCGAGCCACTCGAGCGCGGGCGTATAGCCTGCCGTCTCCAGCGCGTGCGCGTACAGCGCCGCGATCGGCTCGACGCGGTCGTTCAGCTCCACCGGCAGCGGACACCACAGGATGCGGCCGAGTCCGTAGAACACGTCGACCAGAACATCCGCTCCCGAACCGGCGGCGTCGGCAGGCACTTCCTTGGCGACCTGCGCGATGCGCCGACTGCCGTAGCTGACCGCGTAGCGCTTGCCGCCGACGGCAAGCCGCTCTTCGCGAACGACGTTGGCGGGCTTGCGCGCGCCCAGCGTCTCCGCGAGACGGTCCGTATGCCGCCAGTACGCGTCGAGGCCCGCAGGACCGGTGACGAGCAGCGTCGCGCCTGTCCGGCCGACGATGTCCAGCAGCTGGGCGAACGCGGCGTCGTCCACGTTGTGGGCGGAAGGCAGCACGATCAGCTTGGCCGGCTCGTCCAGCAGCGGCTTCAGGTCGTATTCGGACACGCCGCGGAACGGAACATTCAGCTCGTAGGACAGCACGCGGGTCAGCTTTGTCGTGGCGTCGAAGGCCAGCTTGCGGTTGGACAGATCGTTCGAATACGGGAAGACGACCGCCACGTCCTCGAGCTCGCGGCCTTTGAACAGATCGCGCGCCTGCTCCATGAAAGCGCCGAAGTCGTAAGAGACGTCCGCCTCCGGCTTCTCCGTGCCGTCCGCGCGGAGCGCCCCGATATGGGATTCGTTCGCGTTGTCCATATAGAAGTTCGTGTTCCAGATCCAATGGATCGCGCCGGCGCCGCCCGCCGCGAAGGCGTAGGCGTATTTGCGCTCCAGCATCGCCTTCAGCTCTTGCTCCGAACGCTTCGCGAGCCCCTCCGGCGTTTCCACGTACATGATGCCGGTCTCCTGCACGACGTTCGGCTTGTCCGCCGTCTTGGCGAAGACGCCGTCCCACAGCAGCTGGTCGTTCAGCCACCAGGAATGCACCGTCGTATAGTCGACCGCTTTCCCATAGAAGAACGGGGACGGCCGCTGCGCGCCGAGCGCCTCGTCCTGGCCGACGGTCACGAGATGGTCCGGGCAAACGTCCTTGATCGCGGCGACGAGCTGGCTCGCCCACCGGTTGTGCATGTCCATCGAGAACAGCGCGTAGTCGAGCCAGCGCGTTCCCTTTTTGCCGCTATGCATGTCCTGCACGTCGAAGTTGATCTGCTCGGGCTCCGGAATCTCGGCCGAAGCGAAGTCCGGCAGCTCGCCCGGCGTCATGCCCCAGCGCTCGCGCAGCCGCTCGATCGTGCCGTGCCGCCGCTCCAGCCACTCGGCGAACGCCGCCCGCTCGAACGGATCGCGGCTCGAACGCGGACCGTCCGAGAAGATGCGGGCCGGATCAAACATCGACGGCTCGTTGATCAGATCCCAATCGACGTGCTTCGTCTCCCGGTGACGGGCGACGATGGTGCGGATGAACCGCTTCTGCGCTTCCACGCTGCGCGGATCCAGGTACGGGTTGACGCCCTCCCACGTCTCCGGCGTGAACGAGAAGAAGGTGAACGTCACCTGCAGCCCGTGCTTCTTGGCGGTCAGCAGGAAGGCGTCGATCGCCCGCAGCGCATCCTCCGAGACATGGCCGTCCACCTGCATGATGTTGCGGTAGGCCGTCCAGATGCCCGTGCGGATCCAGTTGATGCCGGCGCGGCGCATTTGCGCCATGTCGCGGTCCCAGACCGATACGTTCGGGAGAAACAGAAATTTGCGCGCGACGTCGCTCGTCATGTACGTCATGCCGACAATCGGCAGCGGGCGGCCGTCCTGCTCGAAGTAATCGCGCCCCGCCCGGATCGTCGTACCTTCGGCCAGCAGGGCCGGGTCCGCGCCCCAGAAGCCCTGGCGAAGGTAGCGCACCTCGCCGCCCTCCGATTCGGCGCGGCAAGACACCCGGTAGAAGCCGCTTTGAACGTCAGTGGGCACCGGAATCCGCCACACGTCCAGTTCCCGCCCCACCTGCTCGCTGAGCGTCAGACGGAAAGGCTCTTCCGCGCCGTCTTGTCCCTTGGTCTCCCGCTCGACTCGAAGATCGAACTTCCACTTCAGCTTCCGGCGATCGGCTGCGTGTACGGCATCGCCGCCTGCGGCGCCGCCGCGTCCGAGCGCTTGCGCCTGCAGAGTCAGCAGCGGACGCTCGTGCGCTTCATAGACCGCGTAGCTTGGCTTCAGCCACAGCTCGGTCACGCCGCGCGCGCAGAACCGCGCCCAGCCCGCGAGAGCCGCCCAGCCGCCGCGCGCCGCGAACGCGTCGCCGAGCGGCTGGTTCACGAACAGCCAGCGGCTTCCGGCGAAGTCGCCCTTGGTATTCTCCCAGAGGACGACCGGCGCGGCCCGCTCGCGTCCGTCGGCCGACATGCCCTTGAGCAGCGCATACACGTGCGCGTCCATCGGGCCTGCCGAGCCCATCTGATGCGGCAGGTCGCTCGCTCTCGACACGTGCGGCACGAGGTTCCACGTATCGGCGACGTCCAGCAGCGCCTCCTGTCCCGCGAACAGCGGGATATCCGCGTGCGAAGCGTGCCGCGCTACAGGATCGGCGGACACCCGCAGCATCTCGTGAATGCGAAGCTGGCGGTGATAAGACGTCTGCTCGGCTTCAACGAGCCAGGCGCCGCCCTTGCGGCGTACCGGCATGCGGAACGGCGCGCCGCCGGCGCTGAGCAGGCCGCATCCGCGCTTCAGGTACGCGAGGATATCCTCCCATGCGTCGACGGGGAAGTACGGCGCGTGCAACGACACGAAGCTGCCGCCGTCCGCGCGCCGCAGCCGCTCGCCCAGTTCCTCCGCGTTCGTTACATCGCCGATCAGCCGCGCTTCTTCCTCCGTCATCTTTGGCGCACCGGGGAATGCCGGGTCGTAAAAGACGATAATTTTCGACGCTGCTTGATTGGCCGAATCCTGATTAGACGCACCCATATTCAACGACTCCTTATCCATCGAGCAATCCATCCTTCATCGCACGGTAAACTAGCTGCGAGAACAGGCTGTTGGACCAGGCGAACCACTTGCGCGTGAACACGGCCGGATCGTCGGCGTGGAAGCCCTCGTGCATGAACCCGGTGTCGCCGTCCGTCGCCTCGAGCATCGCAATCATCTCGAGCTTCTCCTCGGCGGTCGACGCCGTGATGCCCTGCATGGACAGCGCCATATGCCAGATGTAATCCGGCGGCGTATGCGGGCTGCCGATGCCGCGCGCGACTTTGCCTTCGTAGTAGAACGGATTTTCCTTGCTCAGCGCGAATCGGCGCGTGTTCTGGTAGACCGGATCGTCCGCCGACACATAGCCGAGGTACGGAATGGACATCAGGCCCGGCGTGCCCGCGTCGTCCATCAGGCAGTAGTTGCCGTAGCCGTCCGTCTCGTACGCATAGATCGGGCCGAACTCGGGGTGGCGGTAGATGCCGTACAATTGGATGCCGTGATCGATGTCGGCTTCAAGCGCCTTCAGCTCGGCCAGCAGCGCCATGTCGCGGAACACCCACTCGGCGAACTCCTGCATGTGGCGCAGCGCGACGACCGCGAACATGTTGCCCGGGATGTTGTAGTGGAAATCGCAGGCATCGTCGCTCGAGCGGAAGCCCGACCAGACCATGCCCGTGTAGTTGACCGGCATGCCCAGCCCGTTGTTGCGCAGGGAATCCGTCGGGATGCCGCTGTTGCGCGTGAAGCGGTACGGGGACAGCTCGAAGTGGCGCTGCTCGGTCTTGAACAGATCGACGATCAAGCGCATCGCCTGCTTGAAGCCCGCATCAAATACGTCCGCGCGGCCGGTCTCCTTCCAGTACAGGTAGGCCAGGCGCATTGAGAAGCACAGCGAGTCGATCTCGAACTTGCGCTCCCACACCCACGGCGACATCTCGGTGACGTCCGTCGTGTTCCAGTGCCAGTCGTTGGCGGATTCGTTAAACGCGTTCGCGTACGGGTCGATCTGGATGTACGCAATGTGACGGCGGATCAGGCCCGCAATAATACGCTGCAGGTCGGCGTCGTCCTTGGCCAGCGGCACGTAATGAACGACCTGCTCGACGGAATCCCGCAGCCAGGAGGCCGGGATATCGCCGGTGATTACGAACGTCGTGCCGTCTTCGAGCAGCTTGGTCGTCGTCTCGAGGGTGTTCGGGAAGCAGTTTTTGAAAAGCTGGAGCAGCTTCGGACGGTGCGCGAGCCGCTGCTCGGCTTCGGCCAGTACGTCCTGTACGGCCGCCGGCAGCGTCAGCTTCGGCATCGCGATCTGCGGCAATCTGAATTGTTCCATGGCAGGCAAGCCCCCGCTTCTATGTGATTTAACGAGCTAAAGTAAAATAATGATTTAACGATCTAAAATTAGCGTCATAAAACATGACTGCCAGTCCGTGATCCCCGGTCCAACCGAGATTAGACGGTGGCGCCGTGATAAGACGCTGGCGCATCGCTATTTCGTTGCGTATCGCCGATTTCGCCCAGATAAGACGCTGGCGTATCGCTATTCCGTTGCGTACGGCCGATTCTGCCCGAATAAGACGCTGGCACATCGCTATTCCGTCGCGCACGGCCGATTCTGCCCGAATAAGACGCTGGCACATCGCTATTCCGTCGCGCACGGCCGATTCTGCCCGAATAAGACGCTGGCACATCGCTATTTCGTTGCAAACTGTCCATTTCACCGAAATAAGACGATCGCACATCGCTATTTCGTTGCAAACTGTCCATTTCACCGAAATAAGACGATCGCACATCGCTATTCCGCTGCATACCGCCGTTTCCGCCGATATAAGACGTTGGCGCACCGCTATTCCGCCGCGAGCAGTCCATTTCACCGAAATAAAACACCGCACATCGCTATTCCGCTGCGTACCGCCGATCCCGCCGGGACAAGACGCTCGCGCACCGCTATTCCATTGCAAACCGCCTATTACGCCTCGATATTAGCGATCTAAAAGCTTAACGGTCTTAATCTCAAACGGCGCGAACGACAGCTCGATCCGTCCATCCTCGGATGCAAGCGCGTCGCCGTTCGCTTCGAGCGCGTCGGAGAGCACGGCGCTCGCGAAGGGGCGCGACCAGTTCAGCACGGCGCGGCCGCGCCCGCCGGACGATTCGTACATACGCAGCACGATGCCGTCGCCGTCCTCTGCCGGCTTGACCGAATCGAGCACGACATGCTCGCTCTCGAACGGCAGCAGCGTCCCGGTCGCCGGGAGCACGCCGCTCTGACGGCCGGCTTTGAGGACGACGTCGTCCGCGTTAAGCTCGGCCGCGCGGCGCAGCGTGTGAGCCGTTCGCCAATCGCCTTCATGCGGGTAGAGCGAATACGTAAACTCATGCTCGCCCAGATCCGCGGTGACGTCCGGCCACTTGGGCGCGCGGAGCAGGGACAGGCGGATCGTCGTGCCCTGGATATCGTAGCCGTATTTGCAATCGTTCAGCAGGCTGACGCCGTAGCCATGCTCCGACACGTCGACGAACCGGTGGCCGCACACCTCGTATTGCGCCTGCTCCCAGCTCGTGCTGCGATGCGTCGGACGCTCGAGCGCGCCGTATGGAATCTCATATGTCGCCTTGCTCGCGACGACGTCGATCGGGAAGCCGACCTTCAACAGCTTGTGCGCCTCGTTCCAGACGACGCGGGTGCGGAAGTCAATCCGCCGGTCGCCGTGGTAAAAAACGACGTCCTGGCTGATCTCCGACTGATGGAGTCGCCAGTGGAACCGCAGCACGTCCATCGTCTCGCCTTGCAGCGCGACGCTTCGTTCCAGCAGCTCGGCCTCACCGGCCGGCTGCAGCTCGTAGCGCTCGTCGATGTCCCAGGCGTCCCAAAGCGTCGGACGGTCGTGGTAGAAGCCGAAGTGGTTCGCGGCTTCGCCACGCTTCACGATCTCCCGCCCGGCTGCCTTGTCGAATAGACTGACGATCTCGCCCCGCGCGTTGAACCGGACGCGGTAGGCTTCGGTCTCCCAGCTGTCGCCGAGCGACAGCCCGGCGTCCGCCGCGACTTCGCCCGTATGCGGATGCCCACCTGCGATGTCGCCGAGCAGCTGCCCGGCGTTCGCCGAGACCACGCTCGCATCGCGGCCCGCGCCGGTGTTGATCGCCTGCGAAGCTGCGACGTCCGCATCTTGCTCCTGCGCGTCATCCTGCTCGCGTAACCAGACCGTCTTGAACGCCTGCGAAGCTGCGACGCCCGTGTCTTGCCCCTGCGCGTCATCCCGCTCGCGCAGCCAGATCGTCTTATAGCCGAACGCCGGCACCGCCGGTACGGTCACGGCCAGACGATCATCGCCGACGGCGTCGGCGGTCAAATGAACACCTTCCGCGTCATAAGCGGCGAGCGTACCAGCGGACAAGCCTTCCGCGGCCAGCTCAGCCCGCACGTCCCGCGCCCAGCCGAGCCCATTAAATACAACATACGGCACACCCTCGCCAACCGCCGTATCGATGCCGCCTGCAAGCGCCGGCAGAATCGCGCCCAGACTCGCGCGTCCCTTTTCGAAGATCGTCCCGTATTCCTTCTCCGAGGTCACGTACGCTTCGGTAATCGCCGATCCCGGGATGATATCGTGGAACTGGTTGAGCAGAATCAGCTTCCAGCCTTCATGCAGATCGCCGCGCAACCGTGCGTCAAGCCCGGCTTCGAGCTTAGGCAGCGCGAGCGCGTGCCAAAGCTCGGCTTCGCGATACAGCACCTCGGCTTTGCGGTTGCTGCGCTTGTTGCGGCCGTGCGTCGTGTACGTCCCGCGGTGCAGCTCAAGGTACAGGTCGCCGTGCCATTCGGGCACCTCGCCCCGCTTCTCCTCCGCGCCCGCGAAGAAGTCGGCAGCCGTGCTATGCTTGCTCGCCGGCTGGCCGACCATCAGGTCCGCGCGGTCGACGTACTCGAGCATCTCGCGCGTCACGCCGCCGCCCCCGTCGCCATGCCCGTACAGCAGCATCTGCTCGGGGTAGACTCCTTTTTGCCGGTACGATTGCCAGTGCTCATGGATGTCCTTCGGCGTCGTGTGCTCGTTGATGCCATGGTTCAGGTAAGACAGCATCGGCGTGCCGTCGATACCGACCCAGCGGAACAAGTCGTAAGGGAACACGTTTGTATCGTTCCAGTTCAGCTTGGTCGTCATGAAGTAGCGGACGCCGCCGTGCTTCAGAATCTGGGGCAGGGACGCGCAGTAGCCGAACGTATCCGGCAGCCACTCGATGTCCGACACCCGGCCGAACTCCTCCTGGTAAAAACGCTGGCCGTACAGCATCTGCCGCATAAGCGACTCGCCGCTCGGGATGTTCAGGTCGGGCTCGACGTACATGCCGCCTACAAGCTCCCAGCGGCCTTCGGCGATCCGTTCCTTCACGCGGGCGTACAGCTCCGGATCGTTGTTCTTCAAAAATTCGAACAGCAGCGGCTGGCTCTGCGCGTATCGGAACTCCGGATACTCGCGCATGAGCGCGTCCACCGTAGAGAACGTCCGGCTCGTCTTGCGCACCGTCTCCCGCACCGGCCACAGCCATGCGACGTCGATATGCGACTGCCCGACCATGTGCTGGACGCCTTCGGCGTTGCCGCCGACCGCGCGGACCTCGTCCGCCAGCTTCGCCTCAATCTCCGCGACCAACGCACCCGCGCGAATATCCCCTTCGCTCAGGGACACATAGGCGTCCATCGCGCGGAGCAGCGCTTCAAGCAGTCGCGTCCTGCGAAAGTCCGTCTCTGGCAGCAGCACGGCCGAATCGCGCACGACTGTCGCGGCGTACATGAGGCGCTGAACCGCTTCGTTCGCCAGCACCAGCTCGCTGCGAATCGCGGCGATCGGCGGATGGATGGTGGCCTGGCGGTTAAGCGGATCGACCGGCTCGGGGATCGGATCGAAGAGCTCGATCTCAAGCTCTGGCATCGTGCCGACGCGGGCGGCGTCGAGCGTTACGAAGGTGTGGTTGCGGTCGAGCCCTTCATACGAGACGCCGTTGACGCGCAGCAGCCCCTCGCCGCCGGATTCGAACACGAGGCCGATTCTGGCGCCCGACGCGATCCAGTCTCCGGGCAGCTCGAGCTTTTTGCGGAAAAAGTAAGTCGTCCCCTGCTTGCTCGGAAACGGAGCAAGCCCCTCCGTCTTGTAAGGAGCGATCTCCTCGTACTGCCCCGGCAGCACGTAAGTCGCGCGATCGATCGCCCAGTCGCGCACGTCCGCGCGTTCGAGCCATTGCGCCTCGGACAGCTCGCGAAGGAAGCGGCGCAGGCGTTCCAACAGATTAATTGCGTTCATCGGTCTTCGTCCTCCCTGACGAACAGATCGGCTGCCAGCGTATCGTCCGAATGCCGCCCGACCCGCACCTTGAAGCGGCCAGGCTCGACGACCCGCTCGTAAGCCGGGCCTACGTATTCAAGCTGTTCCCTGCCGACCTTAAACTGCACGGTGCGCGTCTCTCCGGGCGTCAGCGCGATCTTCTCGAAGCCCTTCAGCTCCAGCGCCGGCCGCGTGACCTGGCTCACGACGTCGGAGATATACAGCTGCACGACTTCTGCGCCCGCCATGCCGCCCGCGTTCGTCACATCGACGGAGACGGTCGCTTCCTCGTCGGGTCCGATCGCGCTTGGCGTCACCGACAGGTTGGCGTATTCATAATTCGTGTAGCTGAGTCCGTAGCCGAACGGATACTGGGGCTTCGAATCGCTCTCCAGGTACCGCTTGCCCCGCGAACGCTTGCCGTTATAATACACGGGCAGCTGTCCGACATCCTTCGGAATCGATACGGTGAGTCGACCCGACGGGTTGACGTCGCCGAACAGAATGTCGGCGATCGCGTGACCGCCCTCCTGCCCAGGATACCACGCCTCGAGGATCGCGTCCGCATTCGAATCGATCCACGGCTCCGCGATCGGCCGGCCGTTGATGTAGACGACCACGAGCCGCTTGCCCAGCTTGCGGATCTCCTGAATCAGCTCGAGCTGCACGCCCGAGAGCCGCAGCGACAGGCGGTCGATGCCTTCGCCGCAGTCCATGTCGTTCCAGGCATCCTCGGTCACCTTGGACGCGCCTGTCTTCAGGTCGATCGTGCCGTCGCCGAAGTCCCGGGCGCTGGAGCCGCCGACGACCATGACGACCGTGTCCGCCCGCTGCGCCGCCGCCAGCGCGACCGGGAAGCCGTCCCGGTCTTCGCCGCGGATCCGGCAGCCCGGCGCGTACAGCACGCGCTCCGATCCAAGCTTGGCGCGGATGCCCGCGAGCACCGTGACGACCTTTTCCGCCGGCTGGGGCGACGTGTAGTCGCCCAGCTGGTTGTAACCGAGGTCGGCGTTCGGACCGATGACAGCGACGGTGCCGACGTCCGGATCGAGCGGCAGCGCGCCGCCCTCGTTTTTCAGCAGTACGACGCCTTCGGCCGCGAGCTGCCTCGCCAGCGCGACATGCGCGTCCGCGCCGATCGCTTCGCCGGCGAGCTGCGCATCCACGTAAGGCCGCTCGAACAGGCCGAGCTTGAACTTGAGCGTGAGGACGCGCACGACCGCACGGTCAAGCGCCTCTTCCTTCAGCTTGCCCTCGCTTAGCGCTTGCAGCAGGTACTTGCCAAACATCTCGCCCGACATCTCCATATCGATGCCGGCTTCGAGCGCCCGTACGGCGGCTTCCATGCCGTCTTCGGCCGTGTCATGCCCCGACGCGAGCATGTCGATCGCCCCGCAGTCGGTGATGATCATGCCGTCGAAGCCCCAATCCCGCACCAGCACTTCGTCCAGCAGCTTCGCGTTGGTCGTGCACGGGACCCCGTCGATCTCGTTGTAGGCCGGCATGATTGATGCCGCACCTGCCTCCACCGCCTTGCGGAAAGGATGCAGGTCGACCTCGAGCAGCTCGCGCCAGCCCATATGGACGGGCCCAGCATTGCGCCCGCCCTCCGAGCTGCCGTAACCGACGAAGTGCTTCAGCGTCACGGCGACGCTGTCCTGAGCGTCGAGACGCTCGCCCTGCATGCCCTCGACCGCGGCGACTGCGAGCTGGCCGACAAGATACGGATCTTCGCCGAAGCATTCCTCCGTCCGGCCCCAGCGGGGGTCGCGAACGATGTCCAGCACCGGCGAATACGTGACCGCGCCGCCCTGGGCGCGCGTCTCCTTCGCCACCGCGCGGCACATCTCGCGGTACAGGTCGACGTTCCAGGCGCTGCCGATCGACAGCGGCACGGGAAATACCGTCGCGCCGATCGCCATATGCCCGTGCGAGCACTCCTCGCCGATCAGCAGCGGAATGCCGAGCCTCGAGTTCTCGATCGCGTAGCGCTGAATCTCGTTGACCGCCTCCGCGCCGCGTACGGGCGACAGACCCGTCTCCAGCGTGACGCCGGTCCACGGGTCCGCCCGCAGCGTGCCGTACAGCGAGCCGACGCCGCCTCGCGCGACCTGCGCCTTGAACGTCTCCTTCAGGACGACGTTCCCGTCTTTATGTTCATAGGCTTGCCAGCCGAACGGCTGCACGAGCTGGCCGACCTTTTCTTCCGCCGTCATGTGCCGAAGCAGCAGCTCCGCGCGTACGCGGGGCGGCTTCGACGGGTCCTTGTAATCCATTTTTTCACATCCCGCTCATTCTTTGAACGCCGCTTATTCTTTAACGCCCCCGACCGTCAGGCCCTGAACGAAGTACCGCTGGAAAAACGGATAAGCAAAAATGATCGGCACCGTCGCCAGCACGACCATGGCCATGCGGGCCGTATCCTGCGGCATGTTCTGCAGCACCTCGAGACTGATGGAGCTGTTGGCCGAATTTTGCTGGATGAATTGCATGCTCGATTCGATCCGCATCAGCATCGCCTGCAGCGGCACCTTGTTCGCATCGTCGATGTACAGGAGCGCGTTAAACCAGTCGTTCCAGTAACCTAGCGTGCTGAACAGGCCGATCGTGGCGAGGCCCGGCAGCGACAGCGGCAGCACGATGGTGGTGAAGATGCGGAATTCGCCGGCGCCGTCGATCTTGCCGGACTCGATGATGGCGTCGGGAATGCCGGTGATATAGAATGTCCGCAGGATCATGATATAGAAGGCATTGACCGCCAGCGGCAGGATCAGCGCCCAGACGCTGTCTTTCAGGCCGAGCAGCTGCGTCACGACGATGTACGTCGGGATCATGCCGCCGCTGAACAGCATCGTGAAGATCGCGAACAGGGAGAAGAAGCGGCGATACGCGAAGCTGCGGCGCGATACGGCATAGGCGTACAGCGAGATGAGCAGCAGGCTGACGACCGTGCCGATGACCGTCACGAGGATCGTGACCCCGTAAGAGCGCAGCAGCGTATCGCCGGTTTTGAATATATATTGATAAGCATCCAGGCTCCAGGCCTTGGGAATGATGCGGTATCCGTCCGTCGCCAGCGTCTTCTCATCCGTGAAGGAAATGATAACGACGAACAGAAAGGGAAATACGCACAGAAAAGCGAATATGCCGGCGATCAGGTTGAACACGATGTTCCAGCCTGGCGACGCCTGGTGGAAGTTGCGTTTCTTTTTCATCACGTTGGGCACGGGATAGGCCCTCCTTCCGATTCAGGAATTTAGAACAGCGCGCTGTCCTTGTCGACCTTGCGCACGACGAAGTTGGACACCATGACGAGCACGAAGCCGACGATGGATTGATACAGACCTGCGGCTGTGCTCATGCCGATCTCGCCGGTCGTCTTGAGGCCCCGGTACACGTACGTGTCGATAACGTTGGTCACCGAGTAGAGCGTGCCCGAGTCGCGCGGCACCTGGTAGAAGAGGCCGAAGTCGGCGTAGAAAATCTTGCCTACGGCGAGCAGCGTCATGATGATGATGATCGGCTTGAGCATCGGCAGCGTGATGTTGCGCACCTGCTGCATCTTGCTGGCGCCGTCGATCATCGCGGCTTCGTACAGCGAACGGTCGATGCCGAGGATCGAGGCGAGATAGACGACGCTGCTGTAGCCGATCGATTTCCACAGATAGACCAGCACCAGAATGTAGGGCCAGACCTTCGGATCGTTATACCATTGCATGCGGTCCATGCCCAAGTATTCGAGCGTATGGTTAAGCAGCCCGCGGTCCATGCTCAGGAAGCTGAACGCGAAGTAACCGACGATGACCCACGACAGGAAGTACGGGAGGAACATGCCGGTCTGATAAAGCTTGGCCAGCTTCTTGTTCGCCAGCTCCGACAGAAGAATGGCCAGGGCGACGGAGAATACGAGACCAAGAACGATAAAAGCGATATTGTAAAGCAGCGTGTTGCGGGTGATCGCCCACGCGGCGTCCGTGCTGAAGAGGAATTTGAAATTATCCCATCCGACGTTTTTGCTGTGAACGAGGCTGTACCAGAAGCCGTGGCGGCTGAAGCGGTATTGCTTGAATGCGGCGATCGTGCCTACGAGCGGCAGGTAGGAAAAGAAAAGGAACCAGAGGGCGCCCGGAAGCACCATGAGCAGCATAACCTTGTTGCGGTTGAACGAGCGGAAGAATGATCCGACCATGTTCGCCAATCCCTCCTATGGTCATTTGTGAATACGGCAAAAAAATAACGAAAGATCGGGCGAATTGCTCACCCGCCCGATCTTGCGATTTAAGTTGCGATTATTTTGCTTTGTTGGCTGCGACCCAAGCGTCCAGCTGCGTTTGCGCTTCGGCGATGACCTTGTCGAGGCCGGCCGCCTTGAACTGCTGAATCGCCTTCGGCAGATAGGTCGCGGGGTCGACCGTACCGGTCATCAGCGACGCCCAGAATTGCTCCTTGACGTTCTGGATGGCGGTCATTTCGGTGGATACCTTCGTGCTGTCGAAGTTGAAGCCAAGGATCGGAGAAGGCTTGCCTTCCGCGTTGAACTTCTTGAATTGATCCCACTTGTCGTCCGGATCGTTCTCGTTCAGGTAGAGCAGCATGTTGTTGCCCAGCGAGTAGGACGGCATGTTGTAGTTCTTGGAGGCGTCCAGGTTCTTCATGCGGTTGTCTCCGATCTTCTCGTAGTGCGTGCCTTCGATGCCGGAGTCGACCATGTTGCGAAGGACCGGATCGGTGTTGAGCAGGTTCAGGAATTCCATTGCCTTCTCCGGGTGCTCCGAGTTGGCCGAGATCGCCATGATCGAGCCTTGTACCGACGTGTTCGTGATGATCGCGTCGCTGGCCGGCGTCGAAGTGACCGGATAGCCGTTGGAAGCGGACCAGGAGTTTTCGGCGAGCGGCTGCGTTTGCGCGCGGTCGAGCAGCCATTTGCCCGAAGTCATCAGATCTTGGGTCGAGCCGGTCGTCGCAGCTTCAGGCGCGACGTAGCCCGCTTGGTAATACTTGTGCATCGTGTCCAGCGCTTGCTTCATCTCGGCGGTCTCGAGGATGTCGACGACCTTGAGGTCCGTCCCGTCGAGTTTAACGGCCATCGGCATGTTGGTCACGAGATAGTCGTATGGCACGTACGGCACGTAGTTTTTGTCCATTGCGAACGGCGTGATCGACGGATCCTTTGCCTTGATCGTCTTCAGCAGCGGCTCGAGACTTTCCAGCGAGCGCACGCCGGTCTTGTCCAGCTTGTACTTGTCCACGAGGTTCTGGTTGAAACGCCATACTTCGAGCTGCGGGAGCTCCTTGTTCGCCGGGATGCCGTAGTTGTGGCCGTCGACCTTGGAGCCGCTCAGGAAGCCCGGATCGATCGTATCCTTGATGCCTTGGCCGTACTTGTCCAGCAAGTCGTCGAGCTCGAGGAACGCGCCTTTGCGGGCGTTCTGCACGTAGTCGAAGCCGCCTGCCGAGGTGAACATGATATCCATCGGCTCGCCTGAAGCGACCAGTACCTGCATCTTCTGCGTGTAGTCGCCCCAGTCGATCATTTTCATTTTGATCGTGGCGTTGATTTTCTCTTTCGTGTACTTGCTGACTTCCGCCATGACGGTGTCGACGTCCTTCTGCGGCGTGCCGATCGTGTACCAGATCAGCTCGACCGGCTTGTCGGAAGCGCTGTCCGATTTGGCATCGTTGCCGCCGCAGGCGCTCAGCGCGAGCGATAGCGCGGTCAAGGTAGCCGCGGCCGTCAGGCCGGTTTTTCTAGACATTTTACTCATGTTTCTAATGCCCTCCCTTATTTCATTTCTCTCAAGCAACAATTCAACTTTAATTCATGAAAGCAGTTTCAAATAGAACACAAACCTAATAAATCGTGTTCAAAATAAAGAAAGGACTGCGCGGTTGGCAGTCCGGAGGCGCTTATGGGCTCGTCCTGCGTCAATGCAGGCCCTTGAATTCGGTCGGGGAGATGCCGACGTACTTTTTGAATTGCTTGTAAAAGTACCCCGTCTCCCAATAGCCCGCCTGGCGCGCGATATCGTGCACCTTTAACGTAGAGGACTTCAGCAGCTTCTTGGCTTGCTCGATCCGGTATTTGTTGATGTACTCCGTGAAGCTCTCGCCCGTCTCCTTCTGGAACAGCTGCCCCAGATATACCGGGTGAATGTGATACCGCGCGCCGAGCTGCTTCAGGGACAGTTCGTCCGCGTAGTGACGGTGGATCTCCTCGAGCACCTGCAGTACGACCGGGCTGCGGCTGTCCTTCACCAGCGAATCGACGCAGCGCTCCGCCACGGACCGCAGCGCCTTGGCGAGCTCCGCATAATCCGAAGCCGCGTTCGCCTGCGCGAAGCCCTGCGAGAAGATCTCCCTCTCGTCCGTATGCTTAATGGCCTTAAGCTCCATCTTGAAGCGGACGATGAGCTCCACCGCCACTTCGTGCAGATAGGACGGCGTGACGCCTTCCCGGCGCCTGAGCTTCTCGAGATCGGCGTCGACCGCCGCGGCCAGGCCTTCCTTGTCCCTGGCGACCAGCAGCTTGCGGCAAGCTTCCCAGTCGATCGGGAATTCCGACGGCTCGGATTCCTGGAACGGCTCCGTCTTGGCATAGTCTATCCATTCGCGCTCCGGATAGATCATGAAATATTCCTGCGCCTTCTTCGCCTCGCTATAGCTGGATCCGATCCCCGTCCGCAGCGGATGCACGCCGCCGAGCGACAGCCTTGCCGCTTCGCCGGCGTCCGCTTGTCCGAGGAGCGGCAGCACCCGGCGGACCAGCTCGAGCTTGTCCGTCTCCTCTTCCGACGGGAGGCCGGCCACGATGACGATATCTCCGTCCATGTCCCGGAAGGGATATGCCGAGACGCTCCCTTCGAAAGCGCGTGCGACACGCTCGAAAATGTCTTCCTGCGCCTCGGCGCCGGCGGACGGAAGCCTCGCCAGGGCGATGACGCCGTACGGATCCGTCAGCGAGATGCCGAGCAGCGCCGCGCGCTCGTTGAATTCGGCCTCCGAGATCCGGCCGCCGATCCACCGGTACAGCGTATTGTCCTTCATGATCTGAACGTCGTACGGCGACAGCTGCGCGTCCGCATGTACGCTGTTCAGCTTCTCGACCGCGTTGCCCAGCGTATCCTGAAGCTCCTTGACGTTGATCGGCTTGAGCAGGTAGTTCTCGATGCCGAGGCGCATGCCTTCCTTCAAATAATCGAACTCGTTGAAGCCGCTCAGGATGATCGCCTTCAGATCCGGGCGGCGCTCACGGACGGCGCGGATCAAGTCCAGACCGTTCATGCGGGGCATCGAGATATCGGTAATAAGCAGGTCCACGGGCATCTCCAGGATACGCCTCAGCGCCTGCTCGCCGTTTTCGGCGCTACCGACGACCTCCAGGCCGAAGGCCGGCCAATCGATCATATCGACGAGGCCTTCGATGATGAACGGTTCGTCGTCCACGATAAATACCTTGTACATCAGCCATCCCCCTCCTTCCGTCCCTCCGCCTGCTCCGTCAGCGGGATCTTGATCGTGACCCAGGTCCCCTTGTCCCGCTCGCTCTCCAGCACGATGCCGTACTCCGGCCCGAACATGAGCTTCAGCCGCTCATGCACGCTCCGCAGGCCGAACGAGCCTTCTCGCTGCTCCGGGTAGTCGAGCTCGTTGCGGATCTGCACAAGGCGATCCGGATCGATCGGAGCGCCGTTGTTGAGTATACGGATCTGCAGCATGCCCGCCTCCTCGGCGACCTCGATGGCGATCCGGTTGTCGGTACGTTCGTTTTCCATACCGTGCACGATATAATTTTCGACCACCGGCTGCAGCAGCATTTTCGGAATCGGGACAGAAGCGTACGCGGGCGGACAGTCGATCGAATATGAAAATCGGTCCTTGAATCGGATGCGGAATAGCTCGAGATACAGCCGGCATGTCTCCAGCTCCTCGCCGAGCGTGCAGTCCGGGCCTGCGCGAACCGAATTGCGGAACAACGCGGCCAAGCTGTATATCATTTCGCTCACATCGCTCGCCCCTTGGGACGTCGCCCGCATCCGGATCACTTCCAGCGTGTTGTACAGGAAGTGCGGGTTGACCCGCGCCTGGAGCGCAGCCAATTCGGTCTGCTTCAGACGAATCTCCGCCTTGTACTCCCGGTCGATCCGTCGGTTCAACTCCTCCACCATCTCGTTGAAGCTCTGCGAGATCTGTCCGAGTTCATCCTCCCGGGCGTCCTGCAGGCGAACGCTCAGATCGCCGCCCTCGACCTTTTTCATGAAACGAACGATCTTGTTCGTCCGCCTCGCGATATTGACGATGAGCAAGGAAGGGATCACGACGGCAAATGCGATGCAGACGGCTCCCACGAGAATAATCGTGCGCCTGAGTCCCGCGTACGCCTCGGCGATCTCCCGCTTCGGCGCGATGCCGACGACCGTATAGCCGGCCGCGTTTTGCGCCAGTCGCGAAATATAGGCCGGCTCGCCTATCATGCCGGTATCTTGGGAAGCGTTGATCTGGTCCATATACGGATAGGTTTGCCCGTAATGCTTGCCGGACGAGTCGAACAAGACATTGCCGTCCGGCGTCAGAGCGAGGATCGTGCCCTTGAAGGAGGACGAGTTGCGCAGCAGCGACTGCCTGACCATATCCGAGTCGAAATAGACGACCAGCTGCCCGATATTTTTGAGCGTAGTCCTGTCGTTGATCCGGGCCCGCATCGAGTACAGCTGCGTATCCCACTGGTCGATCGCCTTGCGGATCCACACGTTCGGCGTCGAAGCGTTGGGCCCTTCCAGCGACATGATGTCCGGGATGTAGGAGCGGGCGGCGTTCGTCTGGTAGAGCTTCGGGCTGCCCGCGTATTTGTAAACATACATGAGCTGCTCGTCCGCGCTGTACACGATCAGGTTTCGGATGTCCGCGTCGGTGCCGAGCTTGTCGCCGAAGTAATTGAGTGCATTGGATACGGCGGCGCTTCCGCTCGCATAATTTTCGCCCAGCGTATATTGAATGTACTCCTGGTATGAGTGCTGCAGCAGGTACGACACATTGTTCGCCAGCAGGTTGTTGCGGTAAGTATCCTGCACGACGTTCTGCACCCATTCGTACTTTTGTTCCATGTAAAGGTTGACGCGGTCCATCGCCTCGCGCTGGTCGTTAAGCTGGCTTCGCACGATGGAGGCCGAGCTGAAGTGGAACAGGAAATAAGAAAACGCAATGATCGTCAGATTGACGATCACGGTAAACACGAGGATAACCTTCACGAACAGATTGTTCTGGAAGTAGTTCCGGTATACCTTTTTGATCCTCACTTCGAAAGATCCCCCGCAGTCTGGATGTACGGCTTCATTATAGCATGAAACAAACAATCCCCGAGAAACGGCCGTATAGGCAGCGTTTCCCGGGGATCGGTCGGTCATGCTATTAGACACAGCCGCGGCGGGCTGGGCCGGGCTTACTTGAAGTTCTTCAGGTTGTAGAACGCCTTCTTGCCCGCGTATACGGCGGAGCCTGCCAGGCGGTCTTCGATGCGAAGCAGCTGGTTGTACTTCGCGACGCGGTCCGTACGGGACGGCGCGCCCGTCTTGATCTGGCCGGCGTTGGTCGCAACGGCGATGTCGGCGATCGTGCTGTCTTCGGACTCGCCGGAACGGTGGGAGATGACAGCCGTGTAGCCGGCGGTCTTCGCCATCTCGATCGCTTCGAACGTCTCGGTCAGGGAGCCGATTTGGTTGACCTTGACGAGGATCGAGTTGCCGATGCCTTGCTCGATGCCCTTCGACAGACGCTCGGTGTTGGTGACGAACAGGTCGTCGCCGACGAGTTGGATCTTGTCGCCGAGCTTCTCGGTCAGCAGCTTCCAGCCTTCCCAGTCGTCTTCGGAGCAGCCGTCTTCGATCGTGATCAGCGGGTACTTGTCAACCCAGCTTGCGAGCAGGTCGACGAACTCGGCGGACGTGTAGGACTTGCCTTCGCCCTCGAGGTGGTACTTGCCGTCCTTGTAGAACTCGGTGGAAGCGACGTCCATGCCCAGGAACACGTCGACGCCCGGCTTGTAGCCGGCTTTTTCGATGGCTTCGATGATCGTGGACAGCGCTTCTTCGTTGGAGCCGAAGTTCGGCGCGAAGCCGCCTTCGTCGCCGACAGCCGTGTTCAGGCCCTTCGACTTCAGTACGCTCTTCAGCGAGTGGAAGATCTCGGCGCCCGTGCGAAGCGCTTCCTTGAAGGTAGGCGCGCCGACCGGCAGCACCATGAATTCTTGGACGTCGACGTTGTTGTCGGCGTGCGCGCCGCCGTTGACGATGTTCATCATCGGAACCGGCAGCGTCTTGGAGTTGAAGCCGCCGAGGTATGCATAGATCGGCAGGTCCAGTGCGTCGGCAGCAGCGCGCGCGACGGCGATCGAGACGGCCAGGATCGCGTTGGCGCCCAGCTTCGCCTTGTTCGGCGTGCCGTCGAGCTCGATCATCTTGCGGTCGATGGCGACCTGGTCGAGCGCGTCGTAGCCGATGATCTCCGGCGCGATGATAGAGTTGACGTTTTCGACAGCCTTTTCGACGCCCTTGCCGAGGTAGCGGTCTTTGTCGCCGTCGCGAAGCTCTACGGCTTCGTATGCGCCGGTGGATGCGCCGGACGGTACGATGGCGCTGCCGAACGCGCCGGATTCGAGGCGGACTTCGACTTCAACCGTAGGGTTGCCGCGGGAGTCCAGTACTTCGCGTGCATAGACGTCAGAGATAATCGTCATTTGAGGGAACACTCCTTGGATTTTTTATTGTAGGTTGCACTTAGCTGCCGGCTACAAGCCGGAAGGGGCTAACAAAGCCCGGTGAAGCAGACGCCAGCATAGCCAGGGTAGATGGAGCCATCGACAGCATAGCCAGTAAAGCGGAGCGGCTGTCAGCTAAGCCTGTGAGGACAGAGCCGTCGCTAGCATAGCCAGGGAAGACGGAGCCATCGCTGGCATAGCCAGTAAAGCGGAGCGGCTGTCAGCTAAGCCTGTGAGGACAGAGCCGTCGCTAGCATAGCCAGTGATGCCGGAACCGCCATCAGCTATTGCAGGTTAGGGCAGAGCGATAGCCAGCATAGCCAGGGAAGACGGAGCCATCGCTAGCTATAGCGCCACGCCTTGGCGAAATAGTTGCAAATATGCAATTATTTTCGCCTCGAATCGCCGATTAGCAACGAATAGTTGCTAAAATGCAGCTATTTGCTCACATACAGGCTGATTGCGCCGGTTTTGGGCGAATTAGTTGCATTTTAGCACTTATTTCGCTCTGAAGCGCCGGATTGGGCGAAATAGTTGCATTTTAGCACTTGTTTCGCTCCGCAGCGTCGATCTGAGGCGAAAAGTTGCTAAAGCGCCGGATTACGCTAACAAAGGAGTACTGAATTGCCCGCCACAGATCGCCTAAACGCGGCTCCGCCCTCAAGCTTCGCCGCGGCAGGCGCTAATTCCTGCTGTCCGGTCGCAGATGCCTCGATCGGCAGGCACGTCGGGACTCAGGCGACGTCAAGGAAGGCGGCGATTGCGGCGCCAGAGAAGGCCCCAATCCCGCCGCCTCCCTGATCCGCCTTACTCGCCCAGCGGCGCGAGCAGCGTGCGTCCGGTCATCTCGACCGGCTGCGGCAACTCGAGCAGCGTGAGCAGCGTCGGCGCCACGTCGGCGAGCATACCGCCGTCGCGCACGGTCACGCCGTGCTTCGTCACGATGCACGGAACCGGGTTGGTCGTGTGCGCCGTGAACGGGCGGCCCGCATCGTCGATGACCATGTCGGCATTGCCGTGGTCCGCGATGATGACGGCGACGCCGCCCTTCGCGAGGATCGCGTCGACGACGCGGCCGAGGCATTCGTCCGTCGCTTCGACGGCTTTGATCGTCGGCTCCAGCATGCCGGAGTGGCCGACCATATCCGGGTTCGCGAAGTTCAGGATGATCGCGTCATGCTTCTCCGACTCGATCTCCTTCACCGCCGCGTCCGCGACTTCATAAGCGCTCATCTCCGGCTGCAGGTCGTACGTCGCAACCTTCGGCGAGTTGATCAGCACCCGCGTCTCGCCCGGCAGCTGCAGATCGCGTCCGCCGCTGAAGAAGAACGTGACGTGCGGGTACTTCTCGGTCTCGGCGATGCGCAGCTGCGTCTTGCCCTGCTGCACGAGCACCTCGCCCAGCGTGTTGTCCAGCTCCTTGGGCTTGTACGCGACGTAGCCGCCGACCGTCTCGCTGAACAGCGTCAGGCAGACGAAGTACAGGCCGACAGGGCGTCCCGCGCCGCGCTCGAAGCCGCGGAAATCCTCGTTCGTAAATACGTTGGACAACTGGATCGCGCGGTCCGGGCGGAAGTTGAAGAACACGACCGCATCGTCCGACTCGACCAAGCCGACAGGTTTGCCGTCGGCGCCGACGATGACGGTCGGCAGCACGAACTCGTCGTAGACGGACGCTTCGTACGAAGCCTTGACCGCCGCGATCGGGTCGACCGCAGTCGGGCCGTCGCCGTATACCATCGCGCGGTAGGACTTCTCGACGCGATCCCACCGCTTGTCGCGGTCCATCGCATAGTAGCGTCCTTGCACGGTGGCGATCTTGCCGACGCCGAGTTCTTCGATCTTGGCCTGCAGCTGGGTCAGGTAGCCGACCGCGCTGTCCGGCGCCACGTCGCGACCATCGAGGAACGCATGAATATATACGTCGTTCAAGCCTTCGCGCTTCGCAAGTTCAAGCAGTGCGAACAGATGCGCGATATGGCTGTGTACGCCGCCGTCCGACACGAGGCCGTACAGGTGCAGCTTTTTGCCGTTCTGCTTGGCATGGTTCACTGCGCCGAGCAGCGTCTCGTTGGCGAAAAAGTCGCCTTCGCGGATCGACTTGGTAATCCGGGTCAGATCCTGATATACGATGCGGCCTGCGCCGATGTTCAGGTGTCCGACCTCGGAGTTGCCCATCTGACCCTCGGGGAGGCCGACGGCCTCGCCTTGGGCGGTTAATTGCGTATGCGGGTAGGTCGCCCACAGACGGTCGAAGTTCGGCTTATTCGCTTGGGCCACGGCGTTGCCGTGCGTCTCCTCGCGCAGGCCGAATCCGTCCAGAATGATGAGCGCGACCGGCTTAGGTGCAGCCATCTTACTTCGCCCCCTCGACCAGGGCGATGAAGGAAGCCGGCTCCAGGCTGGCGCCGCCGACGAGCGCGCCGTCGATATCGGATTCGCCCATGTACTCGGCGACGTTGTTAGGCTTAACGCTGCCGCCGTATTGAATGCGGACCTTGCCGGCCACTTCGGCGCCGAAGAGTCCTTCTACGACGCCGCGGATCGCCTTGATCGCGTCGTTCGCGTCCGTCGCCGTCGAAGACTTGCCCGTGCCGATCGCCCAGATCGGCTCGTAAGCGATGACGACCTGTGCCGCTTGCTCGGCAGTCAGACCGGCCAAGGCAGCCGTCGTCTGTACGCGGTTGACTTCGTCCGTCTTGCCGGCTTCGCGCTCTTCGAGCTTTTCGCCGACGCAGACGATCGGGGTCAGACCGTGCTTGAACGCCGCGTGCGTCTTCTTGTTCACCGTCTCGTCAGTCTCGGCGAAGTACTGACGGCGCTCGGAGTGGCCGATGATGACGTAGTCGACGCCGAGGTCCTTCAAGAAGACGCCGCTGATCTCGCCGGTGAAGGCGCCGTTGTCTTCGAAGTGCATATTTTGCGCGCCGACCTTGATCGACGTGCCTTTGACCGCTTCGACGAGCGCCGGCAGCGCCGTGAACGGCGCGCAGACGACGGTCTCGACGCCCGCGACTTCCGCCTTGCCCTTCACGTCGGACACGAATGCCGTCGCCTCGGAGACGGTCTTGAACATTTTCCAGTTGCCTGCGATGATCGGAGTTCTGCTCATGAGTTCACCCTCACTTGTCGTTAAGGGCTACGACACCCGGAAGCGCCTTGCCCTCCATGAATTCGAGCGACGCGCCGCCGCCGGTGGAGATATGGTCCATCTTGTCGGCCAGCTTGAACTTCTCAGCAGCAGCAGCGGAGTCGCCGCCGCCGATGACGGTGTATGCGGACGTGTCGGCGCAAGCTTGCGCGACCGCGCGCGTGCCCTTCGAGAAGCCTTCGACTTCGAAGACGCCCATCGGCCCGTTCCAGACGACCAGCTTGGAGTTCTTGATGACGTCCGCGTAGATCTCGCGGGTCTTCGGTCCGATGTCGACGCCTTCCCAGTCGGGACGGATGCCGTCGATATTAACGATCTCGATGTTCTTGTCGGACTTGAAGTCATCGGAGATGACGAGGTCGACCGGCAGGTACAGCTTCTTGCCGAGCTGCTTCGCCTTTTCGACGAACTCCTTGACCTTCTCGAGCTTGGACTCGTCGAGCAGCGATTGGCCGATCTCGTAGCCTTGGGATTTGAAGAACGTATAGGAGATGCCGCCGCCAATGATGATGTTGTCGGCGATCTCGATCATCTTGTCGATGACGTCGATCTTGTCCTTGACCTTGGAGCCGCCGACGATCGCCGTGAACGGGCGGTCCGGATCGTTAAGCGCCTTGCCCAGCACGTCGAGCTCCTTCTCCATCAGGAGACCGGATACCGCCGGCAGGTGGTGCGCGATGCCTTCGGTGGACGCATGCGCGCGGTGAGCGGCGCCGAATGCGTCGTTGACGAACAGATCGGCCAGCGCCGCGAATTGCTTCGCGAGCTCGGGATCGTTCTTTTCTTCGCCCGGGTAGAAGCGGACGTTTTCAAGCAGCAGCACGTCGCCGTTTTGCAGCGCGTCGACTTTGGCTTGAACGGCCGAACCTACGGCTTCGTCGGCTTTGACGACCGGCTTGCCGAGCAGCTCGGACAGGCGGGCGGCGACCGGCGTCAGGCGCAGCTCTTCTACGACTTCGCCCTTCGGACGGCCCAGGTGGCTCGCCAGAATGACCTTCGCGCCGCCCTCGATCAGGTACTTGATCGTAGGCAGCGTTTCGCGGATGCGCGTATCGTCGGTGATCGCGCCGTTCTCGAGCGGCACGTTGAAGTCGACGCGGACGAATACCTTCTGGCCGGAGACGTTAACGTCGCGGACACTCTTCTTGTTCATAGGACAGACTCTCCCTCCGAATTCTGGTAATGCCCTTACGGACGGAAAGAGGAGCGCTCGCGTCTCCTCTTTGCCGTCTTCAATCTTCTATAGAGTGATTCTTACAGGCCCTTGGAAGCGACGAAAGCAGCCAGGTCGACGACGCGGTTGGAGTAGCCCCACTCGTTGTCGTACCAGGAAACGACCTTCACCATGTTGCCTTCGACGACCATCGTGGACAGCGCGTCGATCGTGGAGGAAGCCGGGTCGCCGTTGTAGTCGCTCGATACGAGCGGCTCGTCGGAGTAGTTCAGGATGCCCTTCAGCGGGCCTTCGGCAGCTGCCTTCAGCGCCGCGTTGACTTCGTCGACCGTGACGTTGCTCTTCACTTCGGCGACGAGGTCGGTAACGGAAACGTTAGGCGTAGGTACGCGGAACGACATGCCGTTCAGCTTGCCCTTCAGCTCAGGCAGTACGAGGGAAACAGCCTTAGCAGCGCCCGTCGTGGAAGGAATGATGTTCTCTGCAGCGGCGCGAGCGCGGCGCAGGTCCTTGTGAGGCAGGTCGAGTACGCTTTGGTCGTTCGTATAGGAGTGGATCGTCGTCATCATGCCCTTGACGATGCCGAATTGGTCGTTGATAACCTTAGCGAAAGGCGCCAGGCAGTTCGTGGTGCAAGAAGCGTTGGAGATGATCGTGTGCGCGGACGGATCGTACTTGTCTTCGTTAACGCCCATGACGATCGTGATGTCTTCGTTCGTAGCCGGAGCGGAGATGATAACCTTCTTCGCGCCGCCCTTCAGGTGAAGCTCAGCCTTTTCCTTGGCTGTGAAGATACCCGTGGATTCGACGACGATCTCGGCGCCAACGGAAGCCCACGGCAGGTTGCCCGGATCGCGCTCGGCGAATACCTTGATGGTCTTGCCGTTTACGATCAGCGCGCCTTCGCCAGCTTCGACCGTCGCGTTCAGCTTGCCGTGCGTCGTGTCGTATTTGAGCAGGTGCTTCAGCGTGTTAACGTCCGTCAGGTCGTTGATGGCCACAACTTCTACGTTAGGGTTGTTCAGGGAAGCGCGGAATACGTTACGACCGATGCGACCGAAGCCGTTGATACCGATTTTGACCGTCATTGATAGTTCCTCCTTGGGTTTTGAAAAATAAATTTGATCTATGTCAGGCGCAAGTGCGCCGAGACCACTTGTTCTGTCGGACCGGGCGATTCGCCCGATCCTTGGGGTGCCGGCGTCAGCGTCAGCCGCCGGCATGCTTGAGCGCTTCTTCGGCCGCCGCCTCGTCGGTGACGAGCACGTCGTCGTGGCCGAAGCGCATGACCGCGGCGATCGCCTCGCCCTTGCTGCGGCCGCCGGCGATGCCGATGACCGACTCGGCGGCCTGGATATCCTCGAGCCGGAGCCCGGCCGTCGCCATGCGGTGAACGACCGCGCCCTGCCGGTCGAAGTAATAGCCGAACGCCTCCGCGAGCGCGCCGTCCGCGAGGATGTCATTTACCGTGTCCGAATCCAGTTTGCGCCGTCTGGCCATGGCCGTAGCGTCCCCGATGCCGTGAATCACGATACGCGCGCTGCGGATCATGTCCACGACCTCCCGCACGTTGGGCTCCTGCATGATCGTCTGGTAAGCTTCCTCGCTCAGATGATCGGGCACGTGCAGCATCCGGTACCTCGCGCCGGTCCGCTTCGCCAGCTCCGAAGCGATCGTGTTAGCCTGGTAGTCGACGCTCTCCCCGAGGCCGCCCCGCGCCGGCACGAACCAGTTGTCGCGCAGCGGCGAGGGCACCGAGAACTGCGATGCCATGCGCGCCATCGTCGTGCCGCCCATGACGGCGACGACGTCGCCGGGGCCGATGACGCGCCGCAGCACCTTGCTGCCGGCACGGCCGAGCTCCCGCTTCGCTTCTTCGGAGGTGTCCGAATCGCCCGGCACGACGACTGCCTGCTTGAGGCCGAACCGCTTGCAGAGGGCCGCTTCCAGCTCGGACAGGCCGAACAGTTCGCGCACGAGCGGCTCCATCTCCTCGAGCAGCCGGCGCCCGCGTTCGCTTAAGCTTACGCCCGTGGTGCCCGCTTCGACGAGGCCTTGCGCCCGAAGCAGGTCGAGCTCCGCGCGCAGCGTGCGTTCGGTAAGCTCCAGACTCGCAGCCAGCGTACGCCGTCCGCCGGTACCGGTGACCGAGATGCGGCGCAGGATATCGTATCGCTTCTGCAGCACCTGCATCAGGTCGGGCACCAGTTTCTTCTGAATTTCAAGAATGTTCCGCATTCGTTTCCGTCTCTCCCTTGAGTGCCGTTGACTATGGCCGGAATGCGACGGGGAATCACGGTGTGGGACCATTTGTGTCCCACTGTGACATTTTAAGTCCCACTTCCTGTTTTCATTTTATCGGATTCGGCTTCTCGTTGCAAGCCTAAGAATATGCGCGCGGGATCCAGGGCGATCAGCGGCTAAACGGACGTTTCCGAATGGAGATGTACACGCCTGCGCATCGCGCAAGATCTGCGGGGAGGCTACAAGGAATCCGAGGGCGTGGCTAGACCCTGTACCCTTTATACCCCAATCGAAACCTTTTCAAAGCCCTTGCTTTTCCCTAACCTATCGCCTATAATGAATCTTGCTGTTATCGACATGCGCCCGTGGTCCAACGGATATGACGCAGGCCTCCGGAGCCTGAGATTGGGGTTCGATTCCCTACGGGCGCGCCATATTCGACTTGTTAGGCAGCTTTAACGACACTTATGATGCAGCAGACGCGTCCGTACCATTCGGGCGCTTTTTTTGACCCTTTGTTTGACTTTCTTTGACTTTTGGTTAATGATCCATTAGAATGAATTCACGGCCGATTCTCGCCCCTGTCGGGAGACGGATTCAGGACCGCAATACCCATCAATCCACCACCCCGAGGAGGGATCATGCAATGAGCTTTGTCCCTATGGTCGTCGAACAGACTAATCGAGGAGAGCGGGCTTACGACATCTATTCCCGTCTGCTCAAGGATCGCATCATTTTCCTGGGCACCCAGGTCAACGATGTGGTCGCCAACTCCATCATCGCGCAGATGCTGTTCCTCGCGGCCGAAGATCCGGAGAAAGACATCCACTTATACATCAATAGCCCCGGCGGCTCGATCACGTCCGGCATGGCGATCTTCGATACGATGCAATACATCAAGCCGGACGTATCTACGATCTGCGTCGGCATGGCCGCCTCTATGGGCGCGTTCCTGCTCGCCGCCGGCGCCAAGGGCAAGCGCTTCGCGCTGCCGAACGCCGAAGTGATGATCCACCAGCCGCTTGGTGGCGCCGAAGGTCAGGCCAGCGACATCGAGATTCGCGCGCGCCGCATCCTGAAGCTCCGGGACAAGCTGAACCGCATCCTGTCCGAGCGCACGGGCCAGCCGCTTGAGCGCATCGAGAAGGATACCGACCGCGACAACTTCATGGAAGCCGAGACAGCCAGAGAGTACGGTCTGGTCGATAAGGTTATCGAGAAAATTTAATGGTTTTAAAAGAAATCGCCGGAGCGTGAGCTCCGGCGGTTCTTTTTTTGCGCAGGTGAGTCCAGTGGGAGTGCCTCGGGCAGCGGCGTCATTTACGGCGTTAACGTCTACTGCAGTACAAAATTGTAATAAGGATGCGCCATTGCCCCTGATGCCTGCTCCCCTGCTCCTGGTATTTTGCCTTTCATACGCTACAGCTCATAATAACGATGTGCGGCATCGTTATTTCGCCTCATCGTGCATCGTGGCCCGTAATAGTGATGCGCCACATCGTTATTTCTCCCTTTCACACGCCACAACTCATAATAACGGTGCGCGACATCGTTTTTTCGCCTCATCCTGCGGTGCGACCCGTAATAGTGATGCGCCACATCGTTATCTCGCCCTTCACACGCCATAACTCATAATAACGATGTGCGGCATCGTTATTTCGCCTCATTGTGCATCGTGGCCTGTAATAGTGATGCGCCACATCGTTATTTCGCCCTTTCACACGCCACAACTCATAATAACGATGTGCGACATCGTTATTTCGCCTTATCCTGCGGTGCGGCCCGTAATAGTTACGCGCCACATCGTTATTTGCCTCATTAAAGTTTAAGAGCTCGAAGCGACGATACGCCATTGTCTGCAGGGATGCCGCCCTCTCGCACATCTCACACCGCGCCTTCTGTCATCGGAATGAGGCATTTTAATACCACGAATATTCACTACTGTCAAGTAAAATTTAACAACTCGAGTCCCCCCTCTTCGGATCGCTTCCCGCATGTTATTCTATTAACACTAGTCGTACCATTTCCCTCCATATATTGCTATGGAATAGGAATTAGACAGCACGTCGGAAAGGAGATTCACCATGAACCAATCCTATCATTCCTTGCACCTGGTGCCGCGTCATACGCCTGAAAACCCGCATCCCATCCATAACTATAACGATGAATCAAGCCATATGATCGCCCGTACGCTTAAGGATAAGGCCTCCCTGCTCCGCCCGCTGAAGGATGAGCATCTGCTCGAAGTCTACCGCGAAGCGAAGAAAATGAACTTGTCCAATGAATTCATCGAACTGCTAGAGGATGCTATCGAGCTGCGTAATCTCGAGCACCGTCTCAAAGCTTAAAATTGCCGACATGAAAAGAGCCTTCTTTCCGCCAAACGCCGGCGGATAAGGAGGCTCTTTCATTTAAGTACAATCCATTAGATACGCGTAGATACGCGTAGATACGCTTTGATACGATCCATTAAATACGCTTTGATACGGTGATTCGATACGCTTTGCTACGAATTCAATCAATGCCGGTCCTTTAGATGCAATCATAAGATTTGATTCGTAAGATAGGATCCATTAAATCCGATCAGGCGAAACAGCATACGCTTCAGCTGCCAGGCACAAATAATAAGCGAGGCCCGTCTGCATCGATTCCAGCATGCCGCGGTGGAAGTCGTCCTGCAAGAAAAAACGAGCTTGTGCGGCAAACTCGTCCGGGCCGACTTGCTGTCCGTCACCTGCTTCCTCTTTTCTGGCCGCCAAATGCCGATCGATGCGGGCGCGCGTCTTCTGTTCGTCATGCGGAATGCCTTCTCGCAGCCCCTGCGCCATCTCGTGCATGAATCTCGCCGCCTCTTCCGCTTGGCGATTCATACGGACAGGATCGATCTCGGCCGCGCCGGGGAGCTCAACGCCGTAACTTTCCTTCAGATGCCGGTTCTGTTCCTGAAGTGCCGCTTCCCATTCCTCGGCCGTGCCGAAGCCAGCGAATAACCGCTCGGCCGGCAGCTTGCCGCCTTCCCGTTCGGCGGCGATCGAAGCCTCCAGCGTGACCGACAGACGCTCTAGGCGTAGCTGCCGCTCGCGAATGGTCGCCTGCTGGCTCTCCAGAATATGAAGCCGATTCGGCGCCCGCTCAAGCAGCCGCTTGATCTCCTCGAGCGGGAACTCCAGCTCTCTATAGTACAGAATTTCCTGAAGCCGTTCGATCTCGTCTTCTCCGTACAGCCGATAACCTGCTTCGCTGACCTCCGCCGGCACGAGCAGCCCGATCTTATGATAATGGTGCAGCGTCTTGATCGTGACCTTCGATAGTTCCGACATTTCCTTTACCGTATATCTCATGAGACACCTCCTGCGTGATAAGGCGATCTTAAGGCCTCCCCCAAGGGGAGAGTCAACGCACCTCTTCAAACAAATAGCTTTTCGCCGCGGACTTGACTCTCCTCAAGGAGGAGGGCTTAGGCTTAATTCCGTTCGGATCATGAGACCAAACGGGGGTATCCAGCCATGTTTCGCTTATCGACCCTGCTCCGCCATCGGTACTTGTCCAGTGTAATGCTCTCTATGCTGTTTTCTCAATGCGGAACTTGGATCCGCAACTACGTCGCGCTTCTGGCGGTCATGGAGCGCAGCGGCGGCGACGTCTTCTCCATCGCCCTGATCTCCGTCGCCGAATACGCGCCGCTCTTCGCCTTCTCCATAATCGGAGGCGCCCTTGCCGACCGTTGGCGCCCTAAACGGACGATCGTAAGCGCCGATCTGCTAGCCGCACTGTCGCTGGCCGCGATCTGCGGGTTACTGGCCGCCGGCTTGTGGGAGGCGCTATGGGCAGCGGTCCTCGTTTCATCCATCTTGTCCCAGGTCGCCTCGCCGGCCGGCATGAAGCTGTTCCAGCGTCATGTCTCCGCCTCGGAGGCGCCCGCGGCGATGTCGCTCCTTCAGACGGTTATGTCTGCGTTCATGATCGCAGGACCAGCGCTTGGCGTGCTCGTCTACCGAACGGCGGGCGCTTCGTTCGGCTTGCTGCTCGCCGGCGTCGCCTTTCTCTGCTCCGCGTTATCGCTGCTCGCGATTCCCGCGGACACAAAGCACGATGCTAGGACTGAGACGCAGAGCCGGTCGCTTGCATCCGATATCGCTGACGGCTTGCGCTATGTGCGCGGCCGGACGATCCTGCTTCGCCTAAGCCTCTCCTTCGGTGCCGTCGGCGCTGGCGTTGGCTTGATCACGCCGCTCGGCGTCTTCGTCGTCACGGAACGACTGGACCTCCCGGCCACTGCCATGCCATGGCTCTCCATCCCTTACGGGGCGGGCGAGTTGATCGGCGGCGTGGCCGCCTTCGCCATTGCCGCCAAGCTCGGACCTGGCAGAATGCTGCTGGCAGGCTTGCTGCTGGACGGTATTGGCGTGCTGCTCATGGGGCAGGCCCGCGACATCGCGTTCGCGGCAGTCATCCAATTTGCCATTGCATTTGGGCAGCCTTTTATTTTCGCCGGCAACCAGTCGCTGTCCATGATGCACACGGATCCGGCGTACTTAGGACGCGTTTCCGGCATTCGCACACCTATCATGACCGGAGCGATGCTCGCCGCAATGAGTGTCGCCCCCTTGCTGGCAGCATGGCTATCGTTGAGCGTCATATACGCCATTGCGGCATGCACCTTCGCGATCGGCGCTGTCATCGCGGCGCCGGCGGTTCGGAGCAGCACGCAGCCCAAGCAAACGTAGCCGCTGCGCCGGCACGAAAGGCACATGCCCTAGTGGTGCTTTGCCCCTCATATCAATCTCTTCTATCCGGCACTTTCCGCAAGGCCGCCACTGCTCATCGCCTCATTGCTCTCCCGTACGAAAAAGCCGCTCTCCTCCCGGAGAGCGGCCCTTCTGGCATTTAAGGCACTTATCGCTTATGCGCTTCTATTTCAGCTCGTACTGCACCGTGACATTCGCCGTAATCTCGATCTGCCCGACCTGGACCGACGAGGATGCTCCGGCGTCCGACGCGGCTGCCATCTTCATCATCGAATGGTTCTGAATGATGACCGGTACGTCGGCCGCATTGCCCTGCACGATATTGATGACCGGACCCAGCGTACGGCTCGCGGACGTCGCGAGCACCGAAGCTTTCGCCCCTGCGTTCGTCATCGCCTTCTTCAGCGCCTCAAGCTCATACTGATCCTGCTTTTCCGTGCTGAACTGTACGCCGTCCACGCGGTTCGCTCCAGCTGCCGATACGGCGTCCAGCAGCTTGCCGATGCCTGCAAGATCGCGGTACGTCACGCGCACCGTATGCGTCGCGAGATAGCCCTTGAGCACCTGTCCGTCTTTCTCCGTGTAGTTGTACTCCGGCTGGACGCCGAAGCCCGTGGTCTGCACGTCCTTCTTGTCGATCTTGAACGTCTCGTAGAGCGCCTTCTCCACTGCCGCAAACTTTGCCGCCGAAGCCTGCTGGGCCTCCTGAGCCGTCTTGCCCCGCGCGTCTACGCCGAAGTTCAGGTACGCCACGTCCGGCTCTACCTTGATCGAGCCCTCCGCACCTACCGTCACCGCGTTCTGAATGCTTGCCGGCTGCACCGCCGCCACTGATTCCGCCATCGCCTGATCCGCCCCCAGCTTCGTCGCTCCGAACCATCCCGCCGCTGCCATCGTGACCGCGAGCAATGCGACTTGCACCGTTCTTTTACCCATCATAGACGCCTCCATATTCAGGTTTGTCTACTCAACGGCTAGTATAGGCAAAAGGTTGCAGATGAACCATAAAATAGTCCGTAAAAAAGCAAAAAGCCCCCGTCCGGGAGCTCGCGCATCTGCCTCTTATTGATTCTCCAGCTCTTCCTTGCTGACCAGTTGGACTAAAGCGGTTACAGCTTGCTCTGCGTCCGAACCTTCGGCACTAATGGATACTTCGGTGCCCGAGCTGATCGCCAGACTCATGATACCCATGATGCTTTTCGCGTTCACGCGCTTGTCTTCCTTCTCCACGAACACGTCCGAGGAGAATTTATTGGCTTCTTGCACGAATAAGGCCGCCGGTCTGGCGTGAAGCCCCGTTTTAAGCCGAACAACAACCGGCTGTCTCGTCATGGAACGAATCCCCCTGTCTTTGTTCTCATCCCGGTACACGGGACTCACCGCACATGGTTTGTTATCTATTATAGCATTAGAGCGCGCTGTTGTGCCACCGCCTTATAAAGCGCCGCCCCGGATTTTTTCGGCCCATTCGTCGATCTTGCGAAGCCGGTGGTTCACGCCCGACTTGCTGACCTGTCCCTTCAGCATATCGCCGACTTCCTTGAGGTTCATATCGGGATGCATAAGCCGAATCTCCGCCACCTCGCGCAGCTTGTCGGGCAGGTTCTCAAGCCCTACTTCTTTTTGCAGCAGCTTGATGTTGTCGATCTGGCGGACGGCGGCTCCGATCGTCTTGTTCAGGTTCGCGGTCTCGCAGTTGACGATCCGGTTCACCGAATTGCGCATGTCCCGCATGATGCGGACGTCCTCGAACTTGAACAGCGCCTGGTGCGCGCCGATGATGCTGAGGAACTCGATGATCTTCTCGCCTTCCTTGATGTACAGGATGAAGCCCTTTTTGCGTTCGATGAACCTGGCGTTCAGGTGAAACTTATTCGCGAGATCCACGAGCGCTTTGCAGTGCTCCTCGTACATGGAGGCGATCTCCAGATGGTAAGACGAGCCTTCCGGATTATTGACCGAGCCCCCCGCCAGAAAGGCCCCGCGGAGGTATGCCTTTTTGCAGCACGGCTTGCGTACGAGATTCTTGTCGATGTCCGAGTTGAACTGGAAGCCGGCGCTCGCGATCTTCAGATCGCCAAGCAGCTGCTCCACGCCACCCGGTACGCGAACGATGTAGACGTTGTTTTTTTTCAAACGCATCTTCTTGCGAACCAGCAGCTCGGTCGGCACCGCAAAATGCCGCTTCATCAAGGTATAAATGCGCCGGGCGATGGCGGCGTTCTCCGTGGAGACGTCCAGCACGATCCTCTTGTTGCTTAGCGACACCGCGCCGTTCATCCGGATGAGCGCGGACAGCTCGGCGATATCGCAGCAGCCCTCGGATTCGACGAGGGTCAATTCTTTTTTGGTTTGAGCGGCGAACGACAAGTCGCCTTCACTCCTTCCTCAGCATCCAGTCTTCCACCAGCTGGTATATGTGCTCGCTCAGCTTGACGGCGTCGTGGCGCAGGTAGGTTCGGAACAGCACCAGGCGATCGGCGATCACTTTGTAGCCGCGCCGCTCCACCTCGTCCAGATCCAGATGAACGGCCGCGGAGCCTTGCTCCGCATACATGCTGTGCACTTGCGGCGGAATCTCGCCGTTGTTCACGATGACATAATCGAACAGATGATGGCCGATATGGGCATGAATCGCATCCAGATGATCGCCTACCGAGTAGTTGTCCGTCTCCCCCGGCTGGGTCATGACGTTGCACACGAAAATTTTGACCGCGTTCGAGTTCAAGATCGCATCGGCGAGCTTGGGTACGAGGAGATTGGGCATAATGCTCGTATACAGACTGCCCGGCCCGATCAGGATCGCGTCCGCCTCTTCGATCGCTTCGACCGCCTCTACGAGCGGCTCCACGTCGGCGGGCTCGATGAACACGCGCTTGATCGCAAGACCGGACTTCGGGATCTGCGACTCGCCCTCGACGGTGCTGCCGTCCTCCATCTCGGCCTTGAGCAAGATCGCTTGGTTGGCGGCCGGCAGCACGCGGCCCCGGACGGCCAGCACGCGGCTCAGTTCCCTGACGCCGGCGACGAAGTCGCCGGAGATATCAGTCATCGCCGCCAGTATCAGATTGCCCAAGCTGTGACCGGCCAATCCCGCACCGCCCATAAAACGGTAGGACAGCATGTCGGCCAGAAGCGGCTCGGTGTCGGCCAGCGCCGTGAGCACATTGCGGATGTCGCCCGGCGGCGGCATCTGCAGCTCCGAACGCAGGATGCCCGAGCTGCCGCCGTCATCGGCCACCGTGACGATCGCCGTGATGTCGAGCGGCTTCTGCTTGAGCCCCCGGAGCATGACCGACAGACCGGTGCCGCCGCCGATGACGACGATGCGGGGCTTTCTGACTCCTTGCCCCGCCTTAGCCATGACGGTCTCTCTCAGCGTCGCGGTGGCTGACGCGGACTGCTTCGGTCTCGCCCGCGCTCAGCATGCGGCCGAGGTATTCGGCGAGCGCCACGGAACGGTGCTTGCCGCCCGTGCAGCCGATGCCGATGACGACCTGGCTCTTGCCTTCCTTGTGGTACAGCGGAATGAGATACTGCAGCATATCGAGCAGCTTCGCGAGGAAGGTCTGGGTCTCCGGCCACTTCATGACGTAGTCGTACACTTCGGCGTCCTGACCGGTCTTGGGGCGCAGAGCCTCGACATAATGCGGGTTGGGCAAAAAGCGGACGTCGAAGATCAGGTCGGCATCGATCGGCACGCCGTACTTGAAGCCGAACGACGTGACGTTGACGGCGAGCGTATTGCGGTCCAGGTCGGTGAACCGCGAGACGATCTTGTCCTTGAGCTGCGCCGGCTTGATGCTGCTCGTGTCGATGACCTGCGTGGCCCAGCCCTTCAGGTCCTCCAGCAGCTTGCGCTCGGCATGGATGCCTTCGAGGGGCATGCCTTCGGGCGCGAGCGGATGCCTGCGGCGTGTCTCCTTGTAGCGCTGTACGAGCACGGAATCCGTCGCGTCGAGGAACAGAATCTCGTAGTGGAGCGTGTAGTGCTCGCGAATGTAATTCAGCGACTCTGACAGCGCCGTGAAAAACTCCCTGCCGCGCAGGTCGATGACGAGCGCGACCTTGCCGATGCGCCCCTGCGACTGGTCGATCAGCTCGGCGAACTTCGGGATGAGCACGGGCGGCAGATTGTCGACGCAGAAAAAGCCGAGATCCTCCATGCTCTGCACTGCGATGGTCTTGCCCGCGCCCGACATGCCGGTGATGATGACAAGCGTCGGCCTCGATACCGCGCTATTGCTCGTAATATCCACGTGCATCCCTCTCTCCCTGCCAATGCGAAGCGCCTGACCGCCGTTGACCGGACAAGCAGGCGCTTCTCAAGCGAATTAAGCGTATAAGAAAAGTCCTGCGGCGCCCACCACGCCGGCGTTGTTGCCGAGCTCGGCGGGGACGATGTCCACGCCTTCCTTGGCCGTGTCGGTCGAGAACTTCTCGAACGTCTCGCGGATCTGCTCGAACAGGTACTCGCCCGCTTTGCTCACGCCGCCGCCGATGATGAAGCGCTGCGGATTGACGATGACGGCCATCGCCGCCATGGACTTGCCCAGGTAGAAGGCCGCCCGCGACACGATACGCTGGGATACTTCGTCTCCCGCCTTGGCGGCGTCGAAGACGTCCTTGGCCATGATCTTGTCGACGAGGGAGAGCGACGTACGGTCGCCGCGGGCGACGGCGTCGTTCGCCATCCGGATTATGCCGGTCGCCGAGGATACCGTCTCAAGGCATCCCATCTGCCCGCAGCCGCACTGGATCGCCTCCAGATCCGGCACGACGGCCATATGGCCCAGCTCGCCCGCCATGCCGTTGAAGCCTTCGATCAAGCGGCCGTTCACGATGATGCCGCCGCCTACGCCCGTACCGAGCGTGTAGCAGACGCAGTTCTGTACGCCGCGGCCTGCGCCGCCCCACACTTCGCCCAGCGCCGCCACGTTCGCATCGTTGTTGATCTTGACCGGCTTGCCGAGCTTCTCCTGCATAATATGCTTGACCGGCACCTGCCGGAAAGGCAGGTTCGCGGAGAACTTGATGATGCCGCCCGGAATGTCGAGGAATCCCGCGATTCCGATGCCTATACCCTGCACCTGCTCCCACTCCGGCGTGCCTGGAGGGACAAGGGAATGTACGTAAGCCGCGATGTTGTCCAGGATGCGGTCGGTGCCGAGTTCGGTCTCGGTAGGTCCTTCATAGGTGCGGAGCAGTTCGCCGAGGTCGTTGCAAAGCCCGATCTTGATCGTCGTGCCGCCCAAATCGACGCCAACGTATAGCGATTGAGACATAGTGTTAGACACCTCTTGAATGTGATGGATAAGTCCTTGAGCGGATCGCGCCGGCACTCGCCGACGCGTCCTCGCTTCGATCGATCAGCCGAGCGACTGGCTCCAGTCGTGGACCATGTGGCCCTCGAGATACTTCTCGCAATCCAGCGCCGCCATGCAGCCGCTGCCGGCAGCGGTGATCGCCTGGCGGTACTTCGTGTCCTGAACGTCGCCGCATGCGAACACGCCCGGAATGTTGGTCTCGGTAGAGCCCGGCTTCGTTATGATGTAGCCGTTCTCGTCCGTCTGGATCTGGCCGCCCAGGAACTTCGTGTTCGGCGTATGACCGATGGCGATGAACACGCCGTCCGTCTGCAGCACTTCTTCCTCGCCCGTTTCGTTGTCCCGCACCTTCAGGCCGGTGACGCCCAGCGGGCCCGCGACCACCTCGAGCGGCGTCTTGTTGAGGCCCCATGCGATCTTCGGATTTTCCCGCGCGCGGTCCTGCATGATCTTGGAAGCCCGCAGCTCTTCGCGGCGGTGAACCAGCGTCAGCTCGGAGGCGAAGCGCGTCAGGAAGTTCGCTTCCTCCATCGCGGAATCGCCGCCGCCCACGACGATAATCTTCTTGTTGCGGAAAAAGAAGCCGTCGCAGGTCGCGCACGTGCTGACGCCGCGCCCGACGTTTTCCTTTTCCCCGTTGATGCCGAGATATTTGGCCGACGCGCCGGTGGAGATGATCAGGCTCTCCGCCTTCAGCGTCTCGCCGCCCTCCAGATTCAGCGTGAACGGGCGCTCGCCCAGTTCGACCGAGTTAATCCAGCCGGTGCGGAATTGCGCGCCGAAGCGCTCCGCTTGCTTGCGCATGTTGGTCATCAGCTCGGGTCCCATAATGCCTTCGGGGAAACCCGGGAAATTCTCAACCTCTGTCGTGGTGGTCAGCTGACCGCCCGGTTCCGGTCCTTCGATGACGAGCGGGCTCATGTTGGCGCGCGCTAGGTAGATGGCGGCCGTGAGGCCCGCCGGTCCAGTTCCGATTACGATGCTCTTATAGATAGTCATGCGTGTGGTCCTCCTCGGCCTGTGAATTCGTCGATACTGCGATCGTTGTCGCTTATGTCCGCTCCTGGAACGCCCGGTTCGTCAGCTTGAGCTTCTCGCGGATGCCGCAAGCCTCGTCGATCCGGCCGGCATAGCGGCTGATGCTCGCCTGCGAAGCGCCGTATACGTCCATTAGCTCGGCGTAAGTAATGCTCTTGCGATGCATCTTCGCCGTCCAATATTCCAGCGCGGCCGCCCACCCTTGCGCATTGCGCAGCTTGGGCACGTCCGGATAGACGCGCGAGAGATAATCGACCCAGAGCGTCATCATATCGTGCTGCTGCACGACGTCGTACCGTCCCGCCATCCGCTCCATCGCCTGTTCGAGCACGCCCTGCCACGCGCTGTCCCATACCGGCAGCCGTGCGGACCTGCGCCTGGCGTCCAGCCGCAGCGTGCGGCCGTCGAAGACGACGGCGAGCGCGTCCTCCACGCCGATCGAGCGCAGCACGAGCACGGCGACGCGCTTCAGGTCGTCCTCTTCCTCCGCGTCGACGAGAAACGCCTTCAGCGCCTCGATGACTTCTTCGTCCGCGACCAGGCCCAGCGCCTGGATCACCTGCATCTTCGTGCGGCGATCGCCGTGGCGCAGCGCCCAGAAAAAGGAGGAGCGCACGAGCGGGTCCTTCTTCAGCGTCTCCGAGATGCGCTCGGGATGCTTCTCCCATTCGCGGAACTGCTCGTCGAATGGCATATGGTAGTGATATTGGGTCGGCGGGCTCGCTTCGCCCTGTCTTACCTTAGCCAGTTTGCCCAAATAGAAATCTGCGACCGCCGGAGACGCGTCCAATCGCTTCGCCTGCAACCAGTGGCGCTCGGCCTCGTCATAGCGGCCGATGTTCACGGAAGCGACCGCCGCGAAGTGGTGCAGGCTCGGCTCCGCGGACAGCTCGCCCTTGCGAAGCAGGCGCGTGAAGTGAATGTACGCGTCCCGGTGCTCGCCGACGATCCCCATCGTCGTGCCGAGCTTGAAGACATGCTCGGGGTGAATCGGGATGGTCTTCTTGAGCAGGCTTAGCAGCGCCGCAAGGTCCTCTCGGCGGTTGACGTGCTGATAGAAAATGGCCAGGTTGCACAGCGCGTGCAGATTGCCGGGTTCGGACTTCAGCACCTCGCCGATCGTCTGCACCGACTTGTCGAACAAGCCCATGTAGTAATAGGCAAGCCCGAGATTGTTGCGCGCGGCAAGGAAGTCCGGCTTCTTGACCAGGATGTCCTCCAGCAGACGCACCGCTTCGGAGAAACGGCCTGCCTCCAGCAGCTCCCGGGCCTTGTCGTGCTCGAAGAGACTTTCCTTGGCCTTGATCGTGGACAGCTTGGTCGGACGCTTCAGCTCGTAGACGAGCAAGTCGAGCAGCTCGTCGGCTTCGTCCAGGAACTGACCTTCGGGATCGTTTTCCAGATAGGTGACGAGCGACTCCTCGGCCGCCTCGTACAGCTCCATGTTGGCATAGTTATTCGCCAGATAATAATGGCATTCCGTCATGCCCGGATCGATGCGCTCCAGCACCGATCGCAGGATGTCGTTCGACTCCTCGTAACGCCCCATCTCCGACAGGATGCCTGCCATATTGCAGTGATTCACCGGATTCTCCGGCTCGTATTCGACAGCCCGGCGGAAATACTTCAGGGCCTTGTCGTAATGATAGCGATCCAGCGACTGGACGGCGCGCTCAAAGAAAAACGTCGCGTCCAGCGACAGCGGGATGACTTTGGTGCGGCGGCCGGCAACCGCACGCTTGCGCGGATTCATCGTCAAGGCACCTCCCCCCGGTTTTATAATTTCCGTTCATCGTTCGTGGTTTCGAACGTTCGTAATCGTTTTATGATTCGTTCGTCTTTGTATGTCGATCGTGCTCCAAGCGTTCAAGCAACATGGGCCGCCGCTGCGGGTCGGCCGCCGGTCCTCGGCCGGACCGGAACAGGTTACACCGATTATAACACAGAGGCGGCATCCATCAAATGAAAAAGGACCGTCCGGGCGTGCCGCGGCCTCGCGGCACGAGCATCCCGGGGCGGAAAATAAAAACGCGGCTCCTGCGCGATTCGCGCCGGGTGCCGCGCCTAGCATGCTTTGCTTGGCCTATACGCCTGCTGTCTTGAACAGCGTGCTGATCGAGCCGCCTTCGGTAATGATTCGGGTCGCTTCGGCCAGCATCGGCGCTACGGACAGCACCTTGAAGCGGTCGGAACGGTCGTTAGGCAGCAGGATCGAGTCGGTCACGACGACCTCGCGGATGCTCGGATGATCGAGCTTCTGCAGGGCGCTGCCGGAGAAGAGCGGGTGCGTCGCGCAGACATACACGTCCTCCGAGCCGCGCTCCTTGAGACCTTCGACGACGTTTACGATCGTCGTCCCGGTATCGATCATGTCCTCGATGATGATCGGGGTGTAGCCCTCGACCTCGCCGATGACGTGCGTGATGACCGACTCGTTGTGCGCGGGACGCTTCTTGATCATGATGGCGAACGGAGAATCGAGCTGATTCGCCAGTTTTTCCGCCGTGGAGGCTCGTCCGGCGTCCGGCGAGACGATGACCGGATTGCGGATGTTCTTCGCCCGCAGGTAATCGCTGATCAGGTCCAGCGCGGTCAAGTGGTCGACCGGGATGTTGAAGAAGCCTTGGATCGCCGGCGCGTGCAGGTCGATCGTGACGATGCGCGTCGCGCCGACCGTCGTCAGCACGTCCGCGACCATCTTCGCGGAGATCGGCTCGCGCGGCGCGGCCTTGCGCTCTTGGCGGGCATATCCGTAGTAAGGAAGCACAATGTTGATCGTACGCGCCGATGCCCGCTTGGCTGCGTCGATCATGACCAGCAGCTCTACGAAGTAGTCGTTGATCGGATGCGATAAAGATTGCACGAGGAACACGTCGCAGTTGCGAATCGTCTCCTCATAGTGCACGTACACCTCGCCGCTCTTGAAGCGCGATAACGTAATCTTGCCTAGCGGCAGTCCCAGCTGCTCGGCGATCTTCTCCGCCAGCACGGGATTCGACGATCCGGAAAAAATACGAAGCTTGCTGCTGTACATTGTGCGCCTCCAAGATTTTTCACTCGCGGCATCGCCGCCATTTGTCCACTCTATTATACATGACGCCGATAGGATAGCCAAAGGGTTCTCTGTCAAATATCGACCGGTAAATAGCGTCATTCGGCACATTTTCGCCACTTTTTGCGTGGCATTCTGCCAGATCTGCGTAGATTCGGCCCGAACGCGCGGAAGCCGTCGGCCTACCGACGCCATTTGACGTTCCGGAGACCGGCGGCTTGAGCCGGGTCAGTTTTTCTTGGTCGGCTTGCGATGGCGGAATTCGAGCTCCGCCAGCACATCGTCCAGCGGGATGCCCTCTTCGCGCAGCAGAACCATCAGGTGGAAAATGAGATCGGCCGCTTCCGCGCGCGTCTCCGCCCGATCGTGGTTTTTGGCGCCGATGATGACTTCCGCAGTTTCTTCGCCGATCTTTTTCAGAATCTTGTCGAGACCCTTGTCGAACAGATAGGTCGTATAAGAACCTTCCGGCCGTTCGGCGTGGCGCTTCGCAATCGTCGACTCCAGCTCCGTCAGCGGCGCGAACCGATCCGGCGCGGGCAGCGACTCTTGCGGCAATTCGCCCGACGCGTCACGGTAGAAGCAGGAGTAGCTTCCGGTATGGCAGGCCGGGCCGTTCGGAATGGCCAGGACCAGCAGCGTGTCGCCGTCGCAATCGTAGCGCAGCGACACGACCTTTTGCGTATGGCCGCTCGTCGCGCCCTTATGCCACAGCTCCTGCCGGGACCGGCTCCAGAACACCGTCTCCCCTTTTTCCAGCGTCAGGGCCAGAGATTCCTTGCTCATATACGCCATCATGAGCACTTCCTTGCTCACCGCGTCCTGCACGATCGCCGGCACAAGGCCGTCCGCGTCCCACTTGATGGAATCCAGCAGCGTCTCGCTCATCTCACATTCACTCCTTGGCTCCGCAGCGCGTCCTTAACCTCGCGGATCGTCACTTCTTTGTAGTGGAAAATACTCGCGGCAAGCGCCGCGTCCGCATGCCCCTTGGAAAACGCGTCCGCGAAATGCGAAGCATTGCCCGCGCCGCCGGAAGCGATGACGGGAATGCCGACGCTGTCCGACACGGCGCTCGTGAGCGCATTGTCGAAACCGTCCTTCGTGCCGTCCGCGTCCATGCTCGTGAGCAGCAGCTCGCCAGCGCCCCGCTTCTCCGCTTCCTGCGCCCAGGCGATCGCCCGGATGCCGGTCGGATTGCGTCCGCCGTGCGTGTAGATCTCCCACTCGCCCCACTCGGCATTGTACTTCGCGTCGATCGCGACCACGATGCACTGCGCGCCGAAAACCCGCGAGCCGTCCGAGATCAGTTCTGGATTGCGTATCGCCGCCGTGTTGATCCCGATCTTGTCCGCGCCGGCGCGCAGCAGCCGCTTCATGTCGTCCACCGTGGAGATGCCGCCGCCTACGGTAAACGGAATCGTGATCTCGCCCGCCGTCCTGCGCACGACGTCGACCATCGTGGCGCGGCCTTCGACCGATGCCGAGATATCGAGAAACACCAGCTCGTCGGCGCCTTCCCGGTCGTAGATCTCGGCCAATTCGACCGGATCGCCCGCGTCCCGCAGGTTGACGAAGTTGACGCCTTTGACGACCCTGCCGTCCTTCACGTCCAGGCAGGGAATGATGCGTTTGGCCAACATAGGCTCGCCTCCTGTTCGCAGACGACCGCCCGAGCGCCCAAGAGCCGACGGCCGTACCGCTTTGCTATGCGCTGCACGTTGCATGTGCAGCAAATTCGTTCTGTTAATGCCGTCCCGTGTCCGGAAGCTCGGTGTGCCGTCAACCCCGCGCGGGCGCGGTGGCGCGTGTCGGCTGTCGACCTCACGTCCGCCGGATACGTTCGGCTGGATGCGTTCGGCATTCCGTTTATTTTTTGCCGCTACCTCGTTCGGCCCCGCGGCTACTTTTCGTCGAGCGGACGCGTTCGTCCGCTTATTTGTAAGCCGCTATCGCCTCGGCCAAGGAGATGCTGCCCGTATACAGCGCTTTGCCGACGATCGCGCCTCCGACGCCATCCGCCGCATGCTTCGACAGATTCGCCAGATCCTCCGGCTTGCTGACGCCGCCCGACGCGATGACCGTACGACCGGATACTTGCGCCAAGCGGACGATGGCTTCCACGTTCGGTCCGCCCATCATGCCGTCGCGGGAGATGTCGGTGAAAATAAACGTCTCCGCACCCTCTGCCGCCAATTCCTTCGCCAGGTCTTCCGCGCGCACCTGCGAGGTCTCGAGCCAGCCGCGCGTCGCCACATAACCGTCGCGGGCGTCGATGCCGATCGCCACCTTGCCGCCGTGCTTCGCCAGCACCTTCGATACGAAGGCGCGGTCCTCGATCGCGGCCGTCCCCAAGATAACGCGCGAGACGCCCAGCGACAGCAGCCGCTCGACATCCGCTTCCGTCCGCAAGCCGCCGCCCACCTGTACAGGCACCTGCACGGCGCGCGCGATCCGGCCGATCAGCTCGTCGTTCACCGGATGTCCGGCCTTTGCGCCGTCCAGATCGACGAGATGCACCCATTCGCCGCCCTGCGCCTCCCAATCCTTGGCCGCCGACACCGGATCGTCGTTGTATACCGTCTCGCGGTTATAATCGCCCTGAACCAGCCGCACAGCCTTGCCGCCGCGAATATCGATGGCCGGGTAGATAATGAACTTCGACAAAGGGATGACCTCCAACTTGTTAGCGTTCCTCGTGGTCACAGCCTCGAGATTGTGCTTGTGACACGACAAGCTCACTTTTTGCACTCCGCAGCACCCTATCGCGCACCTCCGGCCGCTGTAAGCTCACTTTTTGCGCCTACAGCACCTTGCCGCGTACCTTCAGACCCTGTAGAATCGCTATTTGCTCCTAATGTATCTTTCAACGCTCCATAAGCCGCTGTAAGTTCACCTTTTGCTCCTACAGCACCCTGCCGCGCACCACCAGCCACTGTAGAGTCACTTTTTGCTCATACAGCAACCTATTTCGGACCACCAGCCACTGTAGAGTCACTTTTTGCTCATACAGCAACCTGCAGCGCTCCATCAGATACTGTGGAGTCATTATTTGCTTTTACAGCACCTTACCGCGCATCTACACACCTGACGCCAGCCTACGCCTTCGCGCCTTCCGCAATCTCCACGAATCGCTGCAGCAGCGCCATGCCGAGCTCGCCGCTTTTCTCGGGGTGGAACTGCATGCCACTCACGTTGTCCCGCCCGACGATCGCCGTCACCGGCTGGTGATAATCCGCCGTCGCGAGCAGGTCTTCCCGCCGCTCGGGCAGCGCGTGGTACGAGTGCACGAAGTAGACATGTCCTGGCGCGAGGCCTTCGCACAGCGGATTTTCCGGCTGCTTAAAGGTCAGCTCGTTCCAGCCCATATGCGGCACCTTGTAGTCGCCCCGGAAGCGCACGACCCGGCCCGGCAGCAGGCCCAGCCCCTCATGCGTGCCGTGCTCCTCGCTTTCCGAGAACAACAGCTGCATGCCCAGGCAGATGCCCAGCAGCGGCTGTCCCCCAGCCGCCGACTCGCGAACGACCGCATCGAGCCCGGTCTCCCGCAGGTTGCGCATCGCGTCGCCGAAGGCGCCGACGCCCGGCAAAATAACGCCGTCCGCCGCGAGAATCTCCTCACGCGAAGACGTCACCAGCGCCTCGCGCCCGAGGCGCTCGACCGCTTTGCTCACGCTGTGCAGATTGCCCATGCCGTAGTCGACGATCGCGATCATGCTACAGCACTCCCTTCGTCGACGGCACGCCCTTCACGCGCGGATCGATCTGCGTCGCTTCGTCCAGCGCGCGTCCCAGCGCCTTGAACACCGCCTCGATCATATGGTGCGTATTTTTGCCATAGTGGACGATGACGTGCAGCGTGATCCTAGACTCGAGCGCCAGCTTCCACAGAAACTCATGCACGAGCTCCGTACTGAAGCTGCCCACCGTCTGCGAAGGATACTCGGCGCGATACTCGAAGTGCGGGCGGTTGCTCACGTCGACGATAACCTGCGCGAGCGCCTCGTCCATCGGCACGAATACGCTGGCGTAACGCTTGATGCCGGCTTTGTCGCCGAGCGCTTCCCGCAGCGTCTGCCCGAGGCATATGCCGATATCTTCCACCGTGTGGTGATCGTCGATATCGACGTCTCCGCGCGCCTCCACCTTCAGATCGAACTGGCCGTGCTTGGCGAACAGATCGAGCATATGGTTAAGAAAAGGAACGTCCGTCTCTAAGGTCACGTCACCCGTGCCGTCCACCGCGAAAGCCAGTTTAATATCCGTTTCGTTCGTCTTGCGCGCGATCTCGGAGCTTCTAACCCCGGCCGCGATGTTGTTGTCCTGTGCCATCTATTGATCTCCGCCTTCCTTGAAGCGAATTTCTACCGCTCTCGCATGGGCTTCCAAGCCTTCGTGCCGGGCGAGCGTCGCAATGCCCGCGGCATCCCGCTGCAACGCTTCGCGGCTGTACCGGATGAGACTCGACTTCTTCACAAAATCGTCGACGTTCAGCGGCGAGGAGAATCTCGCGGTGCCGTTCGTCGGCAAGATATGGTTCGGACCGGCGAAGTAATCGCCGACCGGCTCCGAGCTGTACGGACCGAGGAAAATCGCACCCGCGTTCTCGATCCGCCCGAGCAGCTCGAGCGGATCCTCGGTCATGATCTCCAGGTGCTCCGGCGCCAGCTTGTTCACGACGTCGATCCCCTCCGCGAGATCCGCGACCGTCAGAATTGCGCCGTATTGCTCGAGCGAACGCTCGGCGATCTCGCGCCGCGGCAGCGTCGCGACTTGCCGCGCGAGCTCGGCTTCGACCTCGAGCGCAAGCCGCTCCGACGGCGTCACGAGCATCGCCGACGCCATCTCGTCATGCTCCGCCTGCGACAGCATGTCGGCGGCGACGAAGCGCGCATCCGCGCTGTCGTCCGCCAGCACGACGATCTCGCTCGGCCCGGCGATGCTGTCGATATCGACGGCGCCGAACACGGCACGCTTCGCGAGCGCCACGTAGATGTTGCCCGGGCCGCAGATCTTGTCTACGGCCGGGATGCTCTCCGTGCCGTAGGCGAGCGCCGCCACGGCCTGCGCGCCTCCGACCCGGTACATCTCGGTGACGCCCGCTTCGGCGGCCGCCACGAGGATGTAAGGATCGATGCCTTCGCGCCCGCCGGTTGCCGGCGGCGTCACCATCGCGATCTGCGGCACGCCGGCGACTTTGGCCGGCAGCACGTTCATGAGCACCGACGACGGATAGGCCGCCTTGCCGCCGGGCACGTACAAGCCTACGCGCGCAAGCGGGCGCAGCGACATGCCGAGCATCGTGCCGTCCGGCTGTACATCGATCCACGACTGGCGCTTCTGCTTTTCGTGGAAGGCCATGATGTTCGCAGCAGCCTTGCGTAAGGCATCCAAAAACGCAGGCTCCACCCGGTCGTACGCCGCATGAATCTCGGCCTCCGTCACGCGAAGCATGGACGCATCCAGTTTCACGCGATCGAACGCCTCCGTGTAGCGCAGCAGCGCAGCGTCCCCTTCCTTCCGGACGGCCGCCACGATCTCGGCGACGGACGCATTTTGCTCGGGCGAGCCGTACTCGCTCTCCCGCTCCAGCTTAAAACCGCCCGCAGGTCCTTTATACATGCCCTCTCCTCCTCACCTAGCGCTATTCACCAACGCTTTTCCTAACCGACGTCTGCAGCCTATGACTATACATTCGCGTCGCCCTCACAAAGCGCTATTCGCCAATGCTTTATCCTAACCGACGTTCTGCAGCCTATGGCCTTACAGTTCCGTTGCCCTTTAATCCTTATCGCCTATCACCCTGCGATATTGCAGTGTGACCCTCTGCTACACGCGTGTCGGGCTTCTCCCCGCTCCTACGCTTGCGCAGCCGCAAGCGTATCGGACAGCCGGTCGCAGAGCGACTGGATAGCCGCGTTCTGCAGCCGGTAGCTTACGCGGTTCGCGATGAGCCGGCTCGTCACCTGGAACAGCGGTTCCATCTCTACGAGTCCATTTTCCACCAGCGTTTTGCCCGTCTCAACCATGTCCACGATCCGATCCGCGAGCCCGATGAGCGGCGCCAGCTCGATCGAGCCGTTGAGCTTGATGACCTCCACCTGCTGTCCGCGCTCACGGAAATATTGCGAAGCGACACGCGGATACTTCGTCGCCACGCGCGGATGGATGACCGGCTTCCAGTTCGGGAGCCCGATGACCGACATCCGGCATCTGGCGATACCGAGGTCGAGCAGTTCGTAGACGTCCTTGTTCTCCTCCATCAGCACGTCCTTGCCTACGATGCCGATATCCGCCACGCCGTATTCCACGTAGGTCGGCACGTCGACCGGCTTCGCCATGATGAACTCCATGTTCGCTTCCGGCACCGGAATGATCAATCGCCGGGAATCGTCGAAGTCCTCGGGAATCGGCAGACCCGCCTGCCGGAACAGCTTGCTCGCTTGCTTGTAAATACGCCCCTTGGGCATCGCTACCTTAAGTACCGCGCCGCCGTCCGTCATGCCGTTTCCCCTCCGTTCCCGTCCAACGTAATCACCCTGTCGTACCCCGCACCTCCGTGCGGATACGGTCCTGCTTCCGTCTCATGCCGATCGGCGCCGGCCTCATGACGCCCGATGCCTTCGGTCACGACGGAGAGTCCCTCTGCGCGTAGCCCGGCTGCCGTCTCCAGCGCTTCCTTGCGTCGGCTTGGCGCATAGCGGATCAGCGCGCGAACCGGCTCCTCCGGTTCGTCCTCCACGACTTCGAGCATGCGCGTCGTCTTGAGCGCGAAGCCCGTCGCCGGAGCCGGCCTGCCGAATTGCGACAGCAGATTGTCGTAGCGCCCGCCGCTGCACACCGGGAAGCCAAGCTGCGATGCGTAGCCTTCGAACGTCATCCCCGTATAATAGGAAAAGTCGCCGATCATCGTCAGGTCGATCAGCACCTGATCCTGCACGCCGTAGGCGCCGAGCACATCCCACATCTCGCACAGGTGGCGGATCGCGTCGCGCGCGCCTTCGCTCACGCGAAGCTGCATCGCCTGATCGCACACTTCCTGACCGCCGCGAAGGCGCAGCAAGCTCTCGAGTTCGAGAAGCACCGGCTCCTCCAGCTTCAACTCCCGAAGCACCGCCCGGTATCCGACATAGTCGCGCTGCAGCAATCGCTCCTTCAGGCGCTCCTGCTCCTCCGCGCGGCCCGGCAGCATGTCGCCGAACAGTCCGTTCAGGAAGCCCACATGTCCGACGGCCATCTTGAACGAAGGCACGCCGGCCGCCTTCAGCGAGGCGATGGCGAGCGCGATGACCTCCGCATCCGCCTCCGGGGACGGATCGCCGATCAACTCGACGCCAGTCTGGAAAAACTCCGCTTCGCGTCCCGCCTCCTCCTCAAAGGCGCGGAACACGTTCGCATGATAGCTGAGCCGCAGCGGAAAAGGCTGCTCCTTCAATAGCGACGAAGCGACCCGCGCGATCGGCGCCGTCACGTCCGAGCGAAGCACGATCGTCGTCCCGCGCTGGTTCAGCAGCTTGAACAGCTTCTGATCCGAGGTCGCGCTCGCCACGCCCACCGTGTCGTAATATTCGATCGTCGGCGTCATGATCTGCTCGTAGCCCCAGCCTCTCATGCATGCCAATACCTCGTGCTCGATCCGCCTAAGCTTCGCGACCGCATGAGGCAAGTAGTCCTTGACGCCGATCGGCTTTTCAAAGCCTCTGGGTTTGGACATCGGAAGACACCTCGCTATAATGAAGCGGCCAAGGCCACTTTTACTTTAATGCGTTAAAGCGATACCATGTTACCATACTGCCAAAGTAAAGATTAAATTACACTTTATCACGAACGCTTGCAAGCGTCAAGCCGGCGGCGGTTCATAGCTCCAAGCCGTTCCTCGGTCAAGCGATCGATTGGAAGCAGCTCGTATCCTCCGTTCGCAGCACCGCATGGGCAGACAGCAAAAAAGAACCGAAGGCTGACCGGCGTCATCCTCGGTTCCCTTTCGTATGGGCTTGTACGCCTTTTGCGTTCGCTTGCGCATGCTCGTCCGTCCCCGCCTCTTCACTCCGCCAATCAGGCTCGTCTTGCCGTATAGCATCTCCGTCGCTTCTGCCCAGCTCGCGCAGCGGATTGCCGCCTACTCGGGCATGGGGCGGCACGTCCCTGTGCACGACCGAGCCGGCCGCGATGACGGCATGATCGCCGATCGTCACGCCGGGAAGAATGGTCACGTTGGCTCCGATCATGACATGCGAGCCGATGACGATATTGCCGAGTCTGTATTCCTTAATCAGGTACTCGTGCGTCAACAGCGTGGAGTTGTAGCCGACGATGCAGTTGTCGCCGATCGTGATCCGTTCGGGGAAGAAGACGTCCACCATCACCATCAGTGCGATCGATGTCTCCCGCCCGACCTTCATGCCCAGCACGCGGCGATAAATCCAGTTCTTGACCGAGAGCTCCGGGCAGTATCTGGCGATCTGGATAAAAACGAAGTTCCGGACGGCCTTGAAGCGCGATACGGTGCGGTACACCTGCCATAAAGCGTTGGGGCCTTCGACCGGGAACCGCTCGACCTTGCGCAAAGCTATCCCTCCAAGCCGCAGAGCGGCAGCAGCTCGTGCATATCGTGAATGATGCGGTGCGCGCCGGCCTCCCGCAGCGGAGCTTCGCCCTTCAGCGACCAGGAGACGCCGACGGCGTACGACCCGGCAGCCAGCGCCGAGCCGATGTCTACCGTGCTGTCGCCGACCATTATCGCCCTCTCAGGTGCCGTACCCAGCGCGTGCAGTGCCTTTGCGACCGGTTCCGGGTGCGGCTTGGCGTGCTCGACGTCGTCCAGCGTCACGATCGTGTCCATATACTCGTACAATCCGAGCAGCTTCAGCGCGCGCTCCGTGGTGAGCCGCATCTTGGTCGTGACGATGCCCAGCTTCAATCCGCCGGCCTTCAACTGCGGAATTACTTCCAGCACCCCGGGAAAAAGCGATACCATCTCGTCATGATGCTTGAAATTGTACTCGCGGTAACCGGCGATCAGATCGTCGACCTGCTCGCGGCCGGAAAATTGCTGCAACTGGGAGAGCAGCGTCTGTCCCATGATGGGGATGATCTGCTCCCGTCCGAATTCGGGCGGGACGATTCCCTGCAGGCAGTATAGAAAAGATTGAATGATCAGCTCGTTCGTATCGACGATCGTTCCGTCGAGATCGAACAGCACCACTTCAATCGGGGTCGCGGTCTCGCGGTCTGTCTGACTCATGTGCAGGCTTCCTCTCTTCCTCCGGCTCCGGGGGAGCGGGATCTTGCTCGGATTGAGGCTCGGGATCAACCTCGGGATCTTGTTCAGTCATAGTCTCGGGGTCTGGCTCGGATGTAGTCGCCGGTGTAGCGGCATCCGACGGCGTGGCAGCCAGGCCCGCCCCGGTAGACTCGACTGCAGTGGCTCCGCCTCCAGATGTCGAAGCTGCGCCGGTCGTGCTGGCCCGCTCGAGCGGATCGAGGTAACGCGTCCGGTCCGGCTTCATCAACCGTCGCACGATGATGGCCACGATGCTCGCGATGACGAGGAGCACGGCGAGCAGCTGCGAGCTGCGAACGTTTCCGTATGCCGGATCGAGGTAACCCTGTTCCCCGAACATCCACTTCATCGGCGTCCACAGTCCGTTAATCAACGAAGCGAGCCAGTCGGGGCCCTTGAAAGCCAGGCTATCCGTACGCAGCGCCTCGATGAAGAAGCGGCCGATCGAATACCAGATCAGGTAAGCGAAGAACAGCTCGCCCACGCGCAGAAACTTCTGACGGCGAAGGATGAACAGCACAATGAGGCCGACCAGGCTCCACAACGATTCGTAGAGGAACGTCGGATGGTGGTAGGCGCCAGTGCCGCTCGGGTCCACGACAAACATTTGCTTGACGATGAAGGCCGGCAGGTGAAGCTCGTTGCTCAGGTACGTACCGGTCACTTCGCCGCCGTAGGCTTCCTGGTTGACGAAGTTGCCCCAGCGTCCGATCATCTGGCCAGCCAGCAGAGAGGGCACGCAGATGTCGACGATCCGCATGAACGTATAGCCCTTGCTGCGGAAGTAGAAGAAACCGCAGACGAAGGCGCCGATGAGCGCGCCGTAGATGGCGATGCCGCCGTTCCAGATCTGGATGATCTCGCCCGGGTGCTTGCTGTAATAGCCCCATTTGAACAGCACATAGTACAACCTGGCGCCGATGATGGCCGACGGCACGCCATAGAGCATCAGGTCCAGGAAGAAGTCGGCGGATAGTCCGAACCGCTTGCCCTCCCAGATAGCGAGCAGCAAGCCGACGAGGGCACCGGTACCCAGAATAAGCCCGTACCAATGTACGGGGATCGGTCCGAGGTGAAACGCAATCGATTCGAGCCGCATGGGCAGCAACATGTGTATCCTCCGTCTCTGACGCGATCGGCCGTGAACGGCCGCGAGCGCGGTTTATTCGTTGTCTTCGTCGGCGATCGCTTCCGTCAGTTTGTTCGTGAACTGAAGCGCCGCGTTGTATCCCATGCGCTTCAGGCGGAAGTTCATCGCCGCGACCTCGAGAATGACGGCCAAGTTCCGTCCGGGGCGTACGGGCACAGTCACGAGCGGCACGTCCGTATCGATGATCCGGGTCGTCTCCTCGTCCAGTCCCAGCCGGTCGTATTGCTTGTCCTGCTGCCAGTTCTCGAGCTTGATGACGAGCCCGATCTGCTTCGAATTCCGGACCGCGCCCGCCCCGAACAGCGTCATGACGTTTAGGATACCTAGCCCCCGGATCTCCAGCAGGTGCTGGATCAACTCAGGCGCACTCCCGTACAGATAATTGTCCGCGGTCTGCCTGATCTCCACGGCGTCGTCGGCGACGAGGCGGTGACCGCGTTTTACCAGTTCAAGAGCGGTCTCGCTCTTGCCGATGCCGCTACCGCCGGTAATGAGCATTCCCATGCCGTAGACATCCACAAGCACGCCATGGATCGTCGTCGTCGGCGCCAGCTTCTTCTCCAGGAAATTGGTGATGCGGCTTAGCAGCGTCGTCGTCGCCGTGCCGGAGCGCAGCACCGCCAGATGACGCTCCTCGGCCACCTGGATCAGCTCTTCGGGCGCATCGAGGCCCCGGGTGATGATGATGCAAGGCGTCTCCTCGGCGCAGATTTGCCTCATCCGTTCCATTCGTTCCTCGGAGGTCAGTTTCTCTAGAAAGGCCAGTTCCGTCTTGCCCAGAATCTGCGTCCGTTCCGCGGGATAATAATCGTAATAGCCCGCCATCTCGAGGCCAGGCCGATTCAAGTCGTCCGTCACGATCGTGCGCCGCATGCCTTCCGCACCGGCTACGACCTCCAGTTGAAATTGCTGCACGAGTTCGGTTACTTTCACTTTTTTAGGCATCGTACAGCTCCCTTCAACGCTCTTTATCTTCATCATCGTATCGAAAAAAGGCCCGGAAATCAATGTAAACTGCGTTCGCTTGGCAATTCGCGGCCGGATCGTCTTGATGCCGCAACGCGAAGAGGCCCGGCATCCAACCGAGGGGTTGAGATGCCAGGCCTCTGAACGGTAGCTATAATAGCCGTCGATTAAGCTTCGAGAATGTTGAGCTCGGTGTCCTTGTCGAAGATATGAATCTTGTTCATATCGATCGCCAGCTTGACGGTTTGGCCTTCTTGCAGTTGCGCGCGGCCGTCCAGACGTGCGATGACGTTGTCCTTGCCCAGACCGTTCAGGTACAGGTACATTTCGTGACCGAGGTTTTCGCTGACTTCGATCGTCGCGCTGATCACGGAGTTCGGAGAAGCTTCGATGAAGACCGGCTCTTCGTGCAGATCCTCAGGACGAATGCCCACGATGATCTCGCGGCCGATGTAGCCCTTCTCGCGAAGCAGCTGCGCCTTGCCTGCAGGAACGACGACGTTGATGCCCGTCGCCTTGAAGCGAACGGCGCCGCCTTCTTCGGTCAGTTGGCCCGTGATGAAGTTCATCGCAGGAGCGCCGATGAAGCCAGCCACGAACAGGTTGATCGGATGATTGTACAGCTCTTCCGGCGTAGCGGCTTGTTGAATGAAGCCGTCCTTCATGACCACGATGCGGTCGCCCATCGTCATGGCTTCCGTCTGGTCGTGGGTTACGTAGATGCAAGTCGTCTCAAGACGCTTCATCAGCTTGGAGATGTTCGCCCGCATCTGCGTACGCAGCTTGGCGTCCAAGTTCGACAGCGGTTCGTCCATCAGGAACACTTGCGGTTCACGGACGATAGCGCGGCCCAGTGCGACACGTTGGCGTTGACCGCCGGAAAGCGCCTTCGGCTTGCGGTCCAGCAAGTGCTCGATCTCGAGCGTGCGTGCAGCTTCGCGAACGCGGCGGTCGATCTCGTCCTTGCGGAACTTGCGGAGCTTGAGGCCGAATGCCATGTTCTGATATACGTTCATGTGCGGGTACAGCGCGTAGGATTGGAACACCATCGCGATATCGCGGTCCTTCGGAGCTACGTCGTTCACGACGCGGTCGCCGATGTACAGCTTGCCTTCGGAAATTTCTTCGAGGCCTGCGATCATACGCAGCGTCGTCGACTTGCCGCAACCGGACGGGCCGACCAGCACGAGGAATTCTTTGTCTTGAATGTCGAGATTAAAGTCGGTTACCGATGCCTTGTCGGAACCCGGATATTTTTTGTATACATGCTCTAAACGTACGCCTGCCATGTGGAAGTTCCCCCTAACTCTTCGTTTAAGGTACGTTCTTATCTTACCTTAGACCGTGACGACTGACTATGCACAATCCGTACAAAAAATTCATTTCCTTTTCGTAACTTTGTACAATAGCATAAGTAAGCGCACCAATATCGCGTCGTTAAAGGAGCGGACGTCCAAGCCCGCCTCCTGCTTGAGCTTGTCCAACCTGTACAAGAGCGTATTGCGGTGAATGAACAGACGCTTCGCCGTCTCGCTTACGTTGCAGTCCATCGCGAAAAAGGCGTCCAGCGTCGATACCGTCTCCGGATCGGTGAACAGATCCTGGCGCCCCGACATCTCGTCCATGAACCTCGCCCGGACAGGCTCCGGGATGCCGCTGAGCAGCCTTTCCAGGTGAACCAGCCACGGCATGTGCACATGCATACCCACGTGAAACTTGCGTCCCAAGTAGATGGTTTCTCGCAACATGGCAACCGAATAAACGAGACTCTCCGTCGGAATGATCGGCTCTCCGACCGCCACGTGACAGTCGCCGCCCCATTCCTCGGTCAGCATCTCATGCAGGCCGGTAGCCAAAGAGACCAGCGCTTCCTTCGTCTCGCCGCGCTCGATCAAATCGCCTTCATACGTCTCCACTTCGGCCAGCAGCCGATCGGAGCCAAGGATGAGCCACTCTCTCTCTCTCAGCGGCACGAGCAGCATATCGTCCGAGAGGTAGGAACGAAGCACCTTTTCCAGCTCCCCGTAAGAAGGCTCCCGGTTCTCCGCCTGCTCGCTCATCAGCATAAAAGGGATCATCCCGTCGAACAGCCGGTGATGCAACTCGAAGCGCTCGGGAATCTCGACCCGCCATTCGCCCGCGTCGATCGATTGCTGCAGCCATTCGCCCAGCTTGCGTGCTTGGCGTTCCAGTTCCGAAGCGCTGACATTGCCGGTTTTCATCATCGTGCCCTGCTTGGCGATCCAACTCAGCAGCTCCTTCTCGAGCAAGGACAGCTTGGCCTTGGTCCGGAGCACTTGCACCTGATTGGTCTCCACCTTAGTCACGAGAAAAAAATCGTGCTCCAACTGCAGCTGGTCGCCCGGCTCCGCCAGCTTTGCTCCGCCTGTCTTGGTCCAATCCGTTTTTGTCATCGTATCGATCTCTACAGGCGCGTTCATCAACTGCTGCAATTGTTGTAGCTTCGAATTCTTCATCCTGCGAGCCCCTTGTCTGCCTGGCGTTAGCCACATTGTAACACATCGGCTCGCAGACGGGCCAAGAGACCGCGATCAGCGCGGATGAAGCAGCAGGACCACAACCACCGACAGCAACGCGAATACGGCTGCGATCAAGTACAGGAACGATACCGTTTGAACTTGCGACAATCCCCATTTCATCAGACTGTGATGCGTGTGCAGGTTGTCCGCATGATGAAGTCCTTTCCCCTTCAACACCCGCCTGGAAAACACGATGGCCGTATCAAGGATAGGTACGCCGAGCGCCAGCAGAGGGACGAGCAGAGACAAGAAGGTCGCGCCCTTCAACGTCCCGTCCATCGCGATCACCGACAACATATAGCCTAGAAAAGTAGCACCGGCGTCCCCCATAAAAATACGCGCAGGGTGAAAATTATATGCCAGAAACGCCAGGCATGCACCGGCTATGGCCAATGCCGCGAGCGCGGTCGTCTCCTGATGCCCGACGAGCGAGGCGACGAACAACGTCAAGGAAGAGATGACCGATATGCCCGATGCCAGTCCGTCAACGCCATCGATAAAATTCATCATATTAATAAGCGCAAAAACCCAGAGCATCGTAAACAAAACACTCCAGCCATCGGTAAACAAGATCATAGATCCGGGTGACGGCACGGATATGCCTTTAATCGAGATGCCGTAAACGTTAGGGATATATGCGACCCCAATATATAGAATGAGCCTTGGCCACACGGGAAAATCGCGCCCTCGCGATTTGAAGGCATCGTCCACCAATCCGGTGAGAACGAGCACAGCCCCGCCTGTAGCCACTGTCCGAAACAGCAGGGTGTCCCGCATAAATATTGCGGCTGTTACAATGACGCCAATGTATATTGCGACACCACCGCTTAATGGAATGGGGGCTTTATGTATTTTTCGGGCGCTCGGTCGATCGACGAAGCCGATTTTTAAAGCCCAGGCTCGAACGAAGGGAACCAGAACGAGTACAAGCAGGAAGGCGAGCACGAATGCGTAAGAATATCTCATGCGGTGTCCTCCAGGAGACGGGATGCGCTTAACGTTCCCTAGGAGAGGCGCTTCATGCGGAGTAACGTAAAAATACCAACAAACACAAAAAAACAGACGTCTGCGCGTCTGCTTCGTCTTATAAATGGTGAGCCATGAAGGACTCGAACCTTCGACACCCTGATTAAAAGTCAGGTGCTCTACCAACTGAGCTAATGGCTCGGGAAAACTGGTGGAGGCTGATGGAGTCGAACCACCGAACCCAGAGGGAACAGATTTACAGTCTGTCGCGTTTGGCCACTTCGCTAAGCCTCCACGTTATGAACCCGATCCCCGGTAGCTTGCACACCTGATGGCTTGCTTATACCGGAAATAAATGGTGGCTCGGGACGGAATCGAACCGCCGACACGAGGATTTTCAGTCCTCTGCTCTACCAACTGAGCTACCGAGCCATAAATCTGTGCCATTTAAAATGGCGGAGCTGACGGGATTCGAACCCGCGGTCTCCTGCGTGACAGGCAGGCATGTTAGGCCTCTACACCACAGCTCCATGTGGTTAAATCAATGGTGGAGGCTGAGGGGATCGAACCCCCGACCCTCTGCTTGTAAGGCAGATGCTCTCCCGGCTGAGCTAAGCCTCCACGGGATAAATGGTATGGTAGCGGCAGAGGGGATCGAACCCCCGACCTTTCGGGTATGAACCGAACGCTCTAGCCAGCTGAGCTACGCCGCCACGCCACTTTGCGACTGAACGCTTGTCCAGTACGCAGCTTCACAGAGCTTGCGCCCTGAAAACCGGATGCGAAACGAAGATGCGCTAAGAAATCTCTTGCCTGTGCGGCTTGCCGTTTGTTCCTCGAAAGGAACAGTAGGATAAGCCCTCGACCGATTAGTACTCGTCAGCTGCACATGTTGCCATGCTT